>PDWI01005227.1_pt1 | contig 16854 bp, 14 predicted proteins | sample 1430891 | NCBI WGS metagenome assembly PDWI01 (sample SAMN01162508, study PRJNA174530) | Oral metagenome, whole genome shotgun sequencing project. | biome: Marine environment; feature: Marine mammal; material: Swab sample of the gingival sulcus; isolation source: swab sample of gingival sulcus...
TGCAGAGATGCTCTACGAAAAATTTATTGCTGAGGTGAAACGGGCGCAGATAGCGACCGCAACCGGCGTTTTCGGCGCGCACATGCAGGTCGAGCTGATCAACGACGGCCCGGTCACCCTCATTCTCGATACCACCGATCTGCTCAAACCACAGGAGACACCATGACACTTGCGTCAACCCCCGGAACACAGTTCGCCGGTTTTACCGTCAACGAGTGCCGTACCGTCAACGAGATCGACTCGACGGTGTGGCTTTTCACCCACGACCTTCTCGGCACCCCGCTGCTGGCGATCAAAAACGATGACCACAACAAGACATTCACCGCCGCCTTCAACACCATTCCAACCGACTCAACCGGGGTTGCTCATATTCTCGAACACTCGGTGCTGATGGGCAGCAGCAGATATCCGGTCAAAGACGTCTTCGGCGAGATCAACAAGGGGGGGACCACCACCTTCCTCAACGCGATGACCGGCAGAGATGTCACCTTCTATCCATTTGCCACCCGTAACCTGAAAGAGTATTTCAACATCATGGATGTCTACTGCGATGTGGTCTTTCATCCGCTGCTCGCCCGTACCACCTTTGAGCAGGAGGGATGGCACTGCCATCAGGAGGAGGAGAACGCCCCGCTGCACTTTCAGGGGGTGGTCTATAACGAGATGAAGGGAGCCTTCTCCGATCCGATCCGCCACCTCTTTGCCAACATCTTCAAACATCTGATGCCCGGCTCGACCTGGGCACATGAGTCCGGCGGCGACCCGCGTCATATCCCCGATCTCAGCTATGAGGAGTTTGTCGCCTTCCATCAGCGCCACTACCACCCGACAAACGCCCTCCTCTTTCTCTATGGAGACGCCCCGCTCGAGGAGGAGTTAGACTTTCTCAACGACCGCTTCCTGAAAGAGTATACCGAAGCCGGCAGACCCGCCCGTGTTGCCGAAGGAAACCTGATCACCGCGCCGATAACAGTCGAAGAGAGCTATGCGGTTGACAGTGAAGACCTCTCCGCAAAGACCTTTCTCGCCGTCGGTTCCGCGGTCGGCTCAGTGCTTTCACGCCTTGAGAACATGGCCTTTCAGGTGATCGCCAACATCCTCTACAACTCCGACGCCTCACCGCTGAAAAATGCAATTATCCAGAGCGGGGTCTGCCGTGATTTCGGCGGCCTCTTCCTCGCCGGCGGCTGCCTCCATACGCTGATGATCACCTGGCTTGTCGGCAGCGAAGCAGAACACCGGGACACCTTCTCCGCCCTCTACGACCGTACCCTCCGGGAGATAAGTGGTCAGGGGCTCGAAAAAGAGCTGGTGATCGCCGAACTTAACAAGTTTGAGTTCACCTTTCGTGCCGAGGCCAGCGAGGCACAGCGCGGCCTCAACCTGATCACGAAGGCGATCGACGGCATGAAGTACGGCGGCGACCCCTTCACCTTTCTCGAGAGTGAGAAACTTCTTGCCGAACTCCGCGACAAGGCACTCAACGAGGGGTACTTTGAGGAACTTATCCGCCGCCATCTGCTTGCCAATCCGGCCACCGTCACCGTGGTCCTGAGACCCGACCCGAAAAAGCAGGCGGAGGAGGAGAGACGTGAACACCAGCGACTTGCCGAAATTGACCGCAACGCCACTCCGGAGGAGCGCAAGGAACGCATCAGACGAACCGTCGAGCTTTCAGCACTGCAGCAGGAGCCGAACTCTCCGCAGACGCTGGCCCTGCTGCCGTCTCTTGCCCTCTCGGATCTGCCGAAAAAGGTCAACTACCACGAGGTCACCCCGACAGAGATGTTCGGGTGCGAGGTGCTGGTCAGCGAACTGCCCACCAACCACATCACCCATCTCGACATCGGCTTCAACGCCGCCGCCCTCAGTCCGGAACAGCTCGTCTATCTCGACCTCTTTGCAACCATTGCCACAGAGATCGGCACCGAACATCTGAACTTCATCGAGTTCGCCAAAAAGCGGGCCACCGTCACCGGCAGCTTTGAACACAGCGCCTGCTGCCTTACCAGAATCGGCAGGCGCGACTGCCGGCCGATCCTCTGGTTCCACCTCACCGCGCTGCCCCGCTACCTTGAGGCTGCAGTCGCTCTTGCCGCCGAAATCTTCTCGAGCCTCTCTTTTCGCGATCGCGCCCACATCCGTGAAATCGTCAGCCGCGAGTTTGCGTGGGCCGAACATTCGGTGCAGAGCGAGGGCTGGAATCTCGCAACCACCCGCATCCTCTCCCACCTCTCCGCTGCCGGCCGCTGCAATGAGCTGATCAACGGTGCCAGCGCCTGGCTCACTCTCAAAGAGCTGGCAAAGAACTATGACGCCCGCGAGGAGCAGTTTATCGCCACCCTCAAAGAGACCGCCCGCCTGCTCTTTAACCGCAGCAACATGGTGATCTCGGTGACCGCGGAAGAGGAGGAACTGAGCACATTCTCGGGCTGCGGGGCGACCCTTGTCGACAGTCTCGGCGATCTCGCCGCACCGCCGCCGCCAGTGTTGCCGGGGCTGAACCTGCCCACCCATGAGGCCTTTATCACCGCCGCGGAAGTTGTCTTTGCCGGCCTCGGTGCCACCCTTTTTGACAAAGGCGTCGGCTGCTCCGGCAGCTTTGAAGTGGTAAAAACCTGGCTCAACCGCGACTACCTGTGGAACACGGTCCGCCAGATGGGCGGTGCCTACGGCTGCTTCAGCCAGTACTCAATGGTGACCGGCAGTCTCTGCCTGATCAGCTACCGCGACCCGCAGGTGCAAAAAACCTACGACGCCTACAGCGGTATTCCGGCGGCGGTGGCACATCTTGAGCTGTCAAAGGAGGGGCTGCGCCAGCTGATCACCGGGACCTGCGGGACCCTCGATCCACACAAGAGCGCCGCCGCACACGCAGCGACCGCCCGCAATGAATACCTGTGCGGCATCACCCCTGAATTGAAGTCACAGCGGCTCGCCGAAGCGCTTGCCACCGATACCGCAGCACTGCGCGCCTTCGCCCCCGCCTTTGACGAGATGATGCGCTTTCCACATCGGGCAATTATCGGCAATCGCAAAAAGATCGAAGCGGCGGGCGCACTTTTTGACAGTTTTATCGAACTGTAGCCCCTCAGCGCCCGGGAACGGCCCGGGAGCTGGAGGAAGAGAGAGATGGAGAGAGGTGAAAAGAGTGCCGCCTCCGCCCGCCAAACACTATTACTCAATCGGTGGCGCATAGATCAGCCCGCCATCTTTCCACAGGCGGTTCTCTCCACGCTCAAGCGGCAGAACAGAGTCATCGCCGAGGTTGCGCTCGACACTCTCACCGTAGTTGCCGACCTGACGGATAATTCGCCCGGTCCACCCGGCACTCAGGCCGACACCGGGAAAGCTCGTCGCTCCACGCCCGAGAAAACGGGCCACCGCCGGCTGCGATGAGCGTGCCATCTCATCGATATTCTGCGATGTAATTCCGAGTGCCTCGGCGTCAATCATCGCAAAAAGTGACCAGCGCACAAGCACCAGCCACGGGTCATCTCCCTGACGCACCAATGGCCCCCAGGCGACTCTGCCAAGAGTGTCGGGAAGAATCACCAGCCGCCTCTCCCGGCGATGCTCAAGCGCAAGTGCCTGCAGCTGTGAAAGAGGCCGGACAAGAAGGTTGCAGCGTCCGGCGATCAACCCCTCGACCGCCGCATCACCGCTTTCAAAGAGAACATCTTCGGTGGCAACCCCTTTTTTCTCGAAGAAACTCTTCGCCCGCCAGCCGCTTTCCCCGCTCTGCAGGCAGAGCTTGACATTTGCGAGCTCTGCAGAGTCAACGTCGTTTCCGCCGGGCTCGGAGACAACCGCCATCCCCAGCCGGTCATACCAGGAGACCGCGGTAAAGTTGAGGGCAAGCGCCGTTTCACCGGTAAAACTCCACTGCTGGTGATGGCTGGCGAGGAGATCAACCTTTGCCGACAGCAGTGCGGTCACTCCGCCGGTTGCGGCAAAAGGGACAAACTCGACCTTCTCCGCATCCCCGAGCGCCGCCGCTGCCACCGCCCGGCAGAGATCAACATCAAGTCCCCGCCACTGCCCGTTCTCATCGACCCTCGAAAAACCGCCGCTGTCAGCACCAACTCCACAGCGGAGCACCCCCCTCGCACGCACCTCCTCAAGGGTCCACGCACCGCCAACAGAGCCGGTGAAAAGAAGGCAGAGGAGCACAAAGAGGAGAAAGAGAAGAGAGTCAGAGCGCATGGCAATCTCCAAAAAGAGAAAAAGAGGAGGTGACAACAGCGGCGGAAGAGAAAGCGTTCTCAGACTGCCGCTGTAAACTGACAACGTCTCAGCAAGGTTACCCACAAGCAGGAATGCTGTCCACGCCAAACCGGGCTGCAGATGCTTTTCCCTTGCAAATTGCACCATATCTGGTAGTCCGGATCTCTCATGGGCAACGTTTTGGAGACCGAGGCACAAGAAGTACCGTGCAGTGCACTGCCCGGAGCGCCCACCCGCGGGGAGAGTTTTTGTGCCTCCCTGCACAAACAGCAACAAGGAGCAACCGATGGCGCAGAAAAAAGGGACAAAACGGGCCCGCCCCAGCACTCACCCACAGCACCAGAGAGCCGACACCGCCCACAGCGCCCGCTTCCTCGCCGCCGAGATTCTCGACCGCCTCTTTGCCCGGCCGCAACCGCTGAAACCGCTTTTTGACCGGCGTACCGCCGATCTCAAACAACGCGATCTCGCCCTGTGCAAAGAGCTCGTCTACGGTGTTCTCCGCCGACGCCAGCAGCTCGACCGCGCTCTCGACCTGCTCTCCCTGACCCCGCTGAACAAAATCACCCCTTTTCTCCATCAGGTGCTTGCGGTCGGACTCTATCAGCTTCTGTTCACCACGATCCCGGAGTCAGCGGCGGTCAACGAGGCGGTGAAAAGCTGCCGCGAACAACGCCGCCCGCCGGTACCGAAAAGGCTGTACGGTTTTGTCAACGGTGTGTTGCGCAGTGCGATCCGCAGACGCCCTGAGCTGACAGAAAAGATGTGCACAGACGCCGGCGGAGAACCGATCCTCAACCATCCCGAATGGCTCACCGACCGCTGGCGGCAGCGGTATGGCGACGAGCGCTGCAGAGAGTTGTGCGCTGTCTGCAACCGGCGGCCGGCGCTGACCCTGCGCCTCGACACCACCGCCGGCATCAGTCGGGAGATGTACGCCGCCCGCCTTCAGGCGCTGAAAATTCCCTGCCGCCCGGGCAGGTTCTCGCCCCAGGCGCTGCTGCTGCCCGAGGGGGGGGCCGTCTCGACTCTTCCCGGACTGGCAGACGGTCTCGTTCAGGTGCAGGATCAGGCGGCACAGCTGGCATGCCTTCTTCTTGCACCCTTCACTGCCGTCCGCTGCCTTGACGCCTGTGCCGGGCTCGGCGGCAAGACCGGTCACCTGCTGCAGCTGTTTCCAAAAAGTCGCGTTCATGCCGTCGAACCGGAACCCTTCCGGGCCAAAAAGCTGGCTGCAGCTGCGGGAAAGAACCACGACCGCCTCACCGTCCACACCGCCGATCTGCTCACCCTTGCGCCCGAGACCCTGCCCCGCTTTCACCGCATCCTTGTCGACGCCCCCTGCAGCGGTCTCGGCATCAGCCGCCGCCAGCCCGATATCCGCTGGAACCGGACCCCGCAGCAGTTTGACCGCTTTCAGCAGCAGCAGCTCGCCCTGCTCAACCGGGCCATCCTCTTTGCCGCCGACGATGTCATTGTCGTCTACGCCACCTGCTCAACAGAACCCGAAGAGAATGACGAGGTGGTCCGGCGCTTCCTCACATCGCACCCCGAGTTCCGCAGCGAAGAGAGCGCCCCCTGCCTGCCCGCAGCCGCCCGTCGCTTTACCCGTGATGCCTTTTTTTCGCCTCTGCCTGACGAGGAGATTGACGGGTTCTTCGCCGTCCGTCTTGTCCGCGGCACCCCCGAATAATGTTACCGGTGATGATTTCAGGCGCTGAAATGCCGGGAAATTTCTCTGTGACCTTGCGAAAATGCGAGGATGTAGTACTGTTGCACTCACATTTTTTTTACAGTTGACCACAACAATCAGCGCGGATTCTCACCATAGAAGCAGGCAGGAGAAGGGATGGCAGAGATAAAGAGCACGATGGATATGGTGCTGGCACGGGCCGCCCGCCTCGGCGAAACGGCTCCGGTCACCGGAGACGATGAGGCGGTCCGCATCGGGATGCGCCTTGCCGCAAGATTTATGTCCGGAAACAGCAACACCCCGCTCGCCGGCAGTGAAGACTACCCCGAAGAAGAGCAGGAGGCGATCCGCAGAGGTGCAATAGAGGTTCTGCTGCGCAATATTGCCCTTCCCCGGGATGAAGAGCTGCACGACAGTGCCGAACGCGCGCTCCACGCTCTCAGCCGTCTTGGAGGTTCGGCGCAGAGTACGATGGCGATTGACGAGCTGACCCGGCTGCTCAACCAGTACAGCGGGCATCGTCAGCAGGCTCAGCAGCAGCTTGACGACGCCATCCGCAACCAGCTTCAACAGCAGGCCACAGCCCGAGGTCTGCAGCTTGCGCCCGAAGAGCTCAACCCCGCCATGCATCCCCGGTACAGCGAAGAGCTGAACAAACTGCAGAGTGAGCTGAACAGTCAATATCAGGACGCGATGGATGAACGTAAAGCGGCCATCGGCAGCGACTTCGGCCTCGCCTGAGCTCCCCTCCGGGAAAACAGTCACCGTATTTATCCTTTTCAGAGCCCCCAATTGTCGTACACACAGGAATTTTCGATGAACTACAAAAAAAGAGTACAGAAACTGCAGGCAAGCCTGCGTGGGAAAAAGCTCGGCGGTCTGCTGGTCACGCAGCCGGAGAACCGTCGCTACCTCTGTGGGTTTCGCGGCGGCGACAACGGTATCCAGGAGAGTTCAGGGGTTCTGTTTGTTCCCTCCAAAGGCCCGGTACACCTGATCACCGACTCCCGCTTTCAACTGCAGGCAGAAGAAGAAGCTCCGCTCTGTACCGTGCATGTGTTTGCAAAGACCCGCAACGAGCTCATCTGCGAACTGGCAAAAGAGCTCAAGCTGACCTCCCTCGGTTTTGAAAGCGACTATACCCTCCACTCGGCCGTCGGAGAGCTTGAAAGCGCCTTGAAAAAGATCAGACTGGTACCGACCACCAACATGGTCGAGAAGATGCGGCTGATCAAAGATGAGGAGGAGATTGAGCTGCTGCGTCAGTCTGTCCGCCTCAATGAGGCGGTCTTTGAAAAGATCTACTCCTCACTGATGGACTACTCAAGCGAGATTGAGGTCGCTCTTGCCCTCGAATCAACAATGCGGACGATGGGAGCCGAACGCCCCGCCTTTGCCACCATTGTCGCCTCAGGAGAGCACGGTGCCCAGCCCCACGCGATCCCCTCAAATGACGAACTGCACAGCGGCGGCTCGTTTACCATCGATATGGGCGTGGTTCTGAACGGCTACTGTTCGGACATGACCCGTACCTTCTGCTACGGCAGACCCAGCCAGAAGTATATGCAGATCCACCGCATTGTCCGCAAGGCGCAGCTTGCCGGAATAGAGGCGATTCGTGCCGGAGTGACCGGGGCCAGTGTCGACAAGGCCGCGCGCCGGGTAATTGAAGAGGCGGGCTTTGGAGAGTATTTCGGCCACGGCCTCGGCCACGGCGTCGGGCTTGCGATCCATGAAGACCCGCGACTCTCGCGGCTGAACAACAAAAAGCTGAAGGCGGGGATGGTTGTCACCGTCGAGCCGGGGATCTACATCCCGGGCTGGGGCGGTATCCGTCTTGAGGATATGGTTGTCGTCCGTGAAGACGGCTGCGAACGTCTGAACACCAACGACACCTGGCTTAACGTCTGAACACCTGATGCGACAGTTTGTCATCGACGACCTCAGCCCGATGGAGCGGGATAATATCGATTCATGGCTGAAGAGGAATCTCAGCCGGGGGCCGATGGTCGGAATCTACCACTACCTCCTCAAAGAGGATGAACTCGATGCCCCCCAGCTCGGCAACGAGCACCGCAACCACGGCCCCTGGTATCTGGCGGTCGAGGTCACCCGCACCGACGTCCGCTTTGAATTTCTCGTCCGCAGCCATCAGTGCCTCCACTGTTCGTGTATCGCCCAGGCAACGCCAAAACAGCGCCAGGTGATGCTCGATCTCATCGACCGCATGGTCGAAGAAGAGATGATCTCCGCCTGAACACCCCGGCGATATCAGATCAATAATAAGGAAACCAACGAAAAAAAGAGCTTAAAAAAGATCTTTTGTGCATATTTTCAGCTGCAGTTGAAATTTTATTCCCGAGACAGTATATATTGTTTTCACTTTTTCTTTCCTCCTGAGCGGAGAATCAACCTCTGCCAGACAACAGAGGAAGAAAACCCAGGCAGACCGAAAAGAGAGATCACTCTTTTTGCTCTGTAACAACAACATCAACCTTATTACACCAAAATGAAAAACAGACCAGCCAGCCAACACCTTGCTGCTGCCCTCCTTTTTTCGGCAACAGCACTGACCTGTGTTCCTGCAACCACAACCTTCGCAGCACCAGTTGTTCTCGACCAGGTGCCGTCATACGAATGGCATCACGGCTGTTCTCCGACGGCCATCGCATCAATTCTCGGCTACTGGGATCACAAGGGGTATGACAACCTCTTTGACGCCTCAGGCTGGGACGAGGTTCGCAGAACAGATGCAGTCAAAGAACAGATCTCAAGCACCGCCCATAACGAAAAATATGATTCGGACCCCGATAAGCCCAATCTCCCTGAGCCGCCTGATACCAGTATTGCCGACTTTCTCCACACCTCTGAAGGAGATCTGGGATTTGGCGCAACATATTCAAACAACATTGGCCCCGGCACTGTAGAGTATGCTGCATATCGCGGCTACGACGACTGGCAGACAAAGAGTTTTTTCATGAATGAAGCGGAGGCCGCATCCTCTGGGGGACAGACCTTTGGCTGGGGCGATCTTATCAACGAAATTGACAGCGGCAGGCCTCTCCATTTTACCGTAGACACCCTGGGAGCAGGAGCAATCAACCACTCAATCCCGGTTATCGGCTACGACGACAGAGGAGCTGACGGCCTCTGGTACGGCGCCTATACAGACTGGGTGGAAGAGGAGGAGGTCGAGTGGTTTCAGTTCAGAGAAGTCAGCAATCAGTACGCATGGGGGATCGGTGAAGCTCTTTTTATCATTCCAGGAGAACCGACCGCGGCTGTCCCGGAACCTCAGACATACGCACTTTTTGCTGTTGGGCTGTTCGTTGCTGTCGCCGCAGTGCAGAGAAAAAACAGGCAGACCGGAAAGAGGGTTCACTCTTTCTGCTCTGTAACACCAGCTTTACACCTTCTTATCACGAAATGAAAAACAGACCAGCCAGCCGACGCCTTGCTGCTGCCCTCCTTTTTTCGGCGACAGCACTGACCTTTGTTCCTGCAACCACAACATCTGCAGCGCCAGTCGTTCTCAAGCAGGTGCCGTCATACAGATGGTATCACGGCTGTTCTCCAACGGCCATCGCATCAATTCTCGGCTACTGGGATCACAATGGGTATGACAACCTCTTTGACGCCTCAGGCTGGGACGAGGTCCGCAGAACAGATGCGGTCAAAGAGCAGATCTCAAGCACAGCCCATAACGAAAAATATAATTCGGAATCCAATAAGCTTGACCCCAACATCCCCGACCCGCCTGATACCAGTATTGCCGACTTTCTCCACACCTCTGAAGGAGATCTTGAATACGGCTCCACATACACGAGAAACATTGGTCCCGGAACGGTCGAATATGCGGCATATCGCGGCTACGACGACTGGCAGGCAAATCGTTTTTACATGAATGAAGCGGAGGCCGCATCCTATGGGGGACAGACTTTTGGCTGGGACGATCTTATCAATGAAATTGACAGCGGCAGACCTGTCCAGTTTTCAGTAGACACCAGGGGAAGAGGAGAAACCAATCACTCAATGCCGGTCATCGGTTACGACGACAGGGGAGCTGACGGCCTCTGGTACGGAGCCTATACAGACTGGAAGGAAGAGGAAGAGATCGAGTGGTTTCAATTCAGAGAAGTCAGTGATCAGTACGCATGGGGAGTTGGCCAGGCTCATTTTATCATTCCAGGAGAACCGACCGCGGCTGTCCCGGAACCTCAGACATACGCACTCTTTGCCGTTGGACTGCTCATTGCTGTCGCCACAGTGCAGAGAAAAAACAGACAACCTCAGTGCTGACAGCTGCTGCTGCTCTGAATGTTTTTGTCGGCCCGACAAGAGTTGGAAGAGGTACTGCCCGGGTGTACAGCCGGCAACATCCTTAAGTCAAATCTGCGGGAAGGCTTTTCCTCTCCTTAAAAAATGAGGAATTCGCAACAAAGTATTGTATAGTACGGTTTTGCATTACCAAAAGAAGACAGAAAACCCTGTCGACAAAGGTTTGGCAGCCTTCTGTTTCGCAATCTGACCTGAGAAAAGAGAGTAGAGAATCTCCTGCGCAGTCGGCAGGGGAAGGAAAAAGCAGGCAGACCGAAAAGGACGATTGCTCTTTTTTGCTCTGTAAACACCAACTTAACCTTTTGGCAGAGAGATGAAAAACAGACCAACCTTACAACGCCTTGCTTCAACCCTCCTTTTTTCGGCAACAGCACTGACCGTTGTTACCACAACAAATGTCTCTGCAGCTCCGGTTGTTCTCGACCAGGTACCGGCATACAGCTGGTATCACGGCTGCTCTCCAACGGCCATCGCCTCAATTATCGGCTACTGGGATAACAAGGGGTACGACAACCTTTTTGACGCCTCAGGCTGGGAGAATATCAGCAGAAGATATGAGGTCAAAGAGCAGATCTCAAGCACGGCCCATAATGCGAAGTATAATCCGACCCCCGATAATCCCACCCTCCCCGACCCGCCCGATACCAGTATTGCCGATTTCATCCACACCTCTGAAGGAGATCTGGAATACGGCTACACACACACAGAAGACATTGGCCCCGGCACCGTCGCCTATGCAGCATATCGCGGCTACAACGACTGGCAGACGAACCATTTTTTTATAAGTGAAGCAGAAGCCGCGTTATATGACGGGCAGACTTTCAGCTGGGATGATCTTATCAATGAAATTGACAGCGGCCGACCTGTCCATTTTTCAGTCGACACCAAAGGAAGAGGTGAGATAAATCACTCGGTCCCGGTCATCGGTTATGACGACAGGGGAGCTGCCGGCCTCTGGTACGGCGCCTATACAACTTGGAAAGAAGAAGAGGAGGTCGAGTGGTTTGAATTCAGGGAACTCAGTGATCAGTACGCCTGGGGAATTGGCCAGGTTTTTTCGATCATTCCAGGAGCACAGAACCAGGCTGTCCCGGAGCCTCAGACATACGCACTCTTTGCTGTTGGTCTGGCCCTTGCTGCCACCGCGGCACAACGAAAAGGCAGATCCCGCTCCTGATCGCTCCTGATTGCTCTGCACACCCTGTTTTGGGGCAGTGTCGAGAACTGTGCAGGGCGCAGCAGTTGCTGCCGCAACTGATACGCCCTGCAGCCTGCGACCGGATTTTTCTCTGAAACAAGAGCAATTCTCGTCAGGTTCACTCCTTTGGGGGGAGCAGGAAAGAACGGTCAGCGGACAGTCGCCCGCTGACCGTTGCGGCGGGGAGCAAAGGTCGAGATCTGCTCCAGCTTTTTCAGCAGCTCCCGCTCCTGCTCACTGAGGTGCTCAGGGACTGTGACCTCAAGACAGACGAGGAGATCACCGGCACCGCCGTCGCGTCTCTTCAGTCCTTTGCCGCGCAACCGGAAAACCCTGCCACTGCCCGATCCCGCCGGAATCGTCAGGCGGGCCTGCCCACCCGGAAACTGTACCGGAACTTTCGCCCCCAGCATCGCTTCGAGAAAAGAGACAGGCAGGGTCGTCTTGAGGTTGTACCCGTCGACCCGAAAGAGCGGATCAGGTTCGACCACAAGGCGGATACGCAGCTCCCGATCAAGCCCTCCACCACCGCCTTTGCCTCCGAGGCGGATCACCGAACCATCGGTCATTCCCTGCGGAATTCTGACCTTCAACTGTTTTGTCTGCACCGCACTGCTCGTTCCGGTCTGCAGGGAGATCAGCCGCTCACTGCCGGCCCACAGCTCCTGCAGGGTCACCGGCAGCTCATGAACGGTCGGCGCAGGCTCCGCAAAACCTGGCGCGGCCCTGCTCTGCCAGCGGGCAGATTCGGCAGACTCCCACCTGCCACCGCTCCGGGCCCTGCCGAAGAGGTCGCGAAGAATCTCTTCAATGTCCTGCTGATCGGTCCCTGCGCCGGTGAACCCCTGACTCCGGGTACCGTCGCGAGCAGCAAAATCCCGGTGACGAAAGCGGGCAAAGTCGTCCGGAGAGACTCCCTGCCTTTCGGCCTCCTCCGCCTTGCGCCAGTCTTCTCCGAAACGGTCGTACAGAGCGCGGGTTCGGGCATCCTTTAACACATCATACGCCTCACCGACCGCCTTGAAACGAGCCTCAGCACCGCTCGCTTTATTGACATCGGGGTGCAACTCCCGCGCCAGTCTGCGGTAGGCTCTCTTCAGCTCCGCCTCCCCGGCACTCGGTGCAACCCCGAGAATATCGTAGTAATTTTCCATACCTCTTCTCCGTCATTTCTCGTCTCTCCAGAGGCAGCAGCCTGCCGGACAACACCCTCTTTTCAGAGGAAAAGGTAAGGCGAAATATTACTTTTTCAAGTTATATTTTTTAGTAATTTTATTTTATTGGTAATTTACACCTGCAACGTAAAAAGGCCCGGTTCCGTGCCGAAACGAATCGCCAACCTCCAACAGCAGAGCACGGTATTTTCCCTTTTGGGTTGACAGTATCGGTGTTTTTGATTAGGTCAAATTTATAAATTTCATGTTTTGTTTCAATTATTCAACATCGCAATGCCATGGATATTACCTTTCGCCAGGTTGAGCTTTTTCTCGCCCTCGCCCGAACCGGTCGGATCCAGAGTGTCGCCAAGGAGTTCCTGCTGACCCAGTCTGCGGTGTCCACGTCGATCAAGCGCTTTGAGAAGGCGATCGGGGCGCCGCTCTTTGACCGTGCCCACAAGAAAATCTCCCTCAACAGTAACGGTGAGGTGCTGGCCGAAGAGCTGGTGCCGCTGATGAAGCGCTTTCAGGATATCGCCACCATGTTCAAGCGTGATCTGATCGTCGGCTCACTCGATATCGGTGCCAGCCAGACCATTGCCGACTATATCCTTCCTGAAGTGCTCTACTCTTTTCAGGCCCGCCACACCGATACCCGTCTCTCGATCTGGACAGGAAACTCCCGTGAAGTGGTTCACGCCGTCGAACTCGGTGAGGTTGCCGTCGGCTTTATTGAAGGAGAGGTGCCGAGCCGCATTCTCCGCAGCGAAAAGATCGGAGAGGAGGAGCTGATTGTGGTTACCTCCGATGTCGATATCGCCGCCGAACGTGCGTGGTCGATGGAGGAGCTGCTCGATTTACGCTGGATTCTGCGTGAAGTCGGGTCAGGAACCCGGGACACCTTCTTTAACCAGCTCGGCGAGCAGGCACAAAAACTGAATGTCTTTATGGAACTCGATCATATCGAATCGATTAAGAATGTACTGCGCAACCCCGGCACGTTAAGCTGTATCTCCCAGCACTGCATCGTCCACGAACTGGCACGCGGCACCCTTTTCCCGGTACAGATAGAGGGGACCCACTTCTCCCGCAACCTCTACCGGGTCATCCACCCGCGACAGTCACAGACGATACTGATGGAGGCGGTCTGCGCCGAAGTGGACCGGGCTCTGGCTGCAGTCGAACAGCTGGTGAAGAGGTAAGAAAAGAATGTTCTGTGACCTTGCAGCCAACCCCGGTGTCCCGCCCGACAACTGCTCTCCGGTGAAAAGATTGCGCTCTGATCAAGCCGCACCCCGAAAAACTCTCTCTCCCTTCTGCGGAACCTGCTCTCTGCGATGAACAACGCCAGCAACAGATCTGCGTCCTCCTCGACACCAACAACGACACCCGGGGGCACCGGCTCCCTCCCCCTGAGCGCGGCGCTGCACAGCAGCTTTCTCTGTTTTCTGTTCGGCGGCAATCCGACAGCGATCAAGATCTGTTCCACCTCCTTCGGCCCTCTGACCATGGCCGGCAGCCGCTTTCTGCTTGCAGCTCTCACCCTGATTCTCTGGGGCGTCGTCACCGGTCAGGAGATCGGTCTGCGCAGAGACCAGCTGCGTCTGCTGCTGCCGCTGCCGTTCATCTTCACCATCCAGCTCACCCTCTTCTACCTCGGCCAGACAAGAACACTCGCCTCCCACGGGGCGATCATCGCCAATCTGCTGCCGCTGATGGTGATGCTGTCTGCACATTTCATCCTCGGCGACCGCATCACCTTGCGCAAAACCGGCGGTCTGCTCGTCGGTTTTGCTGCCGTCGTCCTCCTTTTTATCGACAGAGATACCGGCGAGCAGGCGAGTCTTGCCGGTGACCTCCTCATCCTCGGCGCGGTCGTGCTGTGGTCGATCAATGTCACCGTCTCAAAGCGGATCATCGACCGCGTCAACATTCTCACCCTCACCCTCTACCCGATGCTTTTGGCCTCCCCGGTCTTTATCGTCGGCGGCTGGCTGTTTGACAGCGCGATGATCACCGGCCCGACCGCCTCATCTCTTATGGCACTGAGCTATCAGGCATTTGTCACCGCGTCCTACGGTTTTATCTCGTGGAACCGTCTGCTCAAACAGTACGGGGCAACCGCTCTCAACGCCTTTATTTTTCTGATGCCGGTTTCAGGAGTTCTGCTCGGAGTCGTGCTGCTCGGCGAACCACTGACAGTACATCTGCTTGCGGCCATCGTTCTGGTGGTCGCAAGCCTGCTGATCATCAACAGACCGAAATCGCCTGCACGCCACAGCAACCGATGAAAATCAGCACTGACACCTCATTCCAGCTGATTCACAGATAATAAGGGGAAAAAGCGGCAGGGTCAGCGCTCCGTCTGGCCTTTGACACACTCTTTGACCCGGGTGAAGATCTCGGCGTTATACCAGCGCTTGAAGGTCGCAAGACTGCGTTCATAGCCGATGAGTTCAAAGATCTCCCGCAGAGAGAGCTCGTCAAATTCGTGCAGATAGAAAATTCTTTTCTCTCTCTCGCCAAGCCGGTCAATACAGTCAGCGAGGATACGCTCCATCACACTCTTTTCGACCTCCTCTTCCGGGGTCGGCGTATCAGCCGGCGACTCCGCCGCCGGCTGATCGGGCTGCTCTGCGACCAGCACCCGGCCACCGACACCGGCTGCAGCAATCTCCTCAAGATCAGAGACACTGCGGCCGCTGGCAGCCGCCAGCGCCTTGAGCCCTCCGGGTTCAGCCCTTGTCCGCTTCACCTCGCTGCAGAGCCTGCGCCGCTCCCTGTCGAGTGCCGGATTACTCCGCTGCAGTCGACGGCCGGCATCCTGCATCCTTTTCGAGACCATAAAGCGGACGTAGTTCTCAAAAGAACGCTTTCCGTCATAACTGCTGCAGCACTCGGCAAAAACAATCATCGCCTCCTGAATAAAGTCATCCCGGTCAAAGCCGCCGGTCATCTCTCTGCTGCTGTTTCTCCACGCCTTGCAGGCCATCGAGTGAACATCATCAAGGAGTTTACGCAACTGCCGCTGCTGCAGGGTCTTGCCGCTGAACCTGCTGCCCGGATCACTGTCGGAGGCAAAGACAAAATTTCGGGTAATACTGCTGAAGTGTTCGAAAAGATGTTCTCTGTCCATTCGGATTCACCCTCTCTTTCGCACAGGCTGCCACTGTCTGCCAGAGTTCTGTTCCTCTTTCTCCGTCTCGTTTCGCTGTTTTTCTCTTCTTCTCTATAGCACGGATAGCAACTGTCTGCAGGGAGCCATCTGCTCTGCCATGATTTTTCAACAAAAAAAATGGTCTTAAGTTATTGAAATTATTTGATTTTCATATTTTTTTCAAAAATTTACTAAAGTTTGAGCCACTTTCAGCCGGGTGACGATAGGAGGGGTGCAGGGAGGAATAAGCCTCCCCCGAGAGTTTCAGCCACCTTTCATTCAAACAGAGGAGACAGTCATGAAAAAGATCATCGTAAGCGCACTCATCGCCGGGACCGCATTTGCAGCCAGCTCCGCACTCGCAGGAGACAACAACATCAACGGAACCATCAGGGTCGACAAAGGAGCCTCCATCCATGTCGGCAACTGGAAAATGAGAAAGACCACCGTCGGCGGCCCTTCTTTCAGTGTGAAAACCGCAAGCCAGATCAACGGTGACATCCGGGTCAGAAAGAATGGCGTCCTCGACGTCTCGTCCGCCAACATGACAGACTCGCGTGTTGGGAAAAATTTGGACCTCAACCTCAACTCCCAGACCAAACGCATCTATGTCGGCAAAAACGCAACAGTCAAGGTCGGCAGTCTTGATATGGAAAAATCAAAAGTCAACGGCAACCTCAAGCTGAAGACAGATGTCGCCACCGGTAAAATCATAGCGAAGCGCGGCAGCGTTCTCAAGGTGGGTTCGATGGCCATGAAGAACTCGACCATCACCGGCAACGCTGATGTCGATCTCAAGGCACGTACCGGAGACCTCAGAACCGGTCAGAATGCCAAAGCATGGATCGCAAGTGTTGACATGAACAACTCCCGCATCAACGGCAATGCCAACATCAAATCTGATGTCAAACTGGGCAACGTAACTCTGAGAAAAGGCGCCCGCTTTGCCGCAGGCTCTGTCCTCCTTGACAACACAAGGGTCAACAGTAATCTGAACTTCGACACCAAGGTGAACTTCCCGCAAGACTTCGTACTTGCCAGAGATTCCGAAGTTGAACTGGGCTCAGTCGATATCAAGTTCTAA
>PDWI01005228.1_pt1 | contig 16854 bp, 16 predicted proteins | sample 1430891 | NCBI WGS metagenome assembly PDWI01 (sample SAMN01162508, study PRJNA174530) | Oral metagenome, whole genome shotgun sequencing project. | biome: Marine environment; feature: Marine mammal; material: Swab sample of the gingival sulcus; isolation source: swab sample of gingival sulcus...
TACTAAATCTTTAAATACGCTGTAGTCAATTTGTTCGATTTTTTGAATTTCGTGTGAAGTTCTGAATCCATCGAAGAAGTGTAAGAAAGGAATTCTTGTTTTGATACTTGCTAAGTGAGCAACACCACCAAGGTCCATAACCTCTTGTACTGATCCAGTTGCTAGCATTGCAAAACCAGTTTGTCTTGCTGCCATAACGTCACTATGATCTCCATAGATTGATAACGCCTGAGTTGCTACCGCTCTCGCACTTACGTGGAATACGCAAGGTAGTAATTCACCAGCGATTTTGTACATATTTGGAATCATTAGTAACAAACCTTGTGAAGCTGTGTAAGTAGTAGTTAGGGCTCCGCCTTGAAGTGAACCGTGAACTGCTCCTGATGCTCCACCCTCTGATTGCATTTCTGTAACAGTTACTGCCTGTCCAAAAATGTTCTTCTGACCATGTGCTGCCCACTCATCAGTGTGCTCTGCCATTGGTGAAGATGGTGTGATTGGGAATATTGCAGCTACATCTGTAAATGCATAAGCAACATAAGCAGCAGCCATGTTCCCATCCATTGACTTAAATACTTTATTAGCCATTTTTTACCTCCATAAAAATAATTAAAAATAATTTATCTAAATCTTTACTGTGAATTATCTAACAAAAAAAACTATCAAACAATTAAACAGCAAAGAATTTATTCAAATTTAATCCTACAAGGATTTAACAAATTCTAGAACCTCATCAGCATGTACTTTGACCTTAACCTTTGGCCAAGCCTTTATGATAGTTCCCTCTGGATCTATTAAGAAAGTCGACCTCACAATGCCCATACTTTCTTTACCATACATCTTCTTTAATTTCCACACCCCAAATGCTTCAATTAGCTCTCTATCAGGATCGCTAAGAAGTGTAATGGTAAGTTCTTTTTTCTTTGTGAAATTAGCATGTGATTTTACAGAATCTTTGCTCACTCCAACAACTTCAACATTCATAGATCTTAATTCTTCAGAAATTGCTGAAAAGTTAATAGCCTCAGTAGTACAGCCAGGCGTATTATCCCTTGGATAGAAATATAAGAGTAAATACTTTCCTTCATAATCTTTTAATGAAACTGTCTCATCATCTTGATTTTTAAGTGTAAAATCCGCAGATTTATCGCCTTCTCTAAGCATATTCCCTCCAAAAAAGCACACAAAGATATTGTTACAAGAAAAGTATATCACAAAAAAATACAAAAAAATAGTAATTTTTCTGTATTTTTTTAATACAATTCACTTAAAGATGAATATTTTATCTAATTGAAAATGATAATATTTATCATTTACTTGTGAATTTAAACAAATTATTTAATTATTTTTGATAATAATGCTGTTTTTGATGACAATTCACTACTTATCAAATAAATCTGCTACAAAAAGAACTACGACACCAATAAAAATAAATATATCAGCTAAATTAAAATAAACTTTATGCCTAGGATAAAAAGAAAAGAAATCCGTTACCCTCTTTCTCTTGAACCTATCATAGGCATTTCCTAGTGCCCCGCCAAAAACAGTCGCAAGTGCAAACCCTCTAATGCTAAGCTTAATACTAAATACATAAGGAAGATAAATCAAGCCTAGGGCAATAATCATTACGGCAGTTACCACATCAAGCACTCTTTTATTATCCTTAAACAGGCCTAAAAATGCTCCCTTATTGTAGACCAAACGAAAATTAAGAAGTCCACCAAGTTTTTCATTGTTATCATATTCATTTAAATTGTTTCTAGCATACCTTTTGCTAAGCTGGTCACTTATAAAACACACTAATGATATCAATATACTCATATTACTTACCTATGTCTTCTATCATAAATGGAGTCGCTTGGTAAACATAGTAATTTAACCAATTAGAATAAAGAAGATGAGCATGACTTCTCCAAATATCCACTGGCTCCTTGCTATCGTCATCATCCTTAAAATAGTTTACAGGAATCTTTATATCAAGACCTTTACTCTTATCACGACTGTATTCTTTATACAAGGTGTCAATTTCATATTCTGAATGACCTGTGACAAAAATATGCCTATTGTCCTTGGATTTAACTATATAAACCCCCGCTTCATCAGATACAGAAAGCAAAACTAATCTTTCGTCATTTTTAAGAGCTTCTTCATCTAATCCTGTGTGTCTGCTATGCGGTGCATAAAACTCGCTGTCAAAGCCTCTAAGAAGTGGACACCTCTTCTCTAAAACATTATGTCTAAACACCCCAAACATCTTCTCTTTTAGCGGAACTTTATTTATTCCATAATGATAGTAAAGACCAGCCTGAGCTCCCCAGCAAATATGAAAAGTGCTAGTAACACTAGTCTTAGTCCACTCCATAATCTGAACGAGTTCATCCCAGTAATCAACCTCTTCAAAGTCCATAGTCTCAACGGGTGCTCCTGTTATAATCATACCATCAAACTTTTTGTCTTTTATATCAGAAAAAACATTGTAAAAAGCTACCATATGATCCCTTGATTCATTTTTAGACTCATAAGAATCCACCTTAAGCAAGGTCAAATCGACCTGCAAAGGGGAGTTGCTAAGAAGTCTTAACAATTGTCTTTCCGTATCTTGTTTAAGTGGCATTAAATTCAAAATAACAATTTTTAAGGGTCTAATATCTTGATGCAAGGCCCTTTCTTTATCCATAACAAAGATGTTTTCATCTAAAAGTGCTTGCTTCGCTGGTAAATTATTTTCTATCTTAATCGGCATTTTTATTCTCGTTTTCTTCTACAATTACTAAGTCATTACTACTTTCTTCGCTAATTTTTTCTACGACTATCTTTCCATCTAAAGCCTTTATAAATAACTTATCACCATCTTTATACATTCCTCTGATGTAACCCTCAGCTAACTCATCTTCTATGTTGTCAGTAATCGCTCTACGAAGAGGTCTAGCACCGTACTTTTCGTTATAGCCATGCTCTAAGATGAAATCATGTATACTCTCATCCATTATTAGACTAATATTCTTCTCTTTTGCAAGTTTAATTACATCGTTTAACATAAGAGTAATTATCTCTCTAAGCTCATCCTTTTTGAGCCTATCAAATACGACTACAGAATCCACCCTGTTTAAAAATTCTGGTCTAAATAAATCTTTTAAGGCATCATTTGAAGCCTTGGCAAGACTCTCAGAATTATCACTTCCAAATCCGATATTTGCAACCTTGTTTGAAGAACCTGCATTTGAAGTCATAATGATAATTGTGTTTTCAAAATTCACTATCCTACCCTTATTATCAGACAGTCTTCCGTCATCAAGTATTTGAAGTAAAATATTAAATACATCTGGGTGAGCCTTTTCTATTTCATCTAATAAGATAACACTATAAGGCTTTCTTCTAACCATTTCAGTTAATTGCCCTGCTTTTTCATATCCTACATATCCTGGAGGTGCACCAATCAATTTAGAAACTGTGTGCTTTTCCATAAACTCAGACATATCAAATCTAATTATCGACTCTTCACTACCAAAGAGCTCAACAGCAATAGCCTTAGTAAGCTCTGTCTTACCAACACCAGTTGGCCCTATAAATATAAACGAAGCTGGCTTTCTCTTAGATTTAAAACCTGAACGATTTCTTCTAATCGCCTTGCTCACCTTATTTATAGCATCATCTTGAGCAATAATTTTTCTGTGAAGTCTCTTCTCTAAATTAATCAACTTATAGGCTTCATCTTCGCTAATGCTCTTAACTGGAATCTTGGTCCATGCCTCAATAACGTAGGCAATATCTTCCTTACTTATTTCTACGTTATCGCACTCTTCTTCAATTTTTGCTATCTTATCATTTAGCATAAGCTCTTTTTGTCTAAAATCTGCCGCAGACTCAAAGTCCTCATCAGTAGCAGCTTCTTCCTTGGCATCAACTACTTTTTTAAGATCATTTTTAAGAGATTCTAGTTCAACAAGACCGTCATTTAAAAGATTGGCACGACTTCCAGCCTCATCAATTACATCTATAGCCTTATCTGGCAAAAATCTATCTGTAATATATCTTTCAGCCATAAGGGCACTGTACTCAATAACTTCATCAGAAATCTTAACCTTGTGGAAGTCCTCATAATAGCCCTTGATACCCTTAATGATTTCTACAGTTTCTTCAATGCTAGGCTCGTCAACTAATACCGGTTGGAACCTACGTTCAAGTGCACTATCTTTCTCTATGTGCTTTCTATACTCATCTAAAGTCGTGGCACCGATAATTTGCACCTCACCTCTTGCAAGAGCCGGCTTTAAGATGTTTGCGGCATTCATAGCTCCACCTTCAACATCACCAGCACTGACTATAGAGTGAACTTCATCAATTATAAGAATTATATTTCCTGCATCCCTAGCCTCATTAATTATCGCCTTCATCCTAGTTTCAAATTGACCTCTAAACTGAGTTCCCGCAACTAAGGCTGTAAGGTCAAGTAAATATAGCTCAGCAGTAAGTAACTTGGTAGGAACTTTGCCCTCTATTATCCTCATAGCAAGCCCCTCAGCAATAGCAGTTTTACCAACTCCAGGCTCACCAATAAGGACTGGGTTATTCTTGTTCCTTCTATTTAATATTTGAATAACCCTATCTATTTCTCTTTCTCTACCTATTATCTTATCAACCTTGCCCTCTGAGGCACGTTTGTTTAAGTTAATTCCATATCTATCTAAATTTTTACGTTTCTTAGCTTTTTTCACACATTTTTTAACCGACTTATCCCCAGCACTTTTCTCATCATACTGCTCGTTATTTCCGGCAAAGGCAGAGTTGAAAAGTTTGGAAAAAGAAGCTGCCATACCGCCCTCTTCATCATCAGAAACCTCGTCAAAATCAACATCCTTAAACATTTCTTCCATCTGGCTATTAATATTATTAAAATCTTCATCTGACATATTATAATTTTTTAGCAAACTTTCGAAATCGCTAAGCCCCTCTTTCCTAGCACAAGGTATGCAAAGACCCTCTCTAATCTGTTTGCCATTTTCAATTTTTGTTATGAACACAACTGCTGTATTCTTATTACATCTTATACATTTCATTTTTTCACCTATTTCCCCCTGTACCCTAATTTTCTATAGAATATCACAATTAAGTTTAAATTTCTATAAAATAAAACTTTTATAACAAAGTCTTAACAATTATTTTATATACTTATTTAAACTTAGTATCATAAAGTCAAAGTACATCATAAACAAATAAAATTTTAAAATTATTTTTTAAATTTTATAATTTACTTTTAAACTTATATATGATAGTATGATTTTAAGTAAATAAAGGAGTTATCAAAAATGCTACAAATGGATTATAAAAAAGTTACCAAAGCAGATATCAAAAATATCTTAGTATTAAACGACACAACTATAACAGCTTTAAATAATGAAATTAATAAACTAGAATCGAAATCGCTAAGTGTTGCCAATTTGCAAGCTAAAATTAGCAGAGGCACAATTTCACATGCAGAAGTTTTGCAAATAGCCGATATACTAGGATATAAACTAGAATGGATTAAAAAATCTTAAATCGAAAGGAGATTGTAAATGAATGATATACAAATAGCCAGTAAAAAACTTGAACTTCTAAATAAAAGAGATTTCATAATAGTAAGTCATTTAATAGATACTTTACTAGAAACAGAAGACACTACAAACCAAGAAACTTTAGAAGCAATGGCAGAAGTAGAAGAGATGAAGAAGAATCCAGATTTATACAAATCTTATAGTTGTTTTGCAGAAATTTTAGAAGAGGTCCAAAATGAAATATAATGTAAAAATAACTAGCAAATTCAAAAAAGATTTAAAAATAGTTATAAAACGTGGTTATGATATGCAGCTAATGGACTATGTAGTTGATAATTTAGCTAAAGGAAAAGCTTTAGAGCCTAAGTTCAAAGACCATGCCCTAACAGGAAATTATAATGGTTATAGAGAATGCCATTTAACACCGGATTGGTTGTTAATATATCAAATAAATAAAAACGACCTTATTTTATATCTAACCAGAACAGGTTCACATAGTGATTTATTTTAAATCCTATAAACATTTTTTAATATCACCTATAACACAAATAGCTAGTAAAAGAGTCAAAAACTACTCTAACTAGCTATTTTTATATTCATCTTATTAATCCTATCTTTATAAATTTAAAAGTCTTAACAATTATTTTATATACTTATTATCAATAAACGGCTTAAATTCCCTTATTTAAAGCAATACAGCTTGCTAAAAAAGATAAAATTGCCGATATACATATTAGAAAATAAGTTATATAATATAGATAAGAATAAAAAAATCATAAAGGAGGTAATTTTTATGATTAATCCTATTAGTGCAGATGCTGCCATAAACAATAAAAATTTACTTGAAAGAAAAACTAATAATTTAGCTAAAAATAAAGAAATAAATGTAAGAGGCGAAATTAAAACTAAAGAAAATAATACTAGTACCTATGAAGTTGGCAAAAAACAAAGTCCTTATAAAAACTATGCTTTAAAGGCAAAAGAAATGAAAGCTGACCTTGAGGCTAGAATGTTAGACACTCTTTTTAACACTACTAAGGACTCCATACAAAAGCAAACTAATGGTGCTAGAGGCTTTATAGCTTCAAAAATGATATTTAATGAAGATGGTAGTGTTGAAATATCAGGCGAGTTTTCCTTTAAATTCTCAGCAGAAGAAGTTGAACAAGCTACAAATGACCTTGGTGAAGATGGTTACTGGGGAGTTGAACAAACTTCTAAGAGACTACTCGACTTTGCTAAGGCTCTTTCTCATGATGATCCATCAAAAGGCGACTTGCTACTGGATGCTGTAAAACGTGGTTTTGAAGCAGCAAAAAAAATGTTTGGCGGAGAGCTACCTGAAATCAGCCAAAAAACATACGACAGAACTATGGAACTCTTTGATGAGTGGATGAATGGCAAACCAGAACCACCTATCGAAACTAAAGCAGATGATGCCCAGTTAGTGGCTGAAACTGAATTATAAATTAAATTTTAACTAAAAAATTATTTTTTTTAATAGCTTAAAATTATTTTGTAGTTTTGAGCTATTTTTATGCCCTAATTTAAGAACTTATGCTATAATCATATACTGAAATGTTAATGAGAGGAAAATTATGAAAATACTACTCGCCCCAGCTAAAACATTGGATATAAAATCAAATAATAATGGCTCCACTCCACTTTTTATTAATGAGAGCTTAGAGCTTTTAAAAATACTAAAATCACTTAGTAAAGATGACTTAGCTAAAACTATGAAAATTAAAGATGAATTGCTGGAAAAAACTTATAATAATTTTCAAAATTTTGAAAATCTTAAAAAAGCTATAGCTATAGAGTCTTACAACGGTATGGTGTATAAAAAGCTAGATTACAAAAGCCTTTATAATAAAAAGTATTTAGATGATAATCTAATCATCTTAGACGCATTTTACGGAATGCTAAGGGCTAATGACTTGATAAGCCAGTACAGGCTCGACTTTAAAATGAAACCAAATAAGTTAAACTTATATAAGTTTTGGGAAGACAAAATAAATGAAGAACTAAAAAAGTTTGAAGGCGAAGAAATAATTTCTCTTGCCAGTGGCGAGTTTGAAAAATTGATAAAAATAAACTTTATTTCTATAGCATTTAAAAGCCTAAAAAATGGTGTTTATAAGAACGTTCCAACCTTTTCTAAAATGGCTAGAGGTAGCCTTTTGCGAGAAATGGCAGAAAAAGATATTAGAAATACTTACGAGCTAAAGAAGCTTTGTTTTTTAGATTATACTTACAATAAAGAACTCTCAGATGATAAAACAATTACTTTCACAAGACAATAAACTAAACGGAGAATAAAAAAAATGAATAATTTTTTAAAGACTTTCAAATCGAATAAATACAGACTACGAGAAAATAAATACTCTGGACTCTTGCAATTTTTGTTTATCTTATTTTTCAGCATTGCCTTAACTGGATTAGTTTTAGCCCTACAGCCTGGCTATCTTCACACGATAATAGTTCTCTCAAAACAAAGCAAGATGTTAATGCCTTTCCTTAACTTTTTACCAATATTTTTTATGGCATTGCTACTTTATTACCTTACAAATAATATGAATATAGCCTCTTCCATTACCTATATTATCTTTTCCAACCTTACATATGTAAACAGAGGTAAAATCCTATTTAGAAACGAGCCATTTACCCCTACTGATTTTAAACTTGGCAAAGAGGCCTTCGTAATTTCAAAAACAACAAATTATGAATTTGATTATAGATTGTTTGCCTACCTAGTAATACTTTTTATATTAATGAATTTATTTGTTTATGTGATAAATTTTGGCAAGGCAAAAAAAGTATTTAGAATACTCGTTCCTAGCTTAGTAATTATTTCTGCTATAATCCTTTACCCTACCTTATATAAATCTAAGGAAGTCTGGAAAAACCTACCACATACTGGTAGTGCTTACAACGTAACTTCCAACTACAAAGACAAGGGTATAGTCTACTCTTTCATACACAATATTGGTGCAAATGGAATTAAAAAACCCGATAATTTTAACTTTAAAGAGATGAAAGAATTAGATGCTAGACCTATCGATAAACTGCCTTTAAGCGCTAATCAAAAGCCACTAAAATGCAATGTAGTAGTTATTATGGGCGAGGCTTTTGCAGATATATCAAGAAGTGATTTTTTCACCTTTAATAAAGAAGAAGATGACCCAATGAGATATTATAAAAAACTAGAGTCAGAGTCCCTTATGTATGGTCATATAGTAGTTTCTGGTTTTGGCGGTGGAACCGCAAATACCGAATACGACGTACTTACCGGCTGTCCAACAACAATGCTAAATGACACTACTATTCCATCTTTTTACACCGTAAGAGAGCCACTAAGCTCCGTTACTAGTGTTCTTAAAAATAATGGATACAAGTCTGTAGGAGTCCACCCTGGACACGACTGGTTCTATAATAGAAGAAATGTCTACGAACATCTAGGATTTGACAAAAGTCTTTTTAATACAGATTTTGAAAATCCAAAAATACTTGCAGGATTTATAAGCGAAGATGACACGAGCAAAAAACTTGTCGACCTTTACAATAATGCCGATAACAACACTCCATTTTTTGAATACTGTGTAACAATACAAAATCACGGACCATACACCCCTGATAAGTACCCTGATAGAGACATAAACTACAATTTTACTTGCAAAGAAGATGTAAGCGAAGAAGTTTTTAGCACCTATGCTGTCTACTTTGAGGGGATAAGAGATATGGACGAACAAATGCACGAACTTAGTGAAATTTTTAAAAAAAATGAAGAGCCTGTTATATTCGCCTACTACGGTGACCACCTTCCATACTTGCTGCCGAATAATGGCGGTTTCAATGAAATGAATTACGGGCTAACAGATGACTTAGATGGCCTTTTAAAACTGTATAGTGTTCCTTATTTTGTCTGGGCAAATGATAAGGCAAAGATGATGTTTGATAAAGAAAAGATTGCTGAACTAGCCAAACTTAAAGGAAAACATATAAATGCCTCCTTCGTCGGAACAAGCATTTTAGACCTTTTAAATATGGCGGATGAAAATAAGTTTTTATCTTATGTAAACGATTTAAAAAACAATTTTTATGTTATTCAACGTGACTTTGTAGTAGAAAATGAAAATGGCAAGGCAGTTCTTAAAAATCCTGATGAACTAAGCGAAGAAAAAAGCAAAATTTACAATGAATATAAAAACTATATTTACTATCATTTAAAGTACAATAACTAGCTCAAAAACTTGCGATTTTTGAAAATTTATGCTATTTTATATAGATGATTAAATAAGTGTTTTTACTTATAATTTGAAAGGATAAAACTATGTTAGATATAAGTTTAATAAGAGATCAAAGAGACTACGTTGTAGAGGCTCTAAGAAAAAGAAATGTTGAGCTTGATGTGAAGCTTTTTGATGAAATTGATGAGAAAAGAAAAGCTATAATTTTAGAAGTTGAAGAGAAAAAAGCCAGAAGAAATAATGCTTCTAAAGAAATACCAAGACTTAAGAAAAACGGCGAAGATGTTAGCGAAATCCTTAAAGAAATGGCTGCATTAAAAGAGGAAATCGCCGAGCTTGATAGCAAGCAAAAGGAAGCTGACAAAGAATTATTTGACTTTGTTGCAAAACTACCTAACCTACCAGCCGATGACGTTGCCAAAGGTGATAAAGAAAACAATGAACTCATTAGAGTTTTCGGTGAAAAACCAGAATTTGACTTTGAGCCAAAAGACCACGTAGAACTTGCTACCTCTCTTGGTTTAATAGACTACGAACGTGGAAGCAAATTAGCTGGAAACGGTTTCTGGGTGTACAAAGGCAAAGGAGCTATGCTCGAGTGGGCACTTCTTAACTTCTTTATTAGTGAACACAATAAAGACGGTTATACTTTTATCCTGCCACCACACATCCTCACTTATGATTCAGGATTTACTGCAGGTCAATTCCCTAAATTTGAAGATGACGTTTTCAAATTAGAACAAGAAAAAGGATATATGCAGTTCCTACTTCCTACAGCTGAAACCGCTCTTATAAACTATCATAGAAACGAAACTCTAAGCGAAGAAGACTTACCTAAAAAGTACTTCTCCTACACTCCTTGCTACCGTAAAGAAGCGGGAAGTTACAGAAGTGAAGAGCGCGGAATGATAAGAGGACACCAATTTAACAAGGTAGAAATGTTCCAGTACACTACTCCAGAACTTAGCGAAGATGCTCTTATGGAATTAGTTGAAAAAGCGGAAAGCCTAGTTCAAAAACTTGGACTTCACTACCAACTAAGCAAGTTAGCTGCAGCTGACGTTTCAGCTTCAATGAGAAAAACTTATGACATAGAGGTGTGGATACCTTCTATGAACATCTACAAAGAAGTAAGTTCAGCTTCTAACTCTGGCGAATATCAGTCCAGACGTGGAAATATGAAGTACAGACCAAAAGGTCAAAAGAAAACTGCTTTTATGCACACTCTTAATGCTTCAGGTCTTGCAACTAGCAGACTTATACCAGCGATTTTAGAGCAACACCAAAGAGCAGACGGACACGTAGACGTACCAGAAGTCTTAAGACCATTCTTAGGATTTGACGTGTTGTAACAAAAAATTTATGGCATTAGCTAAATTAGGCTAATGCCTTTTTTAATTTGACAATACTAGCATTAGTGATAGAATGAAAACAAACAAATAATTTTTTCAATAAGGAAAGTAATTATGAAGAAATATATAGCAGTATTAATAAGTTTAATTTTAGCTTTTTCTCTTGTTTCTTGCTCTGAAAAAGATGATAAAGAAGCTAAAAAAGATGAATCTAAGAGTCTTGAAACAAATAGAACTTCAAGTAGCACGAGCGAAAAAAATACTACAAAAGAAACTACAAGTGCGGAAAAAACTAGCAAGGTAGAAGAGCTTATCCCTGGCACTCTAAGCAAAGATAGGTCTGAAAAACAAGAAAATACCCTACTTTCTTTTGACAAAGAAAAAATCAAACAAATTGAAAAACGGATGAAAGTCAGCCCTAATAGAAATATGGATTTATACACCTATATTCCTAAAGAAGAAGATGCTGTAAATTTTACAAACAGTAATAGTAGCGAAGAACTTTTTTCTAGCATTATTCTTAAGCCTTTTAAACCGCAACAGTACCATAGAACAAGAAATACTTATGAATGGACTAATGGCGAACCGATTACTTGGTCTTATGATGCCCTAACAATGCTTAAGGGCAAGAATTATTTCGAAGAAGAAATCCGAGTCGATGACAAACTCGAAATAAGTAATAGATGGCATAATGAAGCCGAAGGCTTATATTACAAAAAAACAAGAACTTCTGAAGATGGAAGTACGGACGAAACCGGAAATATTATTTATTCTAGTGCAAGCTTTGAGGTGACAAACTACTCTCTTATACCAGAATATGCTCCGTCTTTTAATCCTTTTATCTTAACACCTGATGAAAAACTTATCTTCGCTTGTGTTACCGCTGAAAATGACAAGCCATTTATTTACTTAGAAATTCTCGGAACTGAAGAATTTAAAAAAGAATGGATAGATATAGCGACAGGCATAATAACAAAAAGTGAAAAATACAATGAAAAAGGGGAATTAAAAGAACTTTCAAAAGTCGAAAAATGGGAACTAGCAGATGTAGCTATCGACTACGTCCCTTCCTACTATGACCACAATGAATACCTTGATACCACTTTAATGACAATGACATTAAAAGATAAATTAGACCCTTCTATACCAGAATTCTTTGAGGCAATAAGAAAGTCAATATACGACTACAATGATGAATCTACAGGCGAATTTACAGGAATAGAACTAAAAAGCGATAATACACAATACTCCTTATATTATCAGTTTACTACTGAATCGATTAACTCAATAAGTATAATTGACCCAGTATATGTCTACACTGACTTCGAAGATAGAAAGGTCAGAACAATGTACAGAGATAAATTCTATACCATTTGTGATGAAGAAGAATCTTTTACAGCATATGATTACAGCTGTGATAGAAAAAAATTCTTCGACCTTATGAGCACAGTATACTTAGGGCAAAAAAATGAAGGAAACACTAAGGAATACCTCTACTACGACCTAAGCAACTACGACATTTCCAGAACTCACGATGTATATGGATACGTAATAGAAGATTCAACATTAAAAGAAATAAGACTCTATCACGTCGAAAGCTTCTTAAATGCAGACACAAGCAAGCCGGCACAAACTTTTACACTTAAGTACATAGACTATGATGACTCTGTATACGACGAAAGCTTTATGGAAAACTACTCCCCAGAAAACATCTACGTAGAAGGCGAAATATATAAGGGATTATAAATTTCTTAAGATAACTGTTAAGCCCATCAAAAAAGGGTAAAATGATAGCGAAATCCGACGTGCCCTATAATAAATAAATATATAACAGCTATATTAAAACTTGTGTTAACATCACGTCGGATTTCTACATAACTAAAACTCTTATAAGATATAAACAATGCCAAGAGCTACAACTCTGCACCCCCTCGCCTCGTAAAAAAATCCGTTATGAACTAAAGCAAAAAAACGTTAAAAAAATCGTTTGTCCGAGCCTCTATAATTAAAAAATTTCATATGTCATAGTGGCGAGTTTGCGATTTTTAGTTTTTTTGCTTAAGTGAGTAGGATTTTTTCGTAGCGAGGAAGTTTCTTTTGCTTCGTTTTCTTTGCTTTCAAAGAAAATGAAGACTACTTTTTAAATTTAAAATTCGACTTAAGTGGCACTATCTGATTAAATACTATCTTATCAGTAGAAGCTAATTTATCATAGAAATAAAAACCATTTCTGATAAATTGGAATCTCTCGTCTCCTGCTTCCAAAAAGTCTTTTACAGCCTCTTCTCCTACTGCCTTATCAAAGACTTTCTTAGATTCTTTATTTATACATTCAAATAAAGTCTCATCTGTAGGTTGCTCTGTAAACAAGTCATCATAATCAATTAGTGTTAACGGTACATTTCTACTAGCACTCACCCAGTGAATAGTTCCCCTCGGCTTTCTTCCAGTAAATCCAGAACCGCTCTTAGTTTCCTTATCATAAGTACAGTGTAGTTCTACTATTTCACCATTTTCATCTTTAACTACATCATTACACTTAATAAAGTATGCGTGACGAAGTCTAACCTCTTCACCAAGGCAAAGCCTCTTGTACTTTTTATTTGGTGCTACTTCCATAAAGTCATCTCTTTCTATATAGATTTCCTTAGTGAAATAAACATCTCTCTCTCCAAATTCTTCATTATTTGGGTGGTTGTGAGCCTTAACAATCTCTTCACCCTCGTAATTTGTTATCACAACTTTTAAAGGATTCTTGATAGTCATAATTGACTTAACACTCTCCTTTAAATCTTGGCGAACAAAGTGCTCAAGCATCTTGTAATCAACTGTACTAGCATCCTTTGGAACACCTATCTCATTAATAAAAGCGAAGATAGCATCCTTAGTGATACCACGTCTTCTAATCCCCTTAATAGTAGGAAGTCTAGGGTCATCCCAGCCTTCAACCGCATTCTCTGCAACTAACTTTTTAAGGTATCTCTTAGAAGTTACAACACCTGTCATATTAAGTCTACCAAACTCTATCTGTCTAGGTAGGTTTTTATCTAAATCAAGATTTTCTAAAGTCCAATTATAAAAAGGTCTATGGTTAATAAACTCATTTGAACAAAGCGAATGAGTGATGCCCTCTATATAGTCTTGAATAGGATGAGCAAAATCATACATTGGATATATTACCCACTCACCACCAGTACGATAATGTTCTTGTTCCAAAATTCTATAAATAACAGGGTCTCTAAGTAACAAGTTAGGGCTTTCCATATCTATCTTAGCTCTAAGTACTTTTTCACCCTCTTTAAACTCGCCATTTTTCATTCTTTCGAATAGATCAAGATTTTCTTCTACTGTTCGATTTCTGTACGGGCTATTTTTACCTACTTCTGTAAGCGTTCCTCTGTACTCCCTCATCTCGTCAAAGCTAAGATCACATACAAAGGCTTTTCCCTTTTTGATAAGCTTTACAGCATATTCATAAATCTGCTGAGAATAATCTGAACCATAAAAAGGCTTTTCACCAAAGTCACAACCGAGCCACTTCATATCATCAATAATGGCATTTACATACTCTATGTCTTCATTGGCAGGGTTTGTATCATCAAATCTTAGGTTAAATTTTCCATTGTACTTATCTTTGATTGAATAACTAATATTTATCGCATAAGCACTACCAATATGTAAATAACCATTTGGCTCAGGTGGAAAACGAGTATGAATAGTTTCTAAGTTCTTGTTCTCTTTGTCCTCATAAACCAACTTATCAATAAAATTTAAAAATTCCATTTTATAATTCCTCTACATTTTCTATAAGTTTACCATCAGCCCATATTCTCTCAAGGTCGTAAAAAGAACGATTCTCCTTGTCGAAAATGTGAACTATTATATCAGAAAAATCTACTAGAACCCAACTTCCAGAGTGAGTACCCTCAATATTCTTTGTTTCTACGCCAGCTAAATTAACCTTTTCTTCAACATAGTCAACTAAGGTCTTAACGTGATTTGGATTCTTGCCAGTTGCGATTATAAAATAATCCGCAAGTACTGAAATCTCACTAATATCAAGAACCTTAATATCCTCCGCTAACTTGTCGTCAAGTGCATCATAAGCGACTTTTAGTATTTCTTTAATCTTTTCCATATCTTTCTTCCTTTATTTCTTTGTAATAATTATACGTTTTTATAGTCGTCGGGTCAAATACTTTGCTCTTGTTTTTTAAATAATTTATATTTGCCTCTAGTATGTAAAATACAGCTAAATCAAGGTCTTTAAAAGCTGCCTCTACAATATACTCAATATCAAACTTAAACTTTCTCTTAGGCTCTATAAAATCACTAATAAAAACAATTTTTTCTACCTTTGACATATTGGGTCTGCCCGTTGTGTGATAACAAATTGCATTTAAAACCTTTTTGCTCTTAACTCCATACACTTCTCTAGCAACAAATACACCTGCCTTGGAATGAAGAAGACCAGCATTATTTGTTTCATAAGTACTTGGTGAATAACCAAAAAGTTCACATATTCTACGCTGTTCGTCAAGCCTTTTGCACTTAGCACAGTCATGTAAAAATGCAGCCTTAACAACTTTTTTAACGTTCACTTTATGAACTATAGCTAAATAATAAGCCGTCTCAGCAACACTTACGCTGTGAGCATATCTATCTGCAGTTAAATCCTTTTTTAACCTATATATCCAAAATTGTTTTAATCCTAATCTCTCTGCTATCATTTATACAGTTCTTTCTCTTTAATATAGGTGATTACATCTGCCGGCAACATACCATCAACAGACTTCCCACTTGCTAAATTCTCTCTAATATCTGTACTAGAAACATCTACTCTATCCATCTTTACAGCCTCGTAATCTCCACCTCTGCTAAAAGTATAAAACTTTGCTTGGTTGCTTAAACTAGAAAACGACAAAACGTCTCTATTTACTATTATAAAATTAGCTATATCTAATAATTCATCCGACTTATACCAATTATTTAGGTCATAGAAAGAATCTGCGCCGATAATAAAATAATACTTATCTTCTAAGTCCTTTAAAGCCATTGCTGTATCGTAGGTATAGGAATAAGTTCCTCGCTTAATTTCTAGGTCGCTAACCCTTACATTTTCCATATCCTTCGTAGCTATTTTAAGCATTTCTAGCCTGTCCTGCGGACTAGCAACTTGCTCTTTATACTTCGATTTTAAATTTGGCATAAACCATACTTCATGCACTACTCTTTGTTCTAAAACAGTTTTAGCAATGGCTAAATGTCCATTATGTATAGGGTCAAAAGAGCCCCCTAAAATACCAATCTTTTTCATTTCTGCCTCCGTTTAAAAGTTTATTATAATGAAAATATCTACTAAACTATTTTAGCAGATATTTCTTAAAAGTGCAGTATTTTTTTTAATACATAAATTTTTTTATAACATTATTTTAAGGTGATAGTAATCTAACCCCTGCCGTCTGTCATTACATATTTCGGTGCTTTTCCATCTTTTCGCCTTGAAGGGCAACCAGCCCGCCTGCATCTCAAAAATGAAAAATCCCTCGAAATATGATACATGACAGATGCGAGCAGTTTATTCAGAGTAAATTTTTATGTAGGCTTTTGAAAAGGGCGCAGACAATGTCGGTAATATTATTGAGCACTTTGAAACAGCATACGCGGAAATTGACCTGAATAAACCGGTAGTAGTTAGATTCCTAGCACCTTAGGCTCATC
>PDWI01020388.1_pt1 | contig 16854 bp, 12 predicted proteins | sample 1430891 | NCBI WGS metagenome assembly PDWI01 (sample SAMN01162508, study PRJNA174530) | Oral metagenome, whole genome shotgun sequencing project. | biome: Marine environment; feature: Marine mammal; material: Swab sample of the gingival sulcus; isolation source: swab sample of gingival sulcus...
ATATATAAAACTCCCAAAATATTTTAAATTTTTAATAAATAATTATTTGATGATTAATTGTTTTTTTCAATCTATTTCAACTTATTTCAATTGTATGCGTAAGTTGTCAATAAGCCTTGTCGTCCCAACTCTTGCCGCAACGAGTAAAATGCCTTTTTCTAGACTAGTTGGCTTGTCGGCTAATGTGTCAATATCACGAAAATCAAGATATTCTACTTGTAAACCTTGATTAATGAGTTGCTGTTTACCTACGTTGAGAACATCTTCTACACTCTGTTGTGCTAGTAATAGTTCTCTACATTTGATAAGCGTTTTATTGAGCCATAATGCTTTTTGTTTGTCGTCATCGCTTAAATATTGATTGCGAGAAGACATTGCCAGCCCACTTCGTTCTCGTACAATGTTGCCTGAAAGGATTTTTATGCCAAAAAATAATTCTTCATTTAAACGCCGAATAATTGCCAATTGCTGAAAATCTTTCTCGCCAAATACGGCAACGTGAGGACGAATGAGCTGAAATAATTTACTTACGACTGTTGCAACCCCTTGAAAGTGAGTAGGGCGATCAAGCCCACATAAAATATGAGTGAGATTATGTGGCATATTGATAGAAATGGTATTATCTTTTTTGTGAGGATAAATGACCTCTTCGGTAGGGTAGAATACCGCATCAACTCCTATGCTTTTAAGCTTGCGTAAGTCTTCTTCAAAGGTGCGAGGATAGGCTGCTAAATCTTCATTTTCTCCAAATTGAGTAGGATTGACAAAGATACTGGCAATGGTAACATCGGCGTTTGCTTGAGCTATTTTCATCAACGACAAATGCCCATCGTGAAGATTGCCCATTGTTGGAACGAGTCCTAATGTGCTACCTTGTAAAGTCTTTTGAAATTCCTTTAATTCTTCAATATTTTTAAGAATCTGTGTCATACTGCATTCTACTGCGAAATAAAATAATAATGGCACATTATACTATATTATTTAGCAAATGTAATAAAGGTTATAGTTATATTCTCTTTATCTATTTTGTCCTTTGTGCCTTATTTGTTTTTACTCATTAACTTTTGATAAAAAGCATTAATCAATAAAATGGCAAAGACAATGCTCGAAATCCAAGTAAGATTATGCCAAAACTAAAACTCATAAAGACAATTGCCGACAGATAAATCCATAATACGACATTGCCGAGTTCCTTTCTGACAATTGCGAGAGTCGCTATATTGGTTGCAGGACCAATGAGTAAGAAAATAAGGATTGCACCAGGTGATACGCCTGCAAATAATAGCCCTGCAGCAATAGGTGTGCTTGCAGTGGCACAAATATACATAGGAACACCAATGAGAGCCATAACGATATAGGCGTACGGTGTAGCTCCCCATTTGGCAAGAAAATCATCAGGAATAATCGTCATAATGAGAGCGGCAATCACTAAACCAATGACAAGCCAAACGCTAGTATCTTTTACTAAACTAACAAAGGTAAAATCTATAAAGTTTTTTATTTTGTGGGAGATAGTCGTACTGCTTTGTAGTCTTGTGCTTGTATCTGAGATTGTGTTAGTGAAATTATTAGTGTCATCAGTATCTTTTTTCTTGCTACAACAACTTGTTACTTTTTGTGGCTGTATGCCTTGTTTGTTATTATTGTCGTTGTTGTTATCGTTATCGCTGTTGTTGTGTAACTGACTTTTTTCAAAAAACATTACAGAAAACCCTGCAACCATTGCGGTGCTGACAGCAGCAATTGGGCGTACAATCGCCATAAAAGGACCGAGGAGGGCATAGGTTATAGAGATTGAATCAACTCCTGTTTCAGGTGTGCTAATAAGAAAAGACGTTGTCGCCGCTTTTGATGCTCCAGCTCTTCGTAGCCCCAGTGCTGCAGGAATAACACCACAAGAACACAGTGGCAGAGGTGCTCCTAACAATGCCGATTTTACAATTGCCGATGGATTATTATGTCCGAGATGCTTATTGAGGAAATTCTTTGGGATACACGCATTAATCAGTCCTGCAATAATAATACCGAGCATTAACCACGGTGCAGAAATCATAAAAATATGCAGAAATTGTTGTAGGAATTGCTGTGGGAACGTTGTTAGAAAATTTATTATATTCATATCACAAAGGAATTAATTCATATCAATATAAACTAGTGTAACATTATAATTAAAAAAAGAATAAGTTTGTACACGTTTATAATCATACAGTGGTAAATTGCTATTATTTTTACTGTAACTTACCGATAGACTCACATCAGCATCAATCGCTTCGATATGCTTGGTTGCACTGATACTGGCATTAAACAGTTTATCCTTACGAATTTCAGAAAATGCTGGTTCTTTGCCGTCATATTCTTGCCCCTCATATCCCAACGATAACGCCGTTGAGAAACCATTATCAAACTGATGACGATAATTAGCAAATACTCCCAATGAGTTATTGCTGTCAAAGTCATTATCAGATTTAGTTTTACCCCACGTCAAACCACCACCGATAATATCACTAGGCGACAACGCATACTGCACTGATGGCGACAGTGATACGGTAGTTACATCAGGTTTATTATCACTGTTGTATTTACGTTTAGAAACGCTTAATGCTGTATTAAAACTCAACTGTGGATTAACACGATAAGTTAATCGTGGCGAGACTCCATAGCTATAATAGTAATAAGATTGATTATGCCCGATTTTCACTCGGTTCGCCGTAATCGGCACATTCAAACTTGCCTGTGGCGATAAGGCAATATAAGGTCCTGTTTGTAAACTCAATTGCAATGAATCCAACTGTGATAATTTATTATAATCCTGCCAATGAGCGGATAAATGCGTTTGCCACGTTGCTTTATCAGTAAGTGCCACATAATTACTCACACCCAACTTAACCACTTTGGCAACGTCATCGTTGGCTTTGGCATCATCAGATAAGGTAAACGGAATGTTATACATCGTTACGGTATCAACGACTGGGGCAGCGTTAGCATTGCTATCCACGATTAAACCAGCCTCGCCCCAGAAATTCCACTGCACTTTATCGCTGGAACGGCGTGCCATATTTGGATTATCAATTTGAGCGATAAAGCCATTGATATTTTGCAATACACCTTGCGGTGGATTAAGTTTTTTCACATCAACGAGTAAATTGCGTGCATATTGCTTATCGCCCTGTTGAAACACCGTTTCAGCCAGTTCTAATTTTACCCTAGCAGCATTTGGTTCACGTTTCAGTAATTGCTCAAAATACTGTTTGGCAACACCGATATTGCCACTTTGTTTGGCAGACATTCCCAGTAAAAACAGTTCTTGATTACTCGCCTTGCCTTGCTCATAGTTTTTGGTTAGCAACTGATACGCCTGTGCTGACTTGCCACCGTTTAATAAGTCGGTGGCTTGTTGTAAAGTTTCACTACTGTTTTGGGCATAACCTGTAAAAGATAAGCCGATGAGTGCAGTTAATAATAATTTTTTCATTGTCTTTCTCCTATTAGGTTATTGTTTTTTGGCTCGGAAGTTACCGATAACACGTTCACCCTCACTTGATTTTTCTAGTGCAAAACCACCAAAGGCTTCTTGTGCATTCGAACCATAAAAACGCCCGCTTACACTACCTTTTGTATCGTTTGTATTGCTAACTTTACCATTAAATTCACCACCATTTAAGCGAACATAGAATTTTGCATTAGCAAAGGTTTGACCATTGCTAATTCTCGCAGTATGTAATTTGCCACGCACCGTATTATCTTCAAAATCAGCAGTAAAGTTGATATTCCCAGTAATATCATCGTGATTATATATTTTGGTATTATCATTTCTATAATCACCACGAACATCGCCGCTATATGTTGCTTGCCCAATTTTTGGAATATCAGCAGAAGGAGTTGTTCCACTTTCAAATGAAACATTATAAACATCGTTTCCTGAATCGTTCCATTGTCCCCATTTTACATAGTTGTAATCACTATTATCTATGTTTTGCAAATTATAATTGTGTGTATATTGTGAATCACCGTTTGATACACTAGGGTTCGGTTCAATATAAAATGGATCTTCTTCTGATACTTCCCCATAATCTTGATTTGTTGAATTATCATTATTATTATTTGAATTATTGGTATTTTGATCATCTTTAGGGATTTCTAATACTTCGTTAGGGTCGTCAGGTATTAAATCATTACTTTCAGTAGTTTGTTTTGCTCTAAATACCCCTGATGCATTACCATTAGAATTTTGTATTTTCCAACCCCCACCTACTTCAGAGGTATTGCTACCATAAAAAGCACCGACTACATCACCATCATAAAGCTGTGTATTATCATCAGAGACAAATTCATCAGCATTAAAGTATGAACTAAAATTTTTATCTTTTAAATCTTTATAATCTTTTGCCTGTTGTGTTAAATCAATTTTTGCACTACTAAATTTAATGTTAGCAAAAGAATTACCAGTATCTGCATAGTTGATGCTCATTTTTCCTGCGACGTTCTTAGTATTAAAATCTACTTTTAAGCCAATGTTTCCTTCTAGCTCATCTAACTTGCTTGTATTATTATCTCTTTTTGCATATCCGTTTACCTCACCAATAAAACCAGCTTCTCCTGTTTTCGGTAATTCTTTTGTTGGCTTGCCAAATACCCAATAGCCTCTATCTACATTATGAGTTTCTAGTGTGTTATCTCTGTCGGTTGTATGAATATATTGATTATTAGGGCTGTTCCATTTTCCTAAGCCAACATATTTATAACCGCCTAAATGATTGCCACTACCTGTAGTTAGGGTATCATTTTTCATTCCCACACCCTTATTGCCAAAACGAGTGATAATTTTGCTATCAGAAGTTAATGAAGAACCTTCTGCAAGTTCTGCGTAGTCATAGCCAAAATGTTCTTCGTCATCATTGCTAATACTTGAATAAAAACCACGATACTTCCCTGATACCACTTTTGGTTTTTCTGGTTCTTCTACTATTGGTTGTTCTAGAATTGCCATAACTTCTTTGTAGTTTGTATCGAGAGCTTTTTTATCGATAAGTTTTAGATCATTTGCATAGTTGCTATCTAAATCATTTTTTGCATTTTTGTAGCTTCCTGCAACAGCATCATAATGATGCTTATCAATTTCTGCATAAGCGAGTGCTTTTTCTTCTCTTATCTGTTTTTCAATATAATCATTTGCTTGATTTCTCGCTTTTTCTGCTTCAGCTTTTTTCTTATTAATTACTTCTGTTAGACGTTTAATTTCTGCTTCCTTATCTTTTGTTGGTTTGAAATTAGCTTTTTGTAAAGCATCATTGACTTTTTTAACTTCTTTGAAAGCTTTTTGATATTCCAAGGTAAAGTTATCAACATTGGACTTTGTGCTTGCTAATGATTTCTCAAGCTCTGCTTTTTTTACCGCTAACTGATTGGCATTATCGCTTTTATACTGGTCAAGATTGTCTTTCACATAATTATTTACCGCTCTACCATTTGGTACATACGGTTCATAGTCATCAATATTTGATGAACGGCGAACATTATTAATACGTATTGCATTTTCTTCAAATTCAGCCTTTAATTGGGCAAGTTCAGCATCGCTATATTTTCTTGTATAAAGATCATTCCATATAGATTTTTCTTTATCCAATTTTGCTTTTTTATATTCATCACGCAGACGGATATTTTCAGCAAACAAACCTTTTAAGTCATTTTTTATATCATCTGGATTTCTGTGGAAATCTTTACTTTTTGCTTTCTTTTTGACCTTATCGGTAACAACTTCTTGATTTTTCTTTTTGTGTGCCTCAATAATTTTGTTTTTACTTGCAATCCAATCAGTTGTTTTAGGTTTTTGATTTATTTCTACTGTTTGGAAATTGTGGTTTTTTGAATCTGTTGGGGTTAATGTGTCATTGTAATCATTGACTGTTACTTTATTTTTATTCGCTTCTAGCTCCGCAATTTTACGTTTATAGTACAGTTGTTCTTGTCTTTTTTCTAGATCTTTCGCTTCTCTTATTCTTGCAATTCTTTCATTAATTTTGTTTGTTCTTATTTGTTTTTTCTCCTCTTCTGTGTATAACCCCATTTTTTTACGGCGTTCCTCTTGTTTTTCTTTTATTTTTCTTTTAAAACATTCTTGACCATAGTAGCAATCTAATAAAAGTGTCTTATACTGCTCTTTAGTTAAGTAGTTAGGATCTTCAGCTATTCTTTTTTCCTCTATCCTTATTGCTTCCTCTACTTTTGTATAATATTCACTATGACCATATTTATTTATATTTTTATTATCAATATCTTCTATTTCATTATTCGCAACATAAACTTCATCAAATTCTTTTTCGGTAATAACAAGTGAACAAGGAAAAATTCCTAAAACACAGCTTTCTTTCTCATGATAGACCGTAGAGTCTTTTATCCAATAATCAATTTTATAATTATCATCATAAGTTTCAGCATATTTCTTATTTAATGCGTTTATAATAGCGTCTTGAACAAGTATTTTTGCTTGCTCTTTTTTATATCTCTTCTGATTTGAAAGCTGTGATTGGCTATAAAGCTGAATAGTTAACTGTGTTGCAAAAATTTTATTAATTTCATTATTTCCTTTATCAAGATTATCGCCCATATAATCATCAACAACCTTAATAATGTTTTCATCTCCTAAAGCATAGGCGGCTCCCCTCAAATCATCATAAGCTTTGGCGTACTCTATACTGCCGTTGTCATTACTTGTTTCTGAAAAGTTTTTCAATTTAAGCATAAAAACTTGTAGTTCTTTAGGTTTAGTAACATCCAATCCATTATTCCCTTTAGATCTATCGGCAATTTTATCGTATGTTTTTTTCAATCCCTTAACATCTTTAAAGGACTTAGGGAGATCTCCAATAAAACCTTTTATCTCATTAATGCCACTAGAAAAAGCTCCTATTGAACTAATTTTTTCAGCATATTTTTGGCTTAAATCAGGATTGGTTTCAATAATATCATCAATGAGTTCCTTAAATGATAAGTTTCCATCATTTTTAACCTTATCAACAAGTTCGGGTATTGTCGATATCGCCCCTGATGTAGCTGTAGGTTCAGCATATCCTTTACTCAAAATATAATTATTTATCGCGTACTCTCCAAAGCCTTCAGCCTTTGCCTCTGCTATCTTATTTGCCACTGAACCAGTTGTACCCCCAATACCCCAGCCCCAGAAACCCCAGGCATCAAAGCACCAACAATCAAACTAGACAACAAAGATTTTTTGAAAAAAGATGAGCGAGAATTTTTCGCATCAGATGCTAAATGTAACATTTTATTTACCTCTTAAAAGAACAAAAATTAAATAAACCGATACTATTATTCTATTTTTTTTTTTTTTTTTGATTTCAAGGACTAATTTAATTTTTTTGCACGGAAACACTACTCATTATCAATTTTATAAATAATTACAAATGATTAAATGTATATTTTGACAACAAAGAATTGATAGGATTTTGAGGTTTACAGTAATTTTTATTATTGGTTTATCATAATGTTTGTTATTATATTTTCCAGATAACTAATATATAAGAGATACACCAATGAACCAATATCCAAACCAACAAATACAGATTAAAATCGGAGATTTTAATACGCTAACGGTTATAAAACGCCTTGATGTCGGCGTTTATTTAGACGGTGGCAATAGCGAAGATGGCGGTTGGGGAGAGATTTTACTACCTGCCCGCTATGTTCCTGAAAACTGTCAAGAGGGTGATGAGCTTTCTGTTTTTATCTATTTTGACAGTGAAGACCGTCTTATTGCAACCACTGAAACGCCAAAGGCAAAAGTAGGGCAGTTTGCGTATTTGCAAGTAGTTGATGTCAATAATGCAGGGGCGTTTTTAGATTGGGGATTGCCGAAAGATGTATTAGTTCCGTATGTTGAGCAAAGTAAAAAAATGCGAGAGGGGGCGTTCTATCTCGTTTACATTTATCAAGATGATGAAAGTGAACGCATTACCGCAAGTTCTAAAGTTAGTAAATTTTTGAATAAAACGCCTCATAACTACGCTCCAAATGATATGGCTGATGGCATTGTAATGGCAGAAACCGATTTGGGATATAAGGTTATTATTAATCACAAGCACACAGGATTATTGTATAAAAATGAGATTTTTGCACCGTTAAAAATAGGGCAGAATGTAACAGTTCAAATAAAGAAAATTCGTGATGATGAAAAAATTGATTTGATATTGCCACAACCGAAAAAAAGTGATTTGTCAGATTTAGAACAGCGAATTATGAAACGTCTAGACAACAATAATGGTATATTGGGGTTGGGCGACAAAACTCCACCTGAAGAAATTTATCGTGTATTAGGCGTGAGCAAAAAGAACTTTAAACGTGCAATTAGTCGTTTATATAAAGAGCGTTTGATTGTTGTTGAGCCGAAAAGAATTAGAAAAGCATAATAATCATAACGACAGATAATTATTAGATAACGAGAGATATTTATTATAATCGTATAATAAGAGGGGGACAGATGCTTGATATTAATGCCGTAACTATCTGTGAAGATTTATTACACTGTTACAGCGATGAACAAGAACGTGCGTTGGCATTGGAAGTTGCCGAAGCACTATGTACATTATCCACGAAAAAAACAGTAGTTCGTGTGGGCTTTATTGCACGACTTCGTCATAGTGAAGGTGGGCTTGCCGATGATGTACAAGAGTTATTAACTGATGATGAAAAAGCCCTCTTAACTGATTTAGATGCTATTAAAATCATCCTTGCAATTGGTGGCTATGCGTCATTTGGCGTTGTATGATGACAGTAAGGCAACACGTCTTGCACTACAAACACGAGATATTTTTGCACCTCTTGCCAATCGTTTGGGTATTGCAAAGTTTAAGTGGGAGTTAGAAGATTTAGCACTGCGTAGATTAGAGCCGACAACGTATAGACTTATTGCTCTATCGCTTGCAGAACAAAGAAAAGAGCGAGAACAGTATGTGCAAGAAGTTGTTGGTACGTTAAAAGACACAATGATTGCCGAAGGTATTGAAGCTCCTCAAGTGTATGGACGAGCCAAACATATTAATAGTATTTTTAATAAAATGAAAAAGAAAAACAAGCGTCTAGAAGAAATCTATGACTTGCTTGCTATTCGTATTCAAGTAAAAACATTAAAAGACTGTTATACGGCTTTGGGCATCGTTCATTCAAAGTGGCGACACATTCCATCAGAGTTTGATGATTATATTGCCAATCCGAAGCCTAATGGTTATCAGTCATTGCACACTGCGGTTATTGGTCCTGAAGGCAAAACGGTAGAGGTGCAAATCCGTACCGATGAAATGCACGATTACGCAGAGCTGGGGGTGGCTGCACACTGGCGTTATAAAGAAAATAGTACAGGACAGGTAACGGCATTTGAACGACAAATTAATTGGTTGCGTGCTTTACTCAATGAAGATGACGAAGCAATCGCCGATGAGTTCACCGCAGAAATTACCGAAGATAGAGTATATGCGATTACTCCACAAGGACAAGTTATTGATTTGCCAAAGAGTAAATGGTCATCTCGTGCCAATTACCTATCATATTAAAACAGGTGACACCATTGAAATACTGACGAATAAGAAACCTAATCCAAGTCGTGATTGGTTAAATCCTCACGAAGGATATCTTCAATCGTCAAAAGCACGCAGTAAAGTTCGCCATTTCTTCAAACAATTGGAGCGAGAAAAAGCCATTGAAGAAGGCGAATTATTACTGCAAAAAAAAGTAAAAGACATAAAGCTAACAGAGAAAAAGTTAAATGCCACAGCGAAAAAATTTAATTTTAAAGATACTGATGAGCTTTTTGCAGCACTTGGCTTCGGTGATGTTAGTATTGTTACTGTCAGCAATTTTGTTCAAGAGAAATATCGTAAGAAAAAAGAGAGTTTAGAGAATATCGCTGTACGATTATCTCGTATTCCTATTAAAAAGACAGTTAATAAAGGAAGCAGTGTAATAATTGAAGGTATTGATGATTTACTCATTTCTATGGCGAGCTGTTGTAGCCCAATGCCACCTGATACTATTACTGGATTTATTACAAAGACTAAAGGCGTAAGTATCCACCGCAGTGATTGTAGTAATGTATTGGCACTTGCAGAGCAAGATCCAGATAAAATTATGAATGTTAATTGGTCAATGGAAAACAATGGTTTTACAACGTCAATATATATTCGTGGATCTGATAGAATGGGGATTATTAGAGATGTTTCTCAAACGCTAATGAATGAAGGGGTAACAATCCAAAAAGCAGATTTTGGGCGTGATGAAGATGATAATTTTACCTTACAATTAAAAATAACGATACGAGATACCGATCATTTGGCTCATTGTTTTAAAAAATTACATAAGTTAAAAGGCATCGCCTCTGCAAATCGTGTTGAGATGTTGGGCTAAATATTAGAGCTGTCTATATTCTTTGAAAAGTGTTACAATAAACAAAAATAAGGATAATACAAAGAAAAAATAGTAAAGTAATAAATTTATAGTATGGATGTAACAAATATTTTAGATGGTTTAAATGATGCACAACGTGAGGCTGTACAGCATTTTAGCGGTAACATTTACCAATAAGGCAGCAGGAGAAATGCGTGGGCGTTTAGAATATATGCTCGGTTATGCCGTTGCAGGATTTTGGGTGGGAACTTTTCACAGTATTTGCCACCGAATGTTGCGAGCCCATTTCAATCGTGTAAACCTCATTAAAGATTTTCAAATTCTCGATAGCGATGAGCAGTTGCGACTTATTAAGCGTTTGATGAAACTGTATGATATTGATGAAGAAATGATACAGGCTCGACAAGTTGTCAATGCTATCAATGATCTTAAAGAAAAGGGGAAACGCTACAAAGATATTGATTTAACGACCTATCATCCAATACAAAAAATCATTAATTTTTTATACGAAAAATACGAAAATTACTGCTACGAAAATCATTTTGTTGATTTTACCGAATTAATGTTGCGAACGGTTGAATTGTTGCGTGATGATGAAATGATTCGTCAGCATTACCAAGCACGTTTCAAACACATTTTAGTTGATGAGTTCCAAGATACCAACGATATTCAATATGCCTTTATTCAATTACTGACGACACCTCAAACAGATTTGTTAGTTGTGGGTGATGACGATCAGTCAATTTATCGTTTTCGTGGAGCAAAGATAGAACATATTGTTAATTTAGAAAAGAAATTTCCACATCTTAATACGATTAAACTAGAACAAAACTATCGCTCTTCAGGTAATATTTTAAATGCTGCCAATGCCGTTATTGCTCAAAATACTGATAGATTAGGTAAAGAATTATGGACTGCATCAGGAGAGGGCGAAAAAATATCGGTATATCAATCTATCAATGAATATGACGAGGCTCACTATGTCAGTGAAGTGATAAAAGAGCATATTGATAAAGGTGGCATTTACAAAGATATTGCAATTTTATATCGTAGCAATGCTCAATCTCGTGTGTTTGAAGAAATATTGTTATCGGAGAGTATTCCATATCGTATTTATGGGGGATTGCGATTTTTTGATAGGGCAGAAATAAAAGATGCGTTGGCATATTTACGTCTTTGTGAAAATCACAATGATGATATGGCATTTGATCGCATTGTTAATATGCCACCACGAGGTATTGGAGCAAGAACGCTTGATGTCATAAAAGAAGTATCATCATCTCAACAAATAAGTTTTTGGGCAGCAGCAGAGCATATTGTTAATAAACAGATGTTACCGACACGAGCAACAAATGCCTTATCTGAATTTTTAAAGCTCATCAATAGCCTATATGCACCTGATATCCCATTGGGAGATTATATGCGTATGGTTGTTGATGAATCTGGGCTTATTACCCACTTAAAAACCAAGAAAATTGAGAAAAAAGAAGATAAATTAGAAAACCTTGAAGAACTCGTTACTGCTGCCGAACAGTATGTCTATAATGGGGATACAGAAGATTTAGAAGAAAATCAAGATATTGTCAGCCAATTTCTCGCTCAAACGGCACTTGATGCAGGTGAAGTGCAAGCAAGTGAATTTAGTGATTATGTGCAATTAATGACGCTCCATTCTGCCAAAGGATTGGAATTTCCTATCGTCTGTATTGTTGGTGTTGAAGAGGGATTATTCCCTCATCAAAGGTCAGCCTCAATCCCTGAAGAGCTTGCTGAAGAACGCCGACTTGCCTATGTTGGTATTACGAGAGCGGAAAAAAAATTGCATATTTGTTATTCGGAAAAAAGACGAATGTATGGAGAAACCATCTATGCTCGTCCTTCTCGTTTTATTGAAGAAATACCTGTTGAGGTGCTACATTATGTGCGAGGTGGACCAGATCAATTGCGTCGCCACCAACTAGAAACAGGGAAAAAATTGAGTTTGCGAGAGCAGGCTGAGGGTGGCGTTACACTAGGTCAGGTCATTGTTCATCCTAAATTTGGAGAGGGAACTATAACAGCTGTTGAAGGCGAAGGAGAGCGTCAGCGTATTCAAGTTGAATTTGTTGAACACGGCAGTAAATGGCTTATCCTTGCATTTGTAAAGTTAGAGGTCAAATAGACAAAAAATAAAAGAAGATGTTTTATAGCCTTTATAGCCTATTATAGCCTTATAATTGAGATAAAATATTGCCAATATTATCAGTAATGAGCTATGATAACTCACAGATAAGCATAAATTAATAACTCAATTAAGGGAGTAATATAATGACACAGAATGTAAATCCAACACTTTATTATTATGAACACTGTCCATTTTGTGTGCGAGTGAGAGCTACAGCAGGTTTGTTGGGTATTAAACTCAATACAAAAATTTTGGCAAATGATGATATAGCCACACCAATTGCAATGATTGGGGCAAAAATGCTCCCTATTTTAGAGAAAGTACCACTTCAAGAAGGCGTGCGTGGGAAGTTTATGGGCGAGAGCCTTGATATTATTGACTATCTCTGTGAAAAAGATAATAAACATTTGGAGAGAAATAAAGAAGATTTAGTTGCAGTAAATAACTTTCTAACAGACAATCGTATTGCTATTTTTAGCCTTGCGATGCCACGTTGGATTCACTTAGGGTTTGAAGAATTTACAACGCAAAATGCTATTGATTTCTTCATTAATAAAAAAACAGCAGTTGTTGGTGATTTTGATACAGCAATTGAAAAAACTGATGAATTTGTCAACTCTCTGTATAATTCCGTAAAAGCATATACTGATTTATTTTTAAAACTTACCGAAAAAACAAATAGTCTTGCGGCAGTTCTCTTATTCTCTGGAATATGGGGTGCTACCAGTGCTAAAAAATTGCAATTATCTGATGAGGCATTGCTATTTATGGAGGTAATGAGTGAAAAATCTGGCGTGGAGTTGTTAACTCATAAAGCAATCTGATAATCTAGTAATACTAAAAAAGCCTCTGAAATGTTTCAGAGGCTTTTTTAGTATTAGATTAGATATTTTAAGTTTTGCATTTTAAGTTTTGAGTTAATGCTTATAACTTTCCTTAATAACCTCAAAGCCTATATCACTATCGTTATTGGCAAGAATTTCATTACACATTTGTTTTCCTAGCTCAACACCGAATTGATCAAAGGCATTAATACCCCAAATAACGCTCTGTACTAATACTTTATGTTCATAAGCGGCAATAAGTTGTCCTAAACTATAAGGACTGACTTTATCAAGAAGTAATAAATTGCTCGGTGTATTTCCTTTAAAGAAACCGTGGTTGTCATCACGAGTTTTACCACCAGTCATTAATGATCTACTTTGTGCCATAAAGTTTGCCAATAGGGCAGTGTGGTGTTCTTGTATTGCTTCTGCAATTTCTGTTGGCAGGCCGTCGCACGGTTTGCTTGCGGCGATAAAATCAATTGGAACTGTTTGTGTTCCCTGATGTAATAATTGGAAAAATGCGTGTTGTGCATTAGAGCCAACTGACCCCCAAACCACTGGGCAAGTAGTAGTGTTTAAAAACTCACCATCTTCGGTAACAGATTTACCCAAACTTTCCATTTCTAGTTGTTGTAGGTGATCAGGTAGAGATTTTAAATTTTGTGCATACGGCACGACACAACGTGTTGGTAGTTTTAAGAAATCACTATACCAAATATGTAATAGCCCTAACATTACAGGTAAGTTTTGTGAAAATTCAGTAGTGCGGAAATGTTTATCCATATCGCAAGCACCGGCAAGTAGTTCTTTAAATGAGTCCATACCACAGGTAAGTGCTATCGGTAGTCCTACTGATGACCATAACGAGTAGCGACCGCCGACCCAGTCCCAGAAATTAAATATTTGTGATTCAGGCACACCTGCATCTAATGCTCCTTGCGTGTTGGCAGTAATTGCACAGCTTTGTCGCCAAAATTGTGCTTCATCGAGTCCTTCTTGGCTACAGAACCATTGTCGTAGAGTAGAGAAATTTTTTGTTGTTTCAAATGTTGTAAAGGTCTTAGAAACAATAAGAAATAGCGTTGTGTAAGGATTGCAGTTTGCAATGGCATCAGCAACGGCCATACCGTCAATATTTGCCACAAAATGTGCTTTGATAGGTTGCTTTTTGCCCATTGTTAAGGCTTCATAGACAAGGCGTGTACCCAATTCAGAACCACCAATACCAACACAGACGATATCTGTTACTGGCTTATCAAGTAAGCTATTATTTGCAACTTTATCAGCTAATAACTCCATTTTATCTAACACTTGATGAACAGCTATACTATCGTGATCATCAGTATTCAGAGGACTACGCAATAACCAGTGCTTAACGGCACGTTGTTCACTTTTATTGATGATATCGCCTGCAAACATTGCATCAATTTTTTCTTGTAGTTGATGATGTTTTGCTAACTCTAATAAATTGTTAACTACATTGTTATCGATAGGGTTTCTTGCGTAATTAAAATAGATACTTTCTGTTTGAATACTGTATTCATTCGCACGACTTTCTGTCATCATTGTTGCAAATTGAGTATTTTTTAATTCTGTTGCTGCATCTTGTAATTGTTTATATATTGTATTTGTCATTGTCATTTACGTTTTTCTCTGTACTTGTTGTATCTGTGAGTAGGAAATATAGGTTGGGTAATTATAGTCCATAATGCTCCATAAAGTGTAGGTATTTATCACATTTATATGAAAATTTACAAGGTAAAAGATACAACAAAAGAAAAATATTGAAAATAAAATTATTGATATTTTGGGAAATTAATAGTTTTCTGATATTATATCTCCTATTTTATTGAGTGATTGTTTTATAATAACATTATGAAAATAAGATTTATTCTTAAAAAAGACAATATAAAAAGAACTATAAATTGAGGGTAGAAGATGTCAGAATTTTTAAATAACTATCATAAACATTTTGCAGAGCGAGCGACAGAGGGTGTATTTCCTCTTGCACTCAGTGCTGAACAAACAGCAGAGTTGGTAGAGTTATTAAAACAGCCGCCACAAGGCGAAGAAGAGGAATTATTAACCTTATTCAAAACAAGAATTCCAGCAGGTGTTGATGATGCAACTTATGTAAAAGCGTCATTCTTGTCTGCACTTGTCAAAGGCGAGGTGAGTTCACCACTCATTGATAAAGGACAAGCAGTTGATATTTTAGGCACGATGCAAGGTGGATATAATATCGAGCCACTGATTAATGCCTTAAAAGATGATGAAGTTGCTGAAAAAGCAGTAAAAGCTTTATCGCATACGCTATTGATGTTTGATAGTTTCCACGATGTAGAGGATTTGGCCAATGCTGGCAATGAATATGCCAAGCGAGTTATGCAGTCGTGGGCTGATGCCGAGTGGTTCTTATCTCGCAATGAATTGCCTGCTAAATCAACGCTTACCGTATTTAAAGTAACAGGCGAAACTAACACTGATGATTTATCACCTGCACAAGATGCGTGGTCTCGTCCAGATATTCCACTACACGCCAAAGCGATGCTGAAAAACGAACGAGATGGTATTATCCCAGATGAACCAGGTGTTGTTGGTCCGATGAAACAAATTGAGGAACTCAAACAAAAAGGTTTTCCGCTCACTTATGTTGGTGATGTTGTCGGTACTGGTTCTTCTCGTAAATCGGCGACAAACTCGGTGTTGTGGTTGATGGGTAACGATATTCCGTATATTCCAAACAAACGAGATGGTGGTTTTGTACTCGGTGGAAAAATTGCACCGATATTCTTTAATACGGTTGAAGACTCTGGGGCGTTGCCGATAGAACTTGATGTAACAAATCTCAATATGGGCGATGTTATTGATATTTATCCGTACGAGGGCAAAGTCTGCAAGCACGACACTGATGAAGTCATTACGACTTTTGAGTTAAAAACAGATGTACTCCTTGATGAAGTGCGAGCAGGTGGTCGTATTCCGTTGATTATCGGTAGAGGATTAACGCACCGTGCAAGACAATCGCTAGGACTTCCTGAAAGCGATGTATTTAGAAAACCACACGATGTAGCGACTAGCAATGCAGGATTTACTCTTGCTCAAAAAATGGTTGGTAAAGCCTGTGGTGTTGAGGGAATTCGTCCCGGTCAATACTGTGAACCACGAATGACGACGGTTGGTTCGCAAGATACCACTGGTCCTATGACTCGTGATGAGTTAAAAGATTTGGCGTGTTTAGGATTTTCTGCTGATTTAGTGATGCAATCATTCTGCCACACGGCAGCGTATCCAAAACCAGTTGATGTAAAAACCCACGCAACACTGCCTGATTTTATTATGAATCGTGGTGGCGTTTCACTGCGTCCGGGTGATGGCGTTATTCACTCGTGGTTAAACCGTATGTTACTTCCTGATACCGTTGGTACTGGCGGCGACTCTCACACTCGTTTC
>PDWI01005229.1_pt1 | contig 16853 bp, 16 predicted proteins | sample 1430891 | NCBI WGS metagenome assembly PDWI01 (sample SAMN01162508, study PRJNA174530) | Oral metagenome, whole genome shotgun sequencing project. | biome: Marine environment; feature: Marine mammal; material: Swab sample of the gingival sulcus; isolation source: swab sample of gingival sulcus...
GGGCGGTAGGAAAAGAGACCGGGCAGACCAGTCACATTGAACGCCTGAACAATACCTTACGGCAGCGCATTGCCCGTCTGGTACGCAAAACATTGTCATACACCATTACAATGCACTTATCGCTGGACTACCCGACTTTGGAAGAATCCCGAACGTAAACTCAACACTAGTTTGAGCTTTGTTCATCTGGCATTTTTAGTGTTACAGATACCCTGGGGCAAACCTTGAGTATCGACCGCTATATGACGCTTAACACCCGATACCTTTTTACCCGCATCACAGCCTTTTTGTTCCGCTGTATCTGTGTTCCTGACACTCTGTGCATCAAGAATCAAAAAGCTCGCCTTCGGGTTCCGCCCCTGCTTTTTTCGCGCCGCGCCCACCTGATTTTTTTAATGCCTGCTCAAGCAGGCTGGGGTTTCCCTCTTCTCCCGGCTCACGCCAAGTCCGATAGTAGGAATAGATACTTGCCCAAGGCGGAAATTCATGAGGAATCATGCGCCATTGGCAACCTGTCTTTAACAAATACAGTAAACCACAAAAAACTTCATATAAATCAACACTTCGGGGCTTTGTTTGTCTACGAGCACCTTCCAGTAACGGGCGGATTTTATCAAATTGCTCTCGGCTTATATCACTGGGATAGGATTTTCTCATCGGGGTTTAGGGCGTTATGACTGAAGGCGATAGTCTAACACCATAAGAGATCTTAAACGGGCTCTCAGAACCGAAGCATCTATGATCTGCCGAATCTTGACATTTAACGTACAGTTATACGGTATCAGAGTTACTATAAGTTATATTGCTTTTAACAAGGCTATTTGGTAAATGCGAGCTGTTACGCTTAATTACCCTGAATCCATAAAATAATTTGATAGGCTGGAATAGTCTAGGAAGTTTTAAAAAGCCGGAGTTAAAAAAATGTCTTCTATACTTCATATCGCTACTCCATGCAAGTATCACATCAACTCCATAGGATAGAATTTCTTGTACTATAGTGGTAAAGAAAAATGATGACGCCCTTTTGTTATCGTGAGTGGGGAGATAGAAGTAGTCCATAATGTATCCTATTTTTCCACCATGTTTATTAGTGATTCTGTATATTAAAATGGCAGTTAACTTTGAATCAACGTAGAAGCTTCTGAATGAGTACGATACTCCAGGTTTTTTTTGATAACGCCAAGATATGTACTCCGAAGTTTTATCAATTCCTATATAGTTACCTTCTTCTACAACTTGATGCCACAATAAATCATATTCATGTTCTTTTATCTCGTTGCTTATATAACTTTTGTTTTTATATTTTATATTCTTTATTTTATTGATTGTGAGTAGTGTATGACTAAGAAAATTTGGTATAAATACATCAAGTCCATATTTTTTCTTTATCGGGTAAGATAAGTTGTTTATGTATATTAAATATGGTGGATGCTGCATACTTTCCCATTTCAATCGTTTTGAGAATATAGGCTCTGAAAATTTGTTGGGAAACCCAAAAACAAACTGAACACCTTGTTTTTGGCATTCCTCATAAACTATTTCTGCCAAGGTTGTAAATAAAAATTTTCCTCGATGATTGGTATCAGTAAGTGTGTCTAAAGACTGTGCTGCATCTATTATAATATTGTTTATTCTATATTTTACTCTGTATACGCTATAAACAGCGGCATCATAACCATTTTTAGTTACGGCAAATGCTGTAATAGCCTCACCAGCCGGAGGAAAACTATATTGCCACTCAATGTGAAGTAGTGATTTAGTTTTTCCATTTCTTTGAAACAGATTAGTTATGCGTCGCTCCCTGTCTTTGCCTTCAGCAAACTCAAAAACATAATTACTATCAGTTTTCATACTTATCCACCTCCTCTTTCATTGTAATGATATCTAATTGATTACTCTCACGATACTTAGAAGCGATCTGAAGTATTTCTTCCAAAGTTTTATAAAGACCAGGGTCAGAAATAAAATTATGTGGATGACTATAAAAGTGAACTACATTACTATCATAAAAACTCCTTTTAATCATTTTTCTAACTCTATGCTTCGTAACTGATCGCGGAATCAGCCTTCTTTCTTCAATGTGTGCATTAATAAACTTTGATGAACTAAGTGCAATTAGCCGACTTTTCTCCTTCTTATCATATTCCTGGCTGAATCTATCTAGGCTATGAAATTCATTCATGTAACGAATCAACTTCCCTTTAATACCAATTTTTTTTTCCTCTATATCAATATTTCGATATCCTCTGATGCCAATACTTTTGAGTTTATCTTGGAAGCCAATAATATTTCGTGGATAAATAAATGTTTTTCTATCAATATTAGGAAACTTTTTAAATGCACTTTCTATAAGTAGGATATCTTTCTCTATAGAATTGCTGCTCGTCAAACTCTCAGAGTAAGGTATATGGCATCCTCCATGTGAGCAAATATGAATATCTTTTAGATTTCTTACTATTTCTATTAGTTCTGGGCAGTACCACCCATGATATTTGTTATCTGATAAATCTTTTAATGCTGTGGAAACCCAAGAAATAGAACCAAATTTCATATTCTTATTTGATTCACATGTTTCTTTTTCTAGTATTTCTAATGTTCTACTAGGATTAATAATTAATGTAGACACAAAGGCAAATGTCGCTGGAGTATCATACTTTTCTAATAAAGATATTATTTTCTGATATGCTTCAATTAATGTATCGTTAGTAAATTTTGCATAAGCTGAATTTGCTTTTTGGGGATTCCCCCATTTACCCTCACAGTCAAAAGATAAAATGAAATTAGACTTTTTCTTCATAATTAAAGTATGATTTTTTCGATTCATAAAAAAGGAGCTATTGCAATACAAGATATAAAAATATTTGTAGCTGTAACTTTTTTAATAGGATATCCAAAGGAGAACCGTTTCTCAGATAAGTAAATAAACGTTGTGCTATATATTAAGCTTGATCCTATATACCCTATGCTTATAGCAAACTTTAACTTTCCTGAAGCAGCAAAAGGAAGTGCAATAATTATGTAGCTTATTAGAAATAAAAAGCTTAAAGTTGCAATGTGTTTGGTATCTTTTTTTATAATGAACCCATAACCTGCTATATATGTTTGAGAAAAAATTAATGTACCGATAATTATAGAAGGAATCATTGGATATACATTTAACAAATTTTCTGGAAGAAAGCCTTCAAAATATTTCCATGCAATAAATGTTGATATAGATAAAAATAAATTAAGATAAGCGTAAATTATATAGACTAAACGTGCGAGATTTTTACCTTTTTTTTCTTTGGCATACTGGAGAATAAGAGGAGACAAGCCAATAGCTGGAATAGATATAAAAAAAGCAACTAACTCTCCCGATCGTGAAGTTGTTATGTATCCCCCGAGTAGTAAAGCATTTCCAAAAAACAGTATGATTGATCTATCAACTAATCGCCTGGATAATAATAGCATACTCGCAATGCAAAATGGTAATGACAGTTTTACAAGCCTCACGGCAAGCAAGTAAACACGTTTTCTGAATACTACAGGATTTAAAAAGCCCAAACATTGATATGTATACAACAAACATAGAACCGAACCAAGTGAACTACCAATAACAAGGCCATCTAGAAAGCTTACAATTGATTTATTTAAGACTATTAAAATATAGGCAATTGATATGCCAGTTGTATTTGCCAATAAAATAAGTAATGATGCTGATTTTACTTGTCCTCGCCAGCGAAAAAAAGAGAAAACCACTAGTATAATAGCATTATTAAAAGCATATAAAAAAGAACTTTTATAATCATTAAAGTCGAAATTTTCTTCTATATTTGTCTCTACTATTAATAACGATATCGAAAAAAAAACAAAAGAAAAAAGCACTACTAAAAAAAATGCAGCCCAAAAATACTGGGATAAGTGAGTTTGTTTTTTTTTATCTGCTACAATAGCGAGCCCGGAATCGATACCTAATGTAATTAATATAAGAATCAGTGAGCTAGAAATCAAAAAAAAATCTACTTTTATTATGTCTTCACTTGGAAAATAAATAGAAAACAATGGTATAGATGCAACAAGAAAAATTCTAGAGCCACTAATCGCCAAAAACTGAATAACCGAATCAAATACACCTTTTTTTAGCAAGTTTGACATATTTTGAGTTAAGCTTTTTTAGCAATTATATCAGATAACGTCTTTATACCTAGAAACTGACTTTCATAAAATTGAACCGGTTTTTCCAAAGGTATATCATTAAATGTACCATATCCTTCATTGCTTGTTTGAATTTGTTTAAATCCGCTTTTAGATAGCTGATCAATAAACCACCTTTCCGTGTAAGATATATTGCTAGTATAACCAACTAGTTTCCTTAATAGCATTGCACTTACAGGAATTATGTTTAACAAGCTACGTTTGAGCAAAACCAAGTTCCACCCTATTAGGTCTGTCATAATATAAATTTTCCCATTGGGTTTTAGCACTCTGTTAAACTCTTTTAATGTTCTAGGTATATCAGTGAACATAATAACACTGTAGCATATTATAGCGTCAAAATAATCGTCTGGAAAGGGTATTTTTTCTAAAGATGATTGTTGGAAATTTATATTATGCCTGTGATTTAATTCTTTTAAGTTAAGGGCTATCTCTATTCTTTCTTTGTTTTTATCAATTGCTTCCACAAAGCCATTTTTTTGGGCCAGTGCAATACTCCATTGGCCTATCCCACAGCCAGCATCTAGCACTTTGTCTAAATTTTCCAGCCCTAAATTTTCTATACGATAATTGTAATTATCTAAACTTCTTTTTTTGCTTCCAATCTCTAACTTTATGAAGTTTTGGCTGTATTTTGATAATGTATTAAAGTAATTAGGAGTTATTCCCCAGTTCTCTAAATAAATATCAAATTGTTTATTCATAGAAGTGCTCATAGTAGTAGGTTTCTGGGTGAATTAAAAGATAGATTAGATTGCTTTCATTTATGTGGCCAGATAGACTTCTATTATCATTTAGTAAAAGCGAACCATTCTTATAAGCTTTCCAGTAAGTCCAATTGCTATCACTTAAATATAAGCTAGTATTGAAAAGATTGAAGTTAGGCTGCTCGTCATATGCCTCATAAAGAAGGCCAAAGTCAGATGCTTTTTTATATGTCCAGAAGTCTAAATTATTTAGACCAGTCATTCCTCCATGACTCGCGACCCCTTTTACCTTAGTTGAAAAAATTTCTTCAATAACTCTTATATCTCTAAGTAGACATTTAGCTGCATCTTCTTTCCAAATAAAGGCTTGGTCAATCACCTCAGAATGGTAACCTATTTCATGCCCAGAATCTACGATTTCTCTAATTATTTTATAATTTTCAAAAGAAAAAGGATTGTATTCACTCGCATGTAAACGAATAAAAAAAGTCCCTTTAATATTAAGATTATTGAAAATTGACAATAGTACTTTTGCTTTTTTTACTGATAGATCTATATCTATGCGATTAACAACTATCTTTTGTTTCGATAATGTATTTTTTTTATCTTTTTTCTTTTTACGTGAAAACTCTTCACATGTTATAATCTCATAACCAGCATCAATTGCAAGTTGATATTCCAAAGTTAAATTTTTAAAGGTGAATTTAAACATGCTCTATTCTATAAGTAACGGTTTTGTATTGAACTTAGCCAACATCTAGTTAGGTTATCATGATTTATAAAGGTTATCTTTCCTTTAGAGTTTTCTAAAATTGCTTTAATTATTTTTGAATCTATTTTTTTATCTATAAATGAGTCTACGATAACGTCTTCTATAACAAAATCATTAGGTAATATTCTTTTATCTCTTAGCTGTTTTTCTATAGAGGACTTTGTTATGTTAGTATTTTGGTGGTTTTTATTCATAGCAATCGATATTATTTTTGAATCAAAACTCCCTTGTTGGGTTGTATTTGTTATATCCGATATTAAATAAAACGCATCATTTTTTGAAAATGTATGGTATGAAAATTTTAATTTTTCCTGTGTTTTTATTTTTGCGTATACTACCATAAGAATAGTTTCTTCTTTTTTATGAGTTTTTATTAAAAGGCTTTTTGTACTAAATAGTTTTAGATCAAGTCTGGAGGTCGTTAAAATTTTATCTGCTTTGTATATATTTTTTTTCGATTTTAGAAAGATAGCACCTTCTATTATCTCTATATTATTTATGCTTTCTTTTAAAATTAACTTTATACCTTCTTGCTTTAATTTTTCTTTGAATTTTTTTAAAAGTTGATATGTTCCACCTTCTATGTATAAATATTTGTACTTACTATTTTTGAAAATCAAATCAGAGAATTTATTTTTTAGCGTCTGAAATAGCTGTATAACAAATCTAGTATATCTTTTTTCAGTCTTTGCGGCTACAAAGTGCGTATAATTAAATTCTGGGGTATTGAAAAAAAATATCGACTCTTCAGATGTTGGTTGTGGCGAATGAACCTGAAACTTTACACCTATCTCCTTATTTAAAAAACTATATATGGCAGATAAATCCCTTCTGAGAGTGTAGAGTAAATGTGGTCCATTATCCATAATCATGCCAAATTTTTCTGTATACAACCAAGCTCCGCCGATATCACTATTTTTTTCTATTATTGTTATATCATATCTATCCTTTAAAATCAGTGCTTTCATTAATAGGCAGGGACTGCTACCAATAATAAAAAGCTTTTTTCTTTTAATACCCTTCATCAACTTAAATCCTTTTTGTTTATAAGAGATTTTATTTCTTCAAGAGGCCTGTTAATAGCATTTTCTTGAAACCAAAGATAACCCATCTCTCCAATATCTTTGCTTCTTTTTATATTGCTTATGTGTTTTTCTAAAGCTAAACATACATCCTTTTCTGAATGAGCATGAATCATCGGATACAAACCTTCTGTTTTTTTTAGATATAATTCATCATTTCTGTGGTGCATAACGGGTTTTTTCATACACATGCCTTCAAATATTGTACCGTAAGAGAACCAGCTGTTTTTAAATTCCCCTGCTACAATATCTGAGTTAAGTATTCCTAACATGATCTCTTTTCTAGGCATGTGCTCTACCCAAAAAACTTGGTGTTCTATTTTAAGTTTTTTACATAAGCTAATGGAGTCTTTTGCATTAGGGCCGTATGGAATTGAAATGATGCAGCACTTGATACTGGGATTCTTTTTACTGAATGAGGCAAAGCCTTTAAAGAGTCGATCATTACCTTTGTCATGATGCAGTGATGGTGCAATATTTTTCCACCAGTGACTTGCATGATGAAAAATTACAAGATCATGATTTCCCCTGATATTTTGAAAAAAGTCAAATAGATTAGAGTTAACTAATTTTTTTCTTAAGTTTTCCTCTGTATATTCAGGCATATATATAAATGGTGGTGAACTATATATTCTGTTTTTCCCATTAAATCCTAGTGATGTGATTTTTTTTTCAACATCTATATTTGTGTAATCAAAGAAAAGTTTTTCGACATTTTCAATAATAGACTTTCTCTGTATTCTAGAAAAAAAAACCGACTTTAATAAGGATTTGTACGAATCTGCACTGAAGAAAGGTAGACTCCAGATTTCTCCACCTGTCGGAATAAAAATATCTAGCTTAACCCCGGCTTTTTTTAGAAAGCTAGGCGACAACCTGCTACCAATTATGAAATCAAAGTCTTCTAGATCTTTCTTTATGGTTTTGGAGCTTGTTATGAAATAACTGGTATAAGTACCCCATTTTAAGCGTGTTTTTTTTATTTGATCTGATTTAAATGTGTCTTTTTCTGAAGAAAAATGCTCAGGATCATTATTAAACTCGATTAGCGTTACATCATAATTAGCATCATTTAAGTATCTTGCTAGTGCACTTAAATTATTGTTGCCATTTCCCAAGAGAGCTATCTTCATTTTTTATTCCTTACTACTTGGAGTCTACTCGAAAAATTTACTAGTACTCCCATGTCTTTTTTCTGATATACCACCATACTGCCTAAAGCCACTGCAGAAGCGTTTGCTTTATTAATAACTTGATTGATGTGCTCGACCGTTCCCGCACCACCATGGGCAATAACAGGGATTGACACAGAGTTTGCTACGCTTTTGACTAAGTCTAGGTCAAAACCTTGCCAACTGCCTTCCTTATTAATAGATGTCAGTAGAATTTCTCCTGCACCGAGCTGTTCAACTTCTTTAGCCCATTCTATAGGAGATAGATTGCTATTTCGTCTACCGCCAAGGGTACGCACCGTTTGATTATTATTAAGTAAGCCACTTTTAGTATCTATAGAGACTATAACGGCTTGGCTACCATAATGCTTGGCAATTTCACTAACTAATGCAGGATTATTTACTGCTTGTGTATTAAGGGCTATTTTTTCAAAACCAATGTCAAATATTGCTTTGGCTTGATCAAGAGTCGAAATACCACCTCCGTAACCTAAAGGCATGAAACATTCATCAGAGATATCAGATAATACCTTTAAATTTGGTGTACGCCCTTCACGTGATACAGTTATATCCAGGAATAACAACTCATCTACTTCCAGCTCATTGAATATACGAACTGTATTAGCAGGATCACCAACATAGGTAAATTTTCCAAATCTCACAGTCTTGACGAGACTTTGACTACGTAGTAGTAACACAGGAATAACGCGTATGCGGAGCATAATTATAGTTCTGCAAAATTTTTTAGAATTTTCATACCAAATCGGTGACTTTTTTCGGGGTGAAATTGTACGCCAAAAATATTGTCACATCCGATGGCTGAATCGAACTCTAGACCATAGCTGGTGCACATCACGGAGTATTTGGGATCATCCACTTGTACATAGTAAGAATGCACGAAGTAATAACGTGGTTCGTTATCGTCTATGTTAGAAGTTAATGGATTGGGAGTGTTAGGTAGCGCAATATTCCAGCCCATATGAGGCACTTTGAGATTATTTTCTGGGGGGAAGCGACTAGTATCTCCGGGGATCCAACCTAAACCGGGTAGATTACCCTCCTCACTAGAGCGGGTAAGTAACTGCATACCGAGACATACTCCCAGAATAGGAACCCGCTCAGTAAGAGCTTTGTGCTCTAATACCTCGCGCAGTTCTGGAGTTGAATTAATACTAGACATAGCTGTATCAAAAGCACCTACACCAGGTAAAACGATTTTCTCTGCTTTTTTCAGCTTCGAGGTGTTAGATTCAATTCTTGCTTCTACTCCTATGTACTTAAACATATTGAGTATAGAGCCGAGATTACCCATGCCATAGTCTACTATCGTGATCATGCAGGAGCCTTTGTAGGGAAACAATACTTAAGATAAAAACTCATTGGCACTAAATTGGCTTTAGCAAGTATATAAAATAACGGACTTAGACATTCAAAGTGCTTTTTATATGTTGGATATTCTGTCCAGTTTTTCGGTTCTGCTTTCATAACTTCTTCATACTGAAAATCACTCAGGCCAAGTCGTTTTTTGAAATAGCTTACCAACTCTTTTTCAACCATAGGAGGGGTATTATATTCTATCCAAGCATCAGAGCGAGAAAGTGATCCGTTGCGTACACGAGCTGCCAGCGTGTTGTTACGCATATCGCTACCAAATTTTTGTGGTAGGTAGACACTATGGTAAAAAGCTGTCATACGATTTTCAAGATGATGACCACCATAATAACGCCAATCAAATTTTTCTGAAATAAATGACCTAGCCTCTTCTTTGGAATATTTGAGATACCAAAATGGCCTGATAAACTTGACTTGATGTAACAGAACTGAAGCTAGAAAGCGGGTGAAAGTCATAAGTGGATATGTCTTTAGCTTAGTGCGCCCGAACTTCTGATGAATGGACTTAATATAGCGGCCATCAAAGTAATTCCGACCCAATGGTGTAATTCCTTCTTCAATAAAAGAATGTCCTTCCATGATATACTTTATTGAGTGTTTGGCTGCCACCTTGCGCAGTAAGTAAGCATAGCCTAAGTCTGTTGAAGCCTCAATTTCAGCAACACCAGATAAGAAAAAAGCCCGGAATATATCATCTGCCTCTTCATTTGCAACTACATGTGTGTAAAGGTCTATATTCAAACTATCCAAGACCTTGTAGATGTTTGTAGTAGCAATAGCAGAGTTCCATGTATTGTCATAGTGTACCGCCAATGGGCGCAATCCCCATTCTTTAGTAAGGTAAACTAGATAAGACGAATCCGTGCCGCCACTGACACCTACAATGCAGTCATAACGCTTATTTCTTCCGCTATATTTTATATCTGCGATAATTTTCGAAAAGAGCTTAGTGCCTTTCGAATCTCCCGTACCATATTCATTACCAAGGTTTTCTACCTGCCTACAATAATTACATACGCCCTCTATATCAAAGCTGATTGAAGGGACACGCTCATCATAAATACAGCGTGAACAAATCTTTAAATTAACCTGATTAATATCGGGATTTTGTAGCATGGTTAGTATTACTCTGCTTTTTGGTGGTTATAGTGCCATAACAGCTTGCTGGGTTACCCCAAGCTTTCATTCTGTCGGGAATATCATGATTTACTAAACTATTTGCGCCAATAATACAGCCATCTCCGACCACTACACCCTTGCTAATAATAGTATTGGGGCCAATATAACAGCAGTTACCGATGCGGGTAGTGGCACGTTCAGGTTCTAAAACTCCCCCGCTAATGGCCCATTGCACAGTGTCATGAGTATAAATCTGTACTCCGGCACTGATAGAGCAGTTATCACCAATTTGTAAGCTGCCTGAACCATCAAGTATCGTGAAAGGGCCTATCCAAGTATTTTTACCCACAGAGACATCCCCCAGCACTAAAGCGCTGTCGTAAATACTGCTACCCTCACCAAAGCCAAGTGTTTGGGCTTTTTGCCACCGGTCAATAATATAGTCAGCAAATGGTAGGCTACGATCCCAGCGTTGCATAACTTGCTGCTGCTTTTGTGTTACTAAGGTGCGAAGCTCTTCAAACAATTCAGCAATGCGCTCAGTTGATTGTTCATCATCTTCGGAGTTGATCATGGAGGCTGGGTTTTTATTCAAAATGTCTCTGTGATCCATTCTTCTATATTCAATAAAGACCAAATCAATAAGCGACGATTCTGTTTGCCATTAAGATGTTGTTCAATCAATGGAGTCACTGCTTGATGATTGAGAGTATCATAAATACGAGCGTTGCTATTTAATAACTTGCGCCGTACAAAATCGATACTTTCACCTTTAAACCAACTTGCATCAGGTGAGGAAAACCCTTGTTTCTCGGCTTGAATGATATCTATGGGTATGTAGTGAGTCATCACATCGCGTAAAATTTGTTTGCCATCATTGGTTTTTTGGAAATATTGCTTCTGTTTATTGCTTGGTTCATTTTCATTAATTCGTAGTACCTTGGTTAAATTATTAAGCTTCATATTAACTGGACACTGCATGGCAAAATCAACTAGGTCATTATCCATGAAAGGAACACGGTTCTCCAGACCGTGTGCCATAGAGAGTTTATCTTCTACCACAAACAAACCATGCAAAAAGGTCTTTGCCTCAAAATATAAACTATGGTTTATGTAATCTTCGGGACAGCTAAGCTCATTATCGTGGGTGGCGAAGACATCACGGAATATATTACGAGTCCAAATATGCTCCACTTCGTCCCATACGGGAGCAAACATCTGTTTGAGATGACAGTTATCCACTAGCCGTTGCCAATACGAATAATATTGGTCAATATACTGCTCAAAATTCTGGCTATTGGCTGCACGGTAGTAGCGCCAAGGGTAGCCACCGAATAACTCATCCCCGCCACTACCGGATAAAACCGCCTTAACAAACTTACTCGCTAACTTAGCAGCATAATAATTGGGGTAACTTTGCCCAACACGTGGCTCTTCCAAATGCCAAGCTAGTTTAGGTAAGCACCGCTCCATATCACCAGCTTTAAGCACCATTTCATAATGCTCGGTCTTAAAACAGGCGGACATAGCTTCTGCCTTTGTTCGCTCATCAAAAGCTAATTCAATACCTGAAGCGGAACTTAAGTCAAAACCACAAGTGAAAGTCTTAAGATACGGGAAAGACCGAGTAGCAATTGCCGTAATTGAGCCTGAATCCATACCACCGCTGAGGTAACTTCCTAGCTCCACGTCTGTCACTAGCTGTCTGTTGATTGCTTGACGGAACAAACGATCTAGCTCTTCCCGATACTCTTCCGCACTGGCAGCTTGTTCTGGCTCACGGAAGTGGTAATCCCAATATTTTATCCTCTCTAAGCGTATCTTGTCCTGTTTTAAGTCCAGAACAGCATAATGACCGGCTGGCAGCAGTTGCATATCTTCCAGTAACGTCCGATCAGTAAAAATATTCTGGAATGTGAAGTATTCCAGTAGGGCAGACTTATCCAAGCGACGTCGGAAATGTGGACTTGCCAGAATAGCCTTTTGCTCAGAACCAAAAGCAAACGTACTTCCTTGTTGACTAACATACAGTGGTTTAATGCCGTAACGATCACGTGCCAACAATAAAGTACGTTTTTTACGATCCCACAATGCCAACGCGAACATACCATTCAAACGTTTAAAAGCATTAGCACCCCAGTGGACTAGTGCATACAGCACCACCTCACTATCGGTTTGGGAGCGAAACCAAAACCCGGCAGCTTCCAGTTCTGCTCTTAACTCCCGGTAGTTATAAACCTCGCCATTGTAGCTCAATACATAACGGTGGTCAGAGGAAATCATCGGCTGATGACCGGCAGGAGAAAGATCAATAATGGCAAGTCGTCGATGTCCTAAACCAACATTGCCCTCAACCCACTGCCCCTCACCATCGGGACCACGGTGGATAATTGCATCGCTCATCTTTCGCAAAATAACAGGAGAAACTGGTAAGCCATCCAGATGAACAAGCCCGGTGATACCACACATTAGACTTGGCTTTCCAAAACTTGTTTAATCACATAATCTTGTTCTGCTTCGGTCATACCATGAAACAGGGGTAGGGAAATACTGCAATCATTGGCAGCCCAAGCATTAGGGAAGTCGGCTGGCTGATGCCCGTACTTTTCCCGATAGAACGACAGCATATGCACAGCATGGGTAGCTGGGCGGGTAGATATGCCTCGCTGTTGCAAGCTATCCATCCAAGTATTACGCTGCGCATTAATATTAGGAATAGTTTCCGGCGTTATGGATTCAGGTTGGAATAGACAAGGATAGCTTTGGTAACCATGTTCGCATCCTTCTGGTTGTGCTGGTGTTTGTAGCCAACTTAGCCCAGTAAACGCAGCATTGTAACGCTCAGCCAAGTGTTGCCTTTCTTTAAGAATATCTGTTGCCCTATCCATTTGTGCACTGCCCAACGCAGCTTGCAAATCAGTCATTCGCTGGTTATATCCAGCGTCTGGATGATCTGCAAGCAGGTAGGGGCGAACCCCATGATGTCTCTGTAAATCTGAGATGGCAGCACCGTGATCACGCAAGCGACGCAACTTCTCTGCTAAAGAATCACTATTCGTGGTAATCATACCTCCTTCACCTGTGGTAATAGCTTTCCGTGGGTGAAAGCTGAAGCAACCAGTATCTCCCAAGGTACCAACATGCTGCCCTTGGTAGTGACTACCAAAGCCACATGCGGCATCTTCTACTACAATCAAGCCATATTTTTTAGCTAGCTGTTGTATAGGTCGCATGTCTGCAGAAAGCCCAAACAAATGAACAGGCAGAATAGCTTTAGTCCGTGGTGTAATTCTGGCCTCCAGCTGCTCAACATCAAGATTAAATGTAGACAAATCAACATCACAAAAGACAACTTTACCACCCAAGTGCTCAACTACATTTGCAGTCGCAATCCACGTGAATGCGGGCACTATAGCTTCATCCCCCGCCTTAAAATCCAAGGCAGCCAGTGATAGGTGTAGTGCCGTTGTACAAGAAGTTACGGCAACAGAATGTTCTGCTCCGGTAAAAGCCGACCATTTCTCTTCAAATTCTCGTACTTTGGGGCCTTGCACCAACCAACCATTCCGCAAGGGAGTGAGGACACTTTGAATTTCATTTTCTGTTAAGCCGGTACGCGCAATTGGTATATTCATTGTTTGACTCATGCTGGTAGCCCTACTGCTTTGCGACGTGCAACAACTTCAGCTATATGATTAGCACGCCAATCAATCAAACGCTCCAGCCCTTCACGCAAGCTAATCGTCGCAGTAAAGTCAATTTCAGCTGACGCTTTCTTGGGGCAGCCGATGCGATTCTTTACTAATGTCGCCTGGCTACGAGGAGCATACTGAATAGGGCGTTTGCAGTCAGTAATTTCAACAATCAGCTCTGCCAACTCCTTTAACGAAGTACGCCTACCCGTACCAACATTATAATTTTGATCTGTCGCGTCAGACTTCATAGCGCAAACATTAGCCAGCCCACAATCCTCCACAGCTACAAAATCAAATGCTTCGGAGCCATCCCCCATAATAGTTGGACTTTGACCTTGATCAATTGCATCCAACATTTTCATGATCACAGCAATGTAAGCCCCATGATAGTCTTGGCGTGGACCATAAACATTCATATAGCGCAAACCAACATAGTCAAGGCCGTAACGGTGATGAAAAGCCCGCAACATGGCCTCCCCAGCAATCTTGGTTGCACCATAAAAGTTTTTGTTATTGTAAGGATGATCCTCATCCATGGGTTCATGTATCGCATCACCATAGACAGAAGCAGATGATGAAGACACTAACCGCTTTACTCCGGTTTTAACACAGGCCTCCATAACATTGAATGTGCCGCGTACATTGACATCAAAAGCACTCCGTGGGAAATCATGGCATTGTAGTAGCCATAATGCTGCAAAATGGAAGACACCATCAGCATTTTTAAATGCTTCTTCAAGGATATCGGTTTGTAAAATATCCCCACCAATGTCAAAAACCCTTACTCGTGGATCTTTAAGCGCATCCTGCAAATTTTCAACACTACCTCTTACAAAATTATCGTAAATAACAACTTCTCTTACGTCTTCTTTGAGAAGACGATCAACCGTGTGCGAGCCGATTAAACCAGCACCACCGACAACAACCTGCTTTGTTCCTTGCAAATCCATAATTATCTACTCTATGTAATGATCACAAATATGACGTGCAAATGGGAAAGCACTAGTAAATGCAGGAGAAATTGCATTTAAAATATGCGTGGAATTTTCACTCCGTGCGACTAGAAAGTCATTCACCAGCTTGCCCGTGTTCTGATCCAGAATCTGGGAGCGAATTCCTACCTTATCCGAGGGTAATAAATACTTGGCTTGCAATCGTGGTATCAGGGCTTGGACAGCCTCTGCAAACCAAGGTTTGAAATAACGTCGCCCTTCTTGCCATGTCAAACGGCGAAAACCATCTTGATTGGCAATAAACTGCTGAATCAGTAATTTATTGATACGCAGAAGTTCAGTCAACTTAACATCTTGCAGACCCCGGTAATTTTCCCTACCAAAAGCAGGTACTGCGGTTGGACCCAGATAAGTGACTCCTTCCGTGCTAGTTGTAGTATGTACACCTAAAAAGGGAGTACTTAAATCAGGCACGGGATAAACCAAATGGTTGATTTTAATACCTGATGTGGGGTCAAGCTTCCAATAAATACCCTTAAAAGGAAGCAAAGTGTAACGTTTCCCGATACCAAACTGTTGCGCAACGGTGTCGGCATGAAGTCCGGCTGTATTGATGACATGTCCGTAGTGGACGGAATCCCCCATCCACTGTACTAGCTGCTTAGTTTGATCAACGTTACGGGTGCTGGCATTACACCGGATAATAACGCCTAGCTTTTTGGTTTCATTTACTAATTTTCTAAAGGTTTGCTGGGAATTAACAACGGAAGTTTGTGCTATGAATAGAGCCTCGCCATTGGCAGAACGCACTTCTGGCTCAAGAGCTCGTAATTGTTGTTCATCTAGTCGTTCTGTCTGAATGCCGTTTAGTTTTGCTCGCGTTTCCAGTAAATCAAGCTGCGGAACGTCAGCAGTGTTTATTGGAACGATCAGCTTACCCAAAGGATTCAAAGGTAGTTTATGTTCTTGGCAGTATTCTGCCATTTCACGAGCACCTTGTGTGCAAACCTTCGCCTTCAATGAGTCGGGGGAATAGTAGACACCACTGTGCAGTACACCACTATTACGCCCACTAGAATGCAAGCCCGGCTCTTCCTCTTTTTCCAAGACTATTACAGATGCTTTGGGGTAGCGTAATTTAAGTTCACGCGCAATACCGATACCGACGACCCCAGCACCAATAATGAGAAAATCCATCGTTAAAGGCTTCATGTATCTAGCTCAACCAGTATTCTAGTGATAGTTTTTTGGTGCATAGACGATAAACCTGTCCCCATCGGCAAACTCAACACCTGCTGCGCTATTTCCTGTGCCACCGGCATGTTATTTGCACAACCCAAACCCTTATAAGCAGGCTGCTTACTCAATGGTACAGGATAATGCACCGCCATCGGAACACCTGCCTCCTTAAATCGTGCCTCTACATCAGCTCGGTTTCTCACCAGTACCGTATACTGTGCAAACACACTCGTCCGATCACTCCACTGCTGCACCCGCTGAATGCCAGCCTCATCCATCAACTGATTATATCGCTGCCCGATTGTCATCCGCTGCCCAACCTCCCAATCAAAGCGTTCCAGTTTTGCCAATACCACCGCACATTGCAGCGTATCCATGCGTCCCCCAACCCCAATCCGGGTATGAACATAACGTTGACTTTGCCCATGCACCCGAATTTCCTTACAGGCCTGTGCAATAGCATCATCACTGGTGAAAATGGCACCGCCGTCGCCATAACACCCCAGCGGCTTACTAGGAAAAAAGCTG
>PDWI01005230.1_pt1 | contig 16852 bp, 16 predicted proteins | sample 1430891 | NCBI WGS metagenome assembly PDWI01 (sample SAMN01162508, study PRJNA174530) | Oral metagenome, whole genome shotgun sequencing project. | biome: Marine environment; feature: Marine mammal; material: Swab sample of the gingival sulcus; isolation source: swab sample of gingival sulcus...
GGTTTCATCTAAAAACTCAAAATCATCAAACTTGTTATAAGGATACAGTTTTTCTATCTCTTTTATGGTATTTGTCATGGTTAAAACCGCTTTAACTGGATTGGTTCCAACCGCACTTTCTTCACTAAGCATCACAGCATCCGTGCCGTCTAAAACCGCATTTGCCACATCGCTTATCTCCGCCCTTGTTGCACTTTCGTGTTTAGCCATGGATAAAAGCATCTGAGTTGCTGTTATGACTGGCTTTGAGGCTGCGTTTGCTTTTTTGATGAGCATCTTTTGCAAAGACGGAACTTTATAGTAAGGAACTTCTATGCCTAGGTCTCCACGAGCGACCATAAGTCCATCGCTAACTCTCAAAATCTCATCTATATTTTCAACTGCGTCAAACTTTTCTATCTTAGCAAAAAGCGACACCTCTCCGCCGTATTTTTGTATAATCTCCCTTGCTTGTGTAATATCGTGAGCGTTTTGCACAAAAGAGATGGCTACAAAATCCACGCCATTTTCAACCCCCCAACGCAAATCTTTTTTATCTTTTTTAGTTATGACATTTATATTTAGTTTTGTGTTTGGAAAATTTACCCCTTTGTTTGAAGAAAGAACCCCTGAGTTTTCAACCTTTGCTACGATATGTTTGCCAACTTCTACTACTTTTGCTCTTATGTTGCCATCATAAAGATAGATGTATTCGTCTTCTTTTATAAGCTCCAAAATCTGCGGTTGGTTTATGCTAAGCTTGTATTTACCCTTTTGATTCATCTTGCCAGTTACTTCTTTTCGACAAAATTCTAGCAAATCTCCTGATTTGAGATTGAAATCATATTTGAGTTTTCCAACCCTTATCTTTGGGCCACAAATATCTTGTAAAACCCCAACTTTTTTGCCAGTTTCTTTTTCTGCTTGGCGGATTTTCGCTAAAACTTTTGAATGATATTCGTGGTCGCCGTGGGAGAAGTTGAGCCTAAAGACATTGACTCCTGCTCGTATCAAGCCTTCTATAACTTTTAGTTTATCACTCGCTGGCCCTATGGTTGCTAAGATTTTGGTTTTTTTATTCATAGCTTATCCTTTTTACATGTAGATTTCTTTTAATTGTATTATACCATTTTTTACTAGAATTATATTTACATGTAAGTTTATTTGTAATACAATCTCCAAAAATAAAGGATTTAAAATGATAATCAAACCAGAAAATTCCATAGCCATACTTGTTGACATCCAAGAAAAGCTCTCACCTCATATGTTTGAGTATGAAGAGCTAGTTAAAAACTCACAGATACTCTTAAAAGGCTTAAAACTTTTTAACATACCCATCATAGCAAATGAGCAATACCCACAAGGTTTGGGGCATCTCATAGAGCCACTAAAAAACGAGCTTAGTAAAGATGAGATAAATGAAAAAAACACCTTTAGTTGTTGTGCGCTTGAGCAGACAAAACAGAAGATATTGGGCAGCAAAAAAAGTACTGCTATCGTCTTTGGCATAGAAACTCACATCTGCGTTTTGCAAACTTGTCTTGATTTGCTCTCTTATGACATTACGCCTCTTTTGGTTGTGGATTGTTGTAGTTCAAGAAAACAAAAAGATAAAGATATAGCCATCTCAAGGATGATACAAGCTGGAGTTATCCCAACAACTTATGAAAGTTTACTTTTTGAGTTTTGCGGATGTAGTAAACACGAGGCATTCAAAGAGATAAGTAAACTTATCAAATGATATTACATGTAAGTTTTACATGTAAAAATATTTCGTCTAAAAACTTTACATGTAAGACTTTTTAAGCAAATAAAATATATTTATTTGCCTATCTCTTCTGTAAATTTTCCATTATAGTAGGATTTGCCCATATATTCACAAATAATCTTCAAATCTCTCCAGCCATTGCCCAAACAGCTCGTAGCTCCAGGACTTGGAGTCATGTTAAAAAGTATGCCTGTTCCTGGGTTTACACTAGCCTCGCCAAGCAGAAGTTTTCTGTTTTTCTTGTCTAAAACTTGAGGTCTAACCCCGCCAAAACCTTTGGCGTATTTTATATCACTTCTTTTGATGGATGGTATGAGTTTTCGTGCATCTTCTAAGAAAAAGTTTTTACCCATATAAGGGATTTCAAACAAGAAATTTCTTAAGATATAATTTCTTGTAACACTATCGCTCATCAGATCAAGCAGTATCTTTGCAACATTATGATCAAATCTTAGAGCCTTGAAAAACTCTGGAACACTTGAGTTTCCTTTGTATCTTTCTAGCTTTGGCAAAGCTAAAGCTGTTGGCCCAAAACGGGTAAAACCATTTGCAAAAACATCAGGGTCGCCGTGAAGTGCAGCAAATGGAAGTCTTGGGTTTTGTACCATGTAAACTTTTCCATTAAGCACCTTTCTAGTTCCAAGATAAAAACTTCCCGCTATGGACAAGGTGCCGTAATTTGTGCCATGACCCATCTGATGAGCCATATAAAGCGAATGGGCTCCTGCGTTAACCACTACAAAATCAGCAGTAAAATTTTCGCCGCTTTTTGTGTGAATATGATGAATGTCGCCTAGTTGTTGTATGCTATCGACTGGACAATTAAAAAATATATCAGTTTGCTTGTCTTGCATCTGAAGAGCGTTGCTAACAAAACTCTCCGCCATAGAACCATAATCAATGGTACTATACTCATCTAGCGTTCCAACACCAACTACATTTTCCTTTCTTAAGTCTCCATTCTCATCCAAAACAACGCTTGGCTCGATCTGCTTTAGTTTATCTTTCTCATAAACTTCCAAGTAAGGATAAACCTCTTTAAACTCATCATAGCGATTGAGCATAAACTCGACTTCTTCATCACCAACGCCAAGGGCCATTTTTTGACCCTTGAACATAAATTGCTCATCATAACCGTATTGCAAACAATAATTTTTTATCATATTTGCAGTATTTTTTACAATTTTTGCCTTTTCTAAAGTATAATTTGTCTCAATATCACCACAATGAATAGTCTGCGAATTGCTAGTACCTTTTGAGTTTAACTTTGCCACACCTTCGTATTTTTCCAAAAGTGCCATTTTTTTGATATTTGTATATCTAGCCAACTCATAAAAAAGTGCTGTACCAGAAATCCCTCCGCCAATAACTATAACTTCGTAATGATTTTTTGTCATTTTAGACCTTTCATACTTTCTTTATGCAATAATAAAATATTACAAAAAATAAGGTAAAATTATTCTTAAGAAAACTACATGTAAAAAATTAAATAATAAATTGTTACAATTTTATTTATTTTTTAACAGCGATTGCCTCTATCTCGACTAAAAGATTTTTAGGTAAAGTTTTCACGGCCACTGTACTTCTAGCTGGTTTGTGTGAGCCAAAAAAGTTCTCATAAATCTCATTTACCTTAGCAAAATTATCCATTGAAGATAGAAAAATAGTTGTTTTTACAACATGATTTAAATCACTTCCACCCTCAATCAAAACTTCTTTTAAGTTATTTAAAACTTGAGTTGCTTGAGTTTCGATGTCCTCTCCACTTAACTCGCCTGTTGCTGTTAAAGGGATTTGTCCTGAAGTAAAAACAAAATCTCCTAAAGTAATTCCTTGTGAATATGGTCCAATAGCACCTGGTGCTTTTTTTGTATCGATGTATTCCATCGTTTCTCCTTGTAGATTTAATTCTTATAGCTTTTAGCTAAAGATAGACTGTAATACTACAAAAAGTATGATAAAACTACTCTTAATCATAATATAAAACTATAAAAAGTATAATCTTGGACACAATATTCTTACATGTTAAAAGGATTTTAAAAAATGCTCATACACTTCTACCAACTTTTCCACTTCTTCAAATTTAACTCTTTCATTTGGTGCGTGAATAGTGTCATTTCTTGTGCCAAATTCTACAACATCGATGCCATAAAAACCCATATATCTCGCATCACTAGTTCCTCCAGCGGTGGAGTGAGCGGGTTTTACATGTAAGACTTGCTCAACGCTTTTTGTCATTTTTTCTATCAAAATAGAATTTTTATCGGTTATAAATGGATATGAGCCTCGGCTTAACTTTAAGGTAAATTCGCAATCTTGCAAAAGCTCCTTTATATACTCTTCAACATCTTCTTTTTTTGTTTTTGTTGAATTTCTGACATTGAACATAAATTTCAAATGTCCAGGAGTTACATTTGTAACCTCATATCCACTTCTTATGTCAGTTAAAACTAGCTTAGATGGAGCGAAAAACTCATCTCCCCCGTCAAAACAATGTTCTGCTAGTTTATCCAATATGGGAGCTATTTTGTGTATGGTGTTTATAGATTTTTCTGGATAAGCAGCGTGTCCTTGTCTGCCAAAAATCTCCACAATCCCATTTATACTCCCTCGCCTTCCAACTTTGATGCTATCTCCGAAAAATTCGCTACAAGTTGGCTCTGCAACCACAGCACAATCAGGCAAAAAATCCTCTTTTTTTAAATATTGAAGTATCTTTTTTGTCCCATAAGTTCCATCGCCCTCTTCATCGCTTGTTAAAAGTATGGAGATGGTTCCGTTAAAATCTTCTAAGTTTTTACATGTATATAAAAATGCACAAACTCCACTTTTCATATCTTGAGCCCCACGAGCGTAGATGTAGCCATCTTTTTCCAGCGGCGAAAATGGATCACTTTTCCAGTTTTCATCACAAGGAACCACATCGATATGACCAGCAAAACTAAGATGCAAACCATCGCCAAACTTCTTATAAAGTATGAGGTTTTTCGTATCTTCTATGTTTAACTCGATCACTTCCCAGTCTTGCATGTAAGACTTGATAAACTCATACGCCCCATCATCATCAGGGGTTATGGATTTGAAAGAAAGTAGTTTAAAAAAAAGCTCTTTTATCGTCATTAATTTGGGTTCTCAAAGAAAATATATGGAGTTGAATAATCACTTATCTCAAAATAAACTCTTTTTTCGCCACTATCGACTTTCATGTTGAAATTCTCATCCAAATATCCGTATCCATATCTATACGACCTTGCCTCTTGGTCTTTTGTACCCATAGCAGTTGACATCTTATCTATCTTGATAAACTGCTTTATTTTTTTGCCACCTGCATAAATCTCTAAAACTCCATTTGTTCCTGTCCAGTTTTGTATGGCACGGCCTATTTTATTTTGCGTCTCTTGAGTACAAGCAGACATAAAAAACAAAACAAACAAGCTACATGTAAGAAAAAATATCTTTTTCATTTCAAACTCCTTTTTCTTAAAATAATATTGATACTATAATTTTAACCAAATTAGATTAAATATTTATAAAGTGATGATTTTTGCACCAAATCCACCCATATTTGGTGGTGCATCCGTAAAAGCTACTACGCTTGGATGGGTTTTTAGAAATTCTTTAACCGCATATGAAAGCTTTCCCGTTCCAATGCCGTGATAAACTAAAACCTCATCAAAGCCACTCAAAAGCGCGTCTGAAAGAAATTTATCTAGTTTATCGATAGCCTCATCGGCACGAAGTCCATGCAAGTCAAGCTTAACACTGCCTCCACTTGGTCTTTGCACTTTAAGGCTTGACTTTTTGGGCAACTTAACATAGGCTGAGGGCTTTAAAACATTTAACGGAACTTTCAAGTTAATGCCATCGCACTCTATAAAAGCTGTATCTTTTTTGATGCTTTTTATGATGCCTTTTAGATTGTTATATTTGACCTTATCGCCAACTTTTAAAGGCAATGGCTCTTTATCTTTTATAACTTCTCTTAGTATCTTTTTGGCATTTTGGGCTTTATTTAGCCCTTGATGGATTTTTTGTAAACTTGGGCTTTTTGCGGCTTTTTTTGCCTCATTTATTGCCTCGTTAAAGCTAGATTCTAGTTGAAAATACCGCTTTTTAAATTCATTCTCTTGCTCTTCGAGCTGGGTTTGGAGCCTATCTTTTAAACTTTTGATCTTCTCTTCTTGCAAGTGAGAATTTTTTAACTTTGCTTTTAACTCCAACTCTAGATCTATATTTTTTTGAATTAGATCATTTAACTTTTCTTTATCTTCGCCGTAAACTTTTTTTGCCTCGCCTACTATGGACGCTGGGATACCGTACCTTAGGGCTGTTTCAAAAGCGTAAGATTTGCCAATAGTTCCTTTTAAAAACTCAAAAGTTGGTTTTTGAAATTTCTCATCATACAAAGCAGCCTTTAGCTCAACCCCATCGCTAGTTGCCAACAAAGAGGCAAGTCGTTTGTGGTGGGTTGTGATGATGATCTTAAGTCCTTGAGAGATAAGCTTTTTTAAAAGCACAAAAAACAAACTCGCCGCCTCGTCCGCATCAGTTCCAAGTTCTATCTCATCAACTCCAACAAGAGTGTTTTTCTGTCCTAAAAGTTTGCTAAAACTTAGCATTCGTCCTGCAAAAGTAGAGATGTCATCTTTCGCATTTTGCGGGTCTTGTATGATAGCATCTATGGTTTTAAAGTTTCCTATAGAGGATTTGTTCGCATTTATAGGCATCGGGATAAAATATTTAGCTAGCAATGTTGCAGACAAAATGCTCTTTAAAAGCATAGTTTTTCCACCAGCGTTTACACCAGTTATCATCAAAATACTGCCTTTAAAATCTACATGTATAGGTTTTGGGTCGTTTAAGGCTGGGTGTTTAAAATCAACTAGTTTTATGTGCGAACTTTTATTTGGTACGATAAATTCTAAGTTTTTATCACGAGCAAAATTTACCCTTGCGTTGTAGTGGTCAAATCTGTCAAATTCTTTGTTGATAAATTTTAAAAACAGCTGTTTTTTTGCAAACTCGCTACTAATCTTTTTACAATACTCTACGATAATGCTTTCTTTTTTATCCAAAAGAGCAGTTTGCTTTTGTTTTAGCTCATTTAAACTTTGCGGAACGATGTAGAAAAATCCACCACTACTCCTGCCTATAACGGTTGCTTTTATCACATGATTGAAGCCGCCACGAACCAGCAAAGCCTCTTGATTGTTTAGAAAATGCACCTGTTTATCGACAAAATAACTCTCCATCCTTTTTGTAGAGAAAAGCTGACGGATTTTTGTATTGATGTCTTCTTTTATAAACTTTAAGCTGTTTTCTATATTGATAAATCTCTCGTCTATGCTTGATTTGAGATTGCCTTTGTCATCAAAATATTGGCAAATATCGAGTATATTTTGCTCAAATCTGATCTTGCCTATCCAGTCGCCAAGCTTATCTTCAAAATGCAGATTTTGCAAATAATACATGTAAGAAATTAATTTGGTAAACTCATAAATATCGCTTACATGTAAAACGCCTTGCTTTGTTAGGTGGATAAGTGAGGTATCGAGATTTGAAACGGTGGGAGGATTTTTATAAGTTTTTGTTTGCAACTGCTCTATCATCTTTGCATGTAAAAAAGTATCTCCTTGCATAAAAAAAGACTTTTCTCTTGCAAAGTATGCTTGAAAATCCTCTAAAAAATCCCCCAAATCAAGCTTAGAAAAAATCTCTTTCATATTTTATGAAATTCCCCTTAACTGATAAGTTATATCCCCAGCGCCAAAACCGATAACAAGTCCTTTGCTAAGACAATTTTCTTCATTCTTACATGTAAAATGTATTCCGTCATCTTTTTTAACTATTTTATCGGCAAATTTAGGGTTGTAAGATGCAAACTCTTTTTCAAAGTCGATTTTACGAGGTTTTTCACCAGCAGAATAAACGGGCAAGATAACAAGTTCATCAACTCCCTCAAAACACTTTTTAAATCCCTCCAAGTTATCTATAGTTCGCGAATATTTATGGGGTTGCCAGATGACACTTATGCTTTCAAGATTCATAGCTTTTGCGTATTCTTTGGCTGATTTAAGCGTGGCTTTTATCTCCGTTGGATGATGTGCATAATCATCAATCAAAACATAATCTTTACTTGAATGCAAAATGTCAAATCTTTTTTTGATACCTTTGAATTTTTTTAACTTTTCTCTTATAATCTCAACTTCAAGCTCACTCAAACTAGCCATTATCGCCAAAGATGCATCGATAGCTATATGCTCTCCAACTCCCCAAACTTCAAACGCTCCTAAATCTTTTAGCTTAAAAGAAGTAAAAGGCTCGTTATTTTTTATAATGGTTTTGATATTTTTAATATCGCACGAGGGATAAAGTCTAGTAGCATCCAAATCATCTAGCGTTGAGAGAAACTTATCTTCTGCATTTATAACACGGAATTTTGCTTTTTGTAAAAACTCTTTGTAGCAGTTGTAAAATTTATCATAATCATAGTTATAAAACTCCATATGCTCTGGTTCGGCGTTTGTAACAATGGCTACATGTGGGTTTGAGTTTAAAAAACTCCCATCACTCTCATCGGCTTCAAAGATGATATTTGGGCTATTCCTATAAAACATATTTGACCCATATTGTTTGCTGACTGCCCCTATGATAACAGAGCCATCTATGATGGATGCGAGCATAGCACTTGTTGTACTTTTTCCATGTGCACCTGCGACTGAAAAAATACGCTTATCTTTTAAAACCATAGGTAAAGCATCTTTTCGTGAAAGAACCAACTTGCCCTGCTTTCTAGCCTCTCTTAGCTCTTCATTGTCTTCTTTTATGGCAGCCGAATAAATCACAAAATCTTGATCTTTTATGTTGTTTTTGTTATGAGGAGTGCTAATCTTAGCACCCTCTTTTTTGAGTTCATCTATAACTGATGTATGTTTTAAATCAGAACCTGTTATAATATAGTCTTGTTGCTTTAAAAATCTAGCGATGGCGGACAGACCGATGCCACCAATGCCAATAAAATGTACCTTTTTCAAACATTTACCTTAATATAATATAAAAGTTTTTATTATATCTAAAAATGCCTTAAAAAAATAGCACCTTGTAGAGAAATTTTATTTACATGTAAAAATATTTATTCTCTATCTGGTGAAGCCTTTGCCTCTTTAGAATCTGGATAAGTTGTTTTTAAAGCCTTATAAAACTTGTTTGCATTTTCAGTGTTGCCTATTTTATCAAAACTTATGGCTGTATGGTACAAAAGTCTAGGCATATATCTAGATTTGTCATAAAGTTCGACACTTTTTGCATAGTAAGCAATAGCATTGTTCCATGACTTTTTCTGATAAGAAATTTCGCCTAACATATAGTTGCTATATGCTGGTTTATATTTATTTTTAACACAAATCTCAAAATATTCTTTAGCCTTATCTAATTTATTTGCACTATACAAATCTTTAGCCTCTAAAAAAATACTTTTGCTAGATTTGTTGCTCACAGATTTGGATACATTTTTACTATCACTAGAACTTATATTTTTTTCCATTAGTTTTAATTTATCTTTTAAAGCTTTTAGCTCATTTTTGGAAACATAGTTTGAGTTGATAGAATCAATCAAAGTCCCAAGTTCTTTTATAATCTTTTTTACTTCTTCGTTGTTTGCAGTCTGAATTCTTTGGTTTTCATCTACATGTAAACTAAGATTTCTAATCTGGTCTGTAATCAAATTAGATTTATTTGAATCAGCTCCAAATAGATTTTCTAGATTTAAAAGACGCCTATTGAGGTCATTGTTTTGTTCACTAAGACCGTTTAAAACAGTTCTAAGACCATCGACTTGCTCTTCTAAAGTAGAAATCTCAATCTTAGCCGAACTTAATTCGCTATTTAATTTGCTTACTTCCTCTTTGCTTTTAATCAAAACTTTTTCAGTATCAGTAAGCCCATAGGAGATAGACTGAGAACCATTTTCTCCAAAAACAGCTTTTTCCTCACAATATGCACATGTAAACAAAAAAGCTCCTAAAATAGGAGCTATTATAAGATTTTTGCACATATTATGGAAGTAGATCAAAATCTACACGACGATTTTTAGACCAACACTGGTTTGTTTTGTTTGAACATACTGGATTGTTTTTACCATAACTAATGGTCTTAATCTTGCTTTCGCTAACACCTTGCATAACAAGAGCTTTTTTAACACTTTGAGCACGCTTTAGACCCAATGCCATGTTGTACTCATCAGTACCAAACTCATCACAATTTCCCTCTAGTTTTATAGTAAGCTTAGCAGCGTTAGGAGATTTGAGTACACTAGCATCATTTGCGATAGTATTTCTCATATCTGGACGAATGTCAAATTTGTCAAAACCAAAATAAACTGGACTTAGCTGAGATTTTAAATTTGAAATCAACTCACTTGTAGTGCCAAAATTGTCTCCTGATATTACGCTCGTTGGAGTATCTACCTCTTGAACCATAGAATCATTCATAGAAGCATCTATCTCTGGATTTTTTTGACTACAACCAGAAAAAATTAAAACTGATACAGCAGCTAGACTAAGTATTGAATTTTTCATTGATAACCACCTTTTATTTGAAAATTAAAATTCGAGTGTAAGTTTAACATTATTTTTCTTAAATTTTACCAATCAATCGACTGAATTTTACCAACTTGCAAAGGAAAGTGAAAAGTTTTATTCTCACTTAAGCGAATAATCCCTAAAGCACTCTTAGTTCCATAGCTCTTAATAAAGGCCACACTTTTTCCATCTTTAGAAAATCTAGGAAATAAATTTTTTCCTGTTGCTGTTAATTGTCTAATATAATCGGTTTTAGTAGATATTAGATATAAATTAAAAGTGCCTCTTCCAAATTCACTTGCTTTATCACGGCTTGAATAAACTATATAGTTACCATGAGAGCTAACGGCATTGTTATCTCTTCCGTGGTAAATCATTTGCTCAACACTTCTGCTGTTTAACTTCTTTGAAAATACATTTGGATAACCCAATCTGTCTGAAACAAAAACTATCTTGCTATCATTATCTACAAATCCACCATTTACATCTATGCCTTTATAAAAAGTTATACGCTTTTTCTTTCTTGTTTGCACATCAAAAAGATAAATATCAGGCTGACCGTTTGGAGCCATAGTTAAAAGAAGTTTTTTGCCATCTTTACTCACATCAGAAGCAACTAGCATACCTTGAGAACTTATAATCCTTTGCTTAGTAGCTTTTTTCAAATCAACCTTATATAAAGTTGGCTCTTTGTCAGTGTAAGATGTATAATAAAATTGGCTTTGAGAACCGTTTGCCCATTTTGGAAAAAGATTTAGTCCGCCTGCAACAACAGTTTTGCTATAAGTTAAAGTATAATCCGCTATATCGATTTGACTTTTTTTCATACCAGTATTTTTTGAAATGAGTATATATTTTTTCATCCAACTTACACTAGGAGCATCTATAAAATCATTTAAATCTGAAACGATATTGTGAGATAAAAACGGGTAACTTTTTTCATTTGACACACCATAAGCTTTTGCAAATAATGTCTGCGATGTTTTTGTGCTTACTAGTTTTACCTTTGCCACAAGAGAGTTAGCATTTGCCTTTTCAAGTTTGTATTGGATAACAAAATTTGGCCTGACATTACCAAAGTTTAAAATAGGCTCTTTTTCGTAACTTGATTGTATATATTTTTCGATAGGATTAAAATGAGTTGTAACTTTCAAATCCCCAATCATCATCCTATAAAAACGAATCTTAAAATCGTTACTAAAAGCATTATTGGTTCCATCTTCTAAGATAACCTGTGGGGCTTTGTTCATATATTTTACTATCTCCATAGTAGCATCTTTGCCAAACAAACTCCCAACCATCATCAAACATAAAATAAAAATTTTACTAATTTTATTCATTCTCATCACTCCATTTACTTGAAAATTTTATAGGCTCATTAAAAGATATTCCATAGGTATTTTTTGGAAATTCTACCTTTTTCATTTGCTCTAAAAATTCTACTAATTTTTGATTAAAAACATTATTATACGATAAATTAACTATGTTATAGCTAAAATTACCATTTTTATCAATCTGAACTTTTACATGTGCATTAGCTATAATCCCCAAATCCTCCATTGTATTCCAATGATTTGTTAAAATTTCTTGAACTTTTCCTCTAAATTCATCATATTCGCCACTTGAAGCAAACTTTTTAGTGGGCTGGGATGTTTTAAAATTTAAAGAATTTGCCAATTTACTAGCTTTGGTTGATTTTACTTTCTCAGCTGGTTTAAGTCTGCTAATCTTAGCTGCGACTGTTTTATTTTTGCTTGGTAGTTTTGTGATATTTATATCTTTTGTAGTTTTACCAAATAAACTTTTTATACCGATATTTTGTTTTTTAGTAGTTTTCATCTCTTCTTTTGGTTTTTCATTTTTAATAGGTGTTTTTTCTATCTTTTGCTCTACCTTAGGTGGAGTTTGAATGCGTGGCTTTTGTACAATAGAAACTTGCAAAAAATTATCTTTTTTTGAAGTATATCTTTTTACAATGGTGTCATTGTGATTTAAATAAAAAAACACAGCAAACACAATGCTACAATACAAGCAAAGAGAAAAAATAAAAGGAATAAAAACAGGAGCTGATTTTACATGTAAAGGTTTCATCTATTCCCCTGTTTCCAAAGCTACCTTTGTAAAACCTGCATTTTTTATACTTTTTAAAACATACATAACATCTTGATATTGCAAAGTCTTATCAGCTCTTATATAAATATGAGTATTTTTATTGTATTTTGGAGCTAAAAGAATAAAATTATCAGCAAAAGAATCGATAGGATAACTTTCTTTTTTTATCTTTACAATCCTTTTTTTATCCACAGCTACCTCTAAAGTCGGTACTTTAGAAATTGCCTTTGACTTTGAACCACTAGGTAAAGAAATATTTTCTTCATACACTAAAGCTGGAGTTGTAACCATCAAAATAGCGAGTAAAACCAACATAATATCAACCAAAGGGGTAATATTTAACTCTGGCGATTCATTCCAATCAATCATATAATTTCTTGTTTTTTTAATTCTTCTTTATGCATTTGAGAACGAAGTACATCAATCTCTCTTTGCATAATATTTATAACCTCATAACCTTTTCTTCGTATTATATTATGAAATGTATAAGCTGGAATAGCTACAAATATACCACTAGCTGTTGCCACAAGAGCCTCACTAATAGCAGGAGCTATAACACCTAAAGACGCAGAAGATGAGTTGCCTAAGCCACTAAATGTTTCAAGTATAGATACAACTGTTCCAAAAAGTCCTATAAATGGAGAGGTTGAGGCTATAATAGACAACCATGACAAGCCAGAACTTATCTCTTTTTCTGCTAGTTTAAAACAAACATTCAAGAAATTTGAATCTACATGTAAACTAGATGAGCACTGTCTTAGCATAGATTCGTTAGCAACATTCTTTGCTCCCATAAGCATAGAATTTAAAGATAATTTTTCCTTACTTGCAAGTCTAGACAAATAAAAACTGCGTGAGAAAACTATAAAAATAGAAACAATAAAATACAAGGACAACCATCCTAGTACGATAAGAGTTATCGTACTAGAACGGGATAAATAAGTCAATAATAAATCTAAAATATTCAACGCGATCTCACCAAGCTATCCATCTTAGCAGTCGCAGCAGCGATGGCTGCATCTGAGTTACTCATACTCTCGATTAGTTTTTTTGCATCTTCAAGAGCTCTTGCTATCTCGCTTTGACTATCTCCATTGATGGCTACAGCACCTTCTGCTAATACAGTAACTTTTTCTTCATCCACGGTAGCGTGTCCCCAATTTATGGCAACTAATTCGTGTTTAGTATCATCTAATTCTATATCTATAACACCCGCACTCAAAAGAGAAACCAAAGATGCATGTTCAGGCAAAACTCCAAACTCACCTTCACTTCCTGGCAATGTAACAGCTCTTATATCTTTCGAAAAGATCAATCCCTCAGGTGTTACTATTTCTAATTTTAATAAATTCATAAATTCTCCTAAAGAATTATTCGCCTTTTAATTTTTGAGCTTTTTCTATAGCCTCATCAATATTTCCAACCATGTAAAAAGCATTTTCAGGTAAATCATCATACTTACCCTCTAAAATACCTTTAAATCCCGCAACAGACTCTTCTAAGCTCACATATTTTCCTGGACTTCCAGTGAAAACTTCAGCAACAAAGAATGGCTGAGATAAAAATCTCTCAATCTTTCTAGCTCTATCAACCACAACCTTGTCTTCTTCGCTAAGCTCATCCATACCAAGAATAGCTATAATATCTTGCAGGTCTTTATATTTTTGTAAAACTGCTTGAACGCCTCTTGCAACTTCGTAATGATCTTCTCCCAAAATCTGAGGATCAAGCATACGAGAGCTTGAATCGAGCGGATCAACAGCAGGATAGATACCTTTTTCTGCGATAGCACGATTTAAGACCGTAGTTGCATCTAAGTGAGCAAAAACAGTCGCAGGAGCTGGGTCTGTTAGGTCATCAGCTGGAACATAAACTGCTTGAACTGAAGTAATCGAGCCTTTTTTGGTTGATGTAATTCTCTCTTGAAAACGACCCATTTCGCTAGCAAGTGTTGGTTGATAACCAACTGCGGATGGAATACGACCTAAAAGTGCTGACATTTCTGCTCCACTTTGAGAAAATCTAAAGATATTATCGATAAACATCAAAACATCAAGACCCATTTCATCTCTAAAATATTCAGCCATAGTAAGACCAGTTAGAGCAATTCTATTTCTTGCTCCTGGAGGCTCATTCATCTGACCATAACATAAGGCAACTTTATCAAGTACATTTGATTCTTTCATCTCATGATAAAGGTCGTTTCCTTCTCTCGTTCTCTCGCCAACACCAGCAAATACAGAATATCCTGAGTGCTTAAAGGCAACATTATGGATAAGCTCCATGATAATAACGGTCTTACCAACACCAGCACCACCAAATAGTCCAACTTTACCACCTTTTGCATAAGGAGCAAGCAAATCAACTACTTTAATACCAGTTTCAAAAATCTCACTTTTTGTACTTTGTTCTTCAAATGCTGGCGGATCTCTGTGGATTGACCATTTTGTATCTGTTTTGATAGGCTCTCCCTCATCAATAACATCACCAACAACATTTAAAATTCGTCCTAAAACTTCCTCTCCAACAGGAACTTTTATGCTATCTCCTGTGGCACGAGCAGTTAAACCTCTTTTTAAACCCTCACTCATATCCATAGCAATCGTTCTTACTCTTCCGTCTCCTAAGTGAGCACCAACTTCCAATACCAAAGTTCGTTTCTCGCCCTCAACTTCATAATCAACTACTATAGCTTCATTGATTTTAGGAAGATAGTCGCCGTTAAAATCGACATCAACTACCGGTCCCATTATCTGACTGATTACACCATTCATTTATTATTCTCCTTTAGCTTCTTCTTTACTTCATAGACTCAACACCACTGATAATCTCAATCAATTCAGTAGTAATAGATTCTTGTCTTGCTTTATTGTAAGCAATATTTAAGGACTCAACCCTATCTTTTGCATTATTTGTTGCATTGTCCATAGCCTGCATTCTCGCACTATGCTCCGCCGCTAAGGAATCAATCAATGCAAAGTACATGTTATATTCAAAATATTTCTTTAAAAGTTCATCTAAAATCTTTTCATCCTCTTCTGGTTCTAAAACCATCATAGATTTTAAATTTTCCTTTTCTTTTGCCTCATGTTCAATAGGGTCTATAGGGACTATATTATTTATCTTTAGTTCTTGAGAAATCATATTTAAATATCCATTATGAACTAAAATAACTTCATCAGTAACACCCTTAGAAAAATCATCTATAGCATCGCCAATAATTTCTTGGGCTTTTTTATAAGTTGGAGCCGAACTAACGGACTTAAACTCTTTGAGTAATTCAATTCCTTGAAAATTAAAAAAATCAATTCCCTTTCGTCCAACTGCCCTTAAGCGTACTCCTACTTTTTTTTGTTTATACTCTTCCATGATATTTCTAACTGCTTTTATGGTCTGAATATTAAATCCACCACACAAACCTTTATCTGCTGTTACAAAAATTATATCAACCTTAGATGGAGAGTCAGTAGTTTCAAAATATCTACTTTGAACTCCGCCTACTTTATACTGATTTATTTTATACGCAATCTCCGATAAAACTTCATTGATTTTATCCGCATATACACGAGATTGTTTTGCAACTTCTTCTGCCTTTCTTAGTTTTGCTGTGGATACTAACTTCATAGCACGGGTAGTTTTTTGGGTGTTTTGAACACTTTTAATCTTCCGTTTAATCTCTTTTAAGTTAGCCATCTATATTCCTTTATTTCACTGAAAAAGTTGATTTAAATTCATTTAACGCTTTATCTAATAAATCTTCAATCTCTTTATCTAATGTTTTTTTAGCTCTAATTTGCTCAAAAACTGCTGGATAACTTGCCTCTAAGAAAGGATAAAGTTCAGCCTCAAATCTGTTTACATCTTCCACATCAACATCATCCAAAAATCCCTTACTTCCAGCATAAATAATAGCTACTTGATTTTCAACTGCAAGTGGCGAATAAGGAGGTTGCTTTAGGATTTCAACCATTCTTTGACCACGCTCAAGTTGCTTTCTACTGCTCTCATCCAAATCGCTCGCAAATTGTGCAAAAGCTTGAAGTTCTCTATACTGAGCCAAATCAAGTCTTAGTGTACCTGAAACTTGCTTCGTTGCTTTAATCTGTGCAGCTCCACCAACACGAGAAACAGATAGACCAACATTGATAGCAGGACGAATACCTGAGTTAAACAAATCACTCTCCAAGAAAATCTGACCGTCTGTAATGGATATAACATTTGTTGGAATATAAGCTGAAACATCCCCTGCTTGTGTTTCGATGATAGGCAAGGCTGTAAGTGAACCAGCTCCAAGCTCATCATTTACCTTTGATGCACGCTCAAGCAAACGTGAGTGAAGATAAAAAACATCCCCTGGATATGCTTCACGACCTGGAGGACGACGTAAAATCAAACTCATCTCACGATAAGCAAC
>PDWI01005231.1_pt1 | contig 16852 bp, 14 predicted proteins | sample 1430891 | NCBI WGS metagenome assembly PDWI01 (sample SAMN01162508, study PRJNA174530) | Oral metagenome, whole genome shotgun sequencing project. | biome: Marine environment; feature: Marine mammal; material: Swab sample of the gingival sulcus; isolation source: swab sample of gingival sulcus...
GAAATTTCGAGTTTTGCATTCGCCGGAATTTCAATATGCCCTTCGTTTACATCAAAAGTGTCGCATTTCAGATGCAATGTTTTTTCGACAATTAGTTTTGAATGGCTTTGTTTTATGATTTTTTTACTTTGAATGACTGTGTTGTTTTTACAGTGTATTTTTTGATTGCTTGATGAGGATAAAACAGTTTTGTCGATATTCCAAATTCCGTTGTTTACAAGATTTCCCGACACGTTCGCCTGAAACATGTGTTTTCCTGTTTTATGAATCACTCCGTTGTTTGTAAAATCTTTAAACAAAACAAGTTTTTTCTTGTTTTTAGCTTTACTGTCGGAAATCGTATCTTCCAACACCGTGTTATCGAGCAAAAACATTTGTTTGTCAATGCTGCAATTTCCTTGTATGCTTATGTTTTTCACGTGAATATTTTCAACATGCGTATTCCGACAAACGAAAGGCACTTTTACATTGTCGCCTTCCATTTTTACGTTTTTCAGGCAAGAATTTTTCAAGCAAAACGAGGCATCTTTTCTCAAGATCAACTTTCGTCCGCCAAAATCGGCAAATACCTCATGAAAACAAATTGCAGACTTGGCGAAAAGTTCGCTTCCATAGTCTTCGCACAAAAGCGTATCGGGCGAAAACATGGATTCGCGGGCGAATGAAAAAAATTGAGTGCGATTTCCCGACAAAACAATAATCCGATTTTCAATTGTGCCTGAGTTCTCAAGATTTCCTTCAAGCCTAATTTTTATGTCTGACACAATTTTCCCCTCATTTTTCAGCCTGCCAATACATTTTATTGAAAACTTAAATTTTGTATTGTTTGTTATAACTCCTTTGTTTTCAATATCATTATTAACCACAAGAAGGCAATTTTCGTGAAAGTCGGCTTTTCTCAAAATGCCGGATTTTTCTATACGAAGTGCTTTGCATTCGGCATTTCGATTGATTTTCACATCACTTTTTATACAAACTTTATCGTTTATAGACGGAATTTTGCCGTTTTGCCATGTAGAATCGTTGTGCCATTCTCCGCCGCCCGCAACAGACACAAAGCATTCAGCTTCATTTTTTTCTGATATTTGCGAATATAAATCCGTAAAAATCAAAATATTCAAAAGGATTAAGAGTAAAAATATTTTACGCATGATCATAAAAATAATAAAACAACACCATTTTCTTTCAAATTTTACGTTTTGAATTTGTACCTTTATATTTTCCAAAATTAACCCGAAAATTGAAAATAATGACAGATAAAAGTAAAAGTTTCGGTGAGCGAATGAGAAATTCAATCACCATAAAGCTCATAAGCATCGGCATTTTAATTCTTATTTTACTCATTCCGGTCGATATGGTTGAAGACCTCATACGAGAACGCAAGTTTCGGCAATCGGACGCAATAAATGAAGTGAGTGAGAAATGGGGAAAGAGACAAACCATTAAAGGATTGATACTTACGATTCCTTACTTTAACTATGTGAAAATTTATGACAACGAAGATGACAGTAAATTTCGCTTGGTACGAAATATTGAATATGCACATTTTTTGCCGGAAAATCTCTCGATAGAAAGCACAATTCAGCCCGAAAAACGCTATCGGGGAATTTATGAAGTTGTCGTATATAATTGCACGGTGAAAATGAACGGACATTTTCCGATGATGGATTTTTCGGAATGGGACATTCCGCTTGAGAATATTCAATGGCAAGATGCTTTTGTATCGCTCGAATTGTCCGATTTGCGAAGCATTCAAGAAAACATCAACGTGAAATGGCTCTCAGACAGCTATTCGTTCAATCCCGGAGTTGAAACAAAAGATGTCATAGAGCAAGGCGTGAGCGTAAAAGTTCCTGTTATGCAGAATGATACTTTGTTTTCTGAATATAAATTTGAATTGGATATTAAATTTAACGGCAGTTCGGGGCTTTATTTTATTCCACTTGGGAAAGAAACCAATGTGAGCGTAAAATCGGCATGGAAACACCCCAAATTTACCGGAACGTTTTTGCCGGACAGCAGGAATCTTACAGAAGAGGGATTTGATGCAAATTGGAATATTTTACACCTAAATCGACCTTATCCTCAGAGCTTTAGAGGAGAAGTCAGAGGAATAAACGAATCAGAATTTGGCGTAGAACTTTTTATGCCGGTTGATGAATACAGAAAAAGTATGCGTTCTTCCAAATATGCAGTGTTGTTTATCACATTGACATTCTTGACATTTTTCTTTATCCAAGTGCTTAATCATATAAGAATCCACCCGATACAATATATCATTGTCGGTCTTGCATTGTGCGTGTTTTACACCTTGCTCATTGCAATTTCGGAACACCTGACTTTTAAATGGGCGTATCTGATTTCTGCGGTTTCGATTATTTCGATGGTTACATTGTATTCAAAAACAATTTTTAAGCACAAAAGACTTCATCAACTTCTTGGCTTGATGCTGATTATACTTTATGGTTTCATTTACAATATTATCCAACTTCATGACTATGCTTTATTGATGGGAAGCATCGGTTTGTTTATTATTTTGGCACTTATAATGTTTCTTTCCCGAAAAATTGATTGGTACAACATTCATCTGGACGAAAAATAGCGGTTTGTTTGCTGCTTTATTCCATTAGAAATGAGACGGTTTCGGTCAAACGTTTGAAATTTAAAACAACGCATTTTGGGGGAGAACTAAATGATTAGGCAAAATAAATACAATTGAGAAAGCTGCAAATAATACTACTTTTGATGCTTCAGATGCTCAACAGCAATGCTCAGAATAAAAAATTCTACTATTCTGCTTCTTGCCATATTTCTTATGCTGAAATTGGAAAAGGCAAGACCAGTTTGATTTTTTTGCACGGATTCGGTTCTTCAATGAGCAATTGGGAAGACATAAAAGGGAAATTTGACACCAACAAGTTCAGACTTTTCTTAATCGACCTGAAGGGCTTTGGCAGCTCATCAAAGCCCAAAGACAACAACTACTCGATTCATGAACAAAGCAAAATAATAAGTGATTTTATAAATCAAAAAATCAAAGCCGATTATTATATCATTGGGCATTCCTACGGCGGCGGAGTAACACTATTGTTGCTTCCGCTTTTAAACCTCAGCCCAAGCGGTTTGATATTAATTGATTGTGCTGCTTACAACTCAAACATTCCTTTTTTTATTTCTTGCCTAAAAAATTCCATAACAAACAAACTCGTATATTGTATTCCTCACAGAATCAGAGCAAGATATATTTTGAAAAGAATCTTACACATAGAGAACTATTCCGAAAAATTGGTGGATAGATATGCAAAATCATTCAACGGGAAAAACAAAAGATACTCTTTCATTAAGACTGCAAAACAAATAATTCCAGCCAATTATGACGAAATAATAGCTTCGTATAAGTTGATAAAAATCCCGACCTTAATCATTTGGGGAGAGCAAGACAATGTCTTGCCCATAGAACAAGGGAAATTGCTAAACAAGCAAATTCAATCTTCGCAACTGAAAACAATTGCTTCCTGCGGACATGTTCCCCAAGAAGAGAAGCCGGAGAAAACATACGAAATGATTATCGAATTTTATGAAAAAACGACACAAGCCAACAAATAAGACTATTCTTTTTTCATTCCGGATTATTCTGTGCTTATTTTCAGGTGCAATTCTTTCAATTGTTCTTCAGAAACGTTTGATGGCGAGTCTATCATGATGTCTCTGCCCGAATTGTTTTTCGGAAATGCAATCACGTCGCGGATGGAGTCGTTGCCGTTGAACATGGCAACCCATCGGTCAAATCCAAAGGCAATGCCTCCGTGTGGCGGAGCGCCGTATTTAAAGGCATCAAGCAAAAATCCGAATTGCGATTTGGCTTGTTCTTCCGTAAAGCCTAATTGAGCAAACATCTGTTTTTGTATTTCATTGTCGTGAATACGAATTGAGCCGCCTCCGATTTCAACGCCGTTAATCACAAAGTCGTAGGCATTGGCACGCACTTTTTCGGGCTTGTCTTTCAGCAGTTCAAGGTCTTCTTTCATGGGCGAGGTAAATGGGTGGTGCATGGCATGGAATCTTTTGTTCTCGTCGTCCCATTCCAAAAGAGGGAAATTTACGATCCATAGCGGTTTGAAAACTTTATTGTTTCGCAATCCGAGTTCGTTTCCCATATGCAGGCGCAATTCGCCGAGAGCGTTCAGGCTGTGTTCTTTTTCGCCGGAAAGCACCAAAAGCAAGTCGCCTTTTTCAGCTTTCATTGCATTTTGCCATTCGGCGAGCATTTCGGGTGTATAAAATTTATCTACCGACGACTTAAATGTTCCGTCTGCATTGCATTTTACGTAAACCATTCCTTTTGCGCCAATTTGCGGGCGTTTTACCCATGTTGTCAGTTTGTCGAGTTGTTTTCTGGAATATCCTGCTGCTCCTTTCACACAAATGCCGCCGACGTATTCGGCTTGGTCAAATATTTTAAAGCCTTTGTTTTTCACTAAATCTGATATTTCTTTGATTTTCATGCCAAAACGAATATCAGGTTTGTCGCTGCCATAGTTTTCCATTGCTTCGGCATAGCTGAGGCGCGGAAAATGCTCGTTAAATTCTATTCCTTTTATTGTTTTAAACAAATGTTTTGCCAGTCCCTCGAAGGTGTTTAGTACATCTTCTTGTTCGACGAATGACATTTCGCAGTCTATTTGTGTAAATTCAGGTTGTCTGTCGGCGCGAAAATCTTCGTCTCTGAAACATTTTACTAGTTGGTAATATTTGTCGAAGCCCGCCACCATAAGCAATTGTTTGAATACTTGCGGCGATTGAGGCAAAGCGTAGAACTCTCCGACATTCAGTCGCGACGGAACAACAAAATCGCGCGCTCCTTCCGGTGTCGATTTAATTAAAACAGGCGTTTCAATCTCGAAAAAGCCTTGACTGTCCATGTATTTTCGTAACTCAAGTGCCATTTTATGGCGTAGTTTTATGCCTTCTTTCACAACATTACGGCGAAGATCAAGGTATCTGTATTTCATGCGCAATTCTTCTCCGCCGTCGGTTTCGTCTTCGATAGTGAATGGCGGCACTTCCGATTTGTTTAAGATTTTCAGTTCAGACACGATTATTTCAATCTCGCCTGTTGGGATTTTCATATTTTTGCTGCTGCGTTCAGCCACTATTCCCTTTGCCTGAATGACGTATTCGCGCCCCAAAGAAACAGCTTGTTCGTATAATTCTTTATTTGTTTCGGTGTTGAAAACCAACTGCGTGATTCCATATCTGTCGCGTAGGGCAATGAATATCATTGCGCCAAGATTTCGGTTGTGTTGTACCCAACCACTCAGTGTTACTTCTTGTTCAATATTTTCAATGCGTAATTCTCCGCAATTATGTGTTCTGTACATTGTTTGTTTTTTGTATTTACGTTTTTATTTTTTCGATTTTAATTCAACAAAAGTAGCAACAATTTGCTGTTTATAACAAATCTTTGCTCAAAAAAAGCTTAAAATCGGAATTTTCAAGCAATTGCTCAATTCAAAATCGGGGAATGCTTGTCTTTTTTTTCGCTTCAACAAGCTTCGCCGAGTAAGGTTGCCGAAGAGCAGTCGGTTATTTTCACCATGACATACGCACCGATATTGTGATTTTTTTTGTCGAAAACAACAACTTTGTTCTGTGAATTTCTTCCGAACACTCGTTTGTCTGATTTTTTTGAAAGTCCTTCGATCAATACTTGAAATGTTTTACCGACATCTTTCCGATTGCTTTCAAGCGAGTGTTTGTTTTGCAGGGCAATAATTTCTGTTAGTCTTCGGGTTTTCACGTCTTCGGGAATATCGTCAAGAAACTTTCGTTCTGCCAGTGTGTTTGGTCTTTCCGAGTATTTAAACATGTAGGCAAAGTCGAATCGGACTTCGTTCATGAGCGATAGTGTTTCTTGATGTTGTTCTTCGGTTTCGGAACAAAATCCGGCAATAAAATCAGACGAAATGCCACAATCGGGAATTATTTCCCGAATGGCTTGTATTCGCTTTAAATAATATGCTCTTGAGTATCCGCGTTTCATTTTCTCGAGCACGGCAGTGCTTCCCGACTGTACCGGAAGATGAATGTATTTGCATATGTTTGTATGTTTTGCCATAGCATGCAACACTTCGTCTGTCATGTCTTGCGGGTAGGAGGTTGCAAAGCGGACTCTCAGCTTGGGCGAAATGTCGGCAACCATTTCCAACAAACGGGCAAAGGAGACGGATTCGGATTTTTCCGGAGTAATCCATTTGTATTTATCAACATTTTGTCCCAATAAGGTTACTTCTTTGTAGCCATTATTGAACAATTGCCTCACTTCGTGCAGTATTGTTTCGGGATTTCGGCTTCGTTCTCGTCCTCGCGTGAAGGGAACAACGCAATAGGAACACATGTTGTCGCAGCCTCGCATGATGGAAACAAAAGCCGAAACTCCGTTTGTGTCGTAGCGTATCGGGTTTATGTCGGCGTAAGTTTCTTTTTTAGATAATGCTACGTTTATTGCTTTTTGTCCGTTTTCGGCAGTTTTCAGCAGCTTAGGAAGGTCGCGGTAGGCATCGGGTCCGGCAAGCAAATCGACCATTTTCTCTTTTTCAAGCAATTTCTGCTTGAGCCTTTCTGCCATGCAGCCAATGACTCCGATGCGTACTCCTGCTTTTGTTTTTTTTATTTTTTTAAATTCTGCCAAACGTCCGTAAACTCGTTGTTCTGCATTGTCGCGTATCGAACAGGTATTTACCAAAAGCAAATCTGCTTCGTTCATATTTTTGGTCAGGTGATAATTGTAATCTTTTAAAATGGAAACAACCAATTCGCTGTCGGCTACATTCATTTGGCAACCGTATGTTTCAATATATACTTTCACGTGTTTTATTTACTGTAATTTTACGAGTTAAGTTTTACAACACTTCTTCGTTAAATTAAAAACTAAGAATTAAGAATTATATTACTAATAATTAATGTTTTATAGCCGAACCAACATAAATCCTAAAAACATTTACAATCAATAGGTTCGATTTTTTAACGAAGTATTGGTTTTAATAATCAGAAAAAAATTGATTTTTTTGTGTTGCAAAAATAGAAAATTATATCTATTTAGTACAACAGGCAGTTTTTTTAATTGAACTCATTTAAATTTTTGAACGCAAAAAAATTTAAAAATAAGTACAAGTCAATAAACAATACTTTGGCAAAGTTAAGATTGTAATATACTGATAAACAATTAGATATGTCGTGCGCACAAAACATCAACACAAGCCTCTTATTGTCAGTTTTTTTGCAATAAAAACAACGAACTGTTGAGCATGTAACACTTTTTTAAAGAACAATACTTTATTATAAATGTTTTAAAATCTGTAATAATTTAATAGAGATCTGCTGATTATCAGCAATATGGTTTTTAATTCTTAACTTTAAGGATTGCGTATTAAATAGAAATAGCCTTTTTTCTCGTATATTTTATCGTCCCAACCTTCGGCTGTTACGTAATAGAAATAAATTCCTGCCGGCGATTTTTGAGGTATTGTTTTGGTTTGCCCGTTCCAACCTTTGCGAATATCATCAGATTCAAAAAGTTTTTCGCCCCAACGATTGTAAATAATCATTCGATATTTTTTTATGTTCTTATAATCTGCCGAATTTGGCGCAAAAAAAGCATTGTTCTGGCTGTTCGGCGTGAAAATATTGGGCATCTCAAGTTCCGATTTGCAATCTACTTTGGGAATATCAACTTCAAGCACACACTCACACTGATTGTTGTCTGTGAGCGTAAAAGTATAATATCCCGAAGGAACAATCGAATAATCAGTCAGTTGCTTTCCTTCTTTGTCTCGGCACACGATGGTGTAAGGCAAAACTCCGCCGGACGTATTAACTGTAATTGCTGACATGTTCTTGTTTTCGCAGTCGGGTTCTGTAAAATTCACATTCATCTCAAGCAAATCAGGACTTTTGACCGATACAAGAGTATCAACACAACAGCCGGCACGATCAATCACTTTTAGGCTGTAAGTGTTTGCTGCCAATGCCAAAAACACTCCGCTTGCATTGCTGTCTTGCTCGGCTAAAACATAGTTTAATGCCTGAAATCCTCCGGAAGCCTTGCCGCGAATCTCTCCATTTTTATCCGAAAAGCATAGTAAGTCTTTAATTTGGATATTTTCTATTGCAATTTCAGGATATTGGGAAATAGTGATATTTTTTTCTATTCTGCAAGCAAACGAATCTGATACAACAAGAGTATATTCGGCGGAACACAGTGAATTCATGAGGTTTGAAGTTTGAAAAACGCTGTCTATTCCGTATCGGAGCGTCCCCACACCTCCTGATGCGTGAATTAGTGCGCTGCCGTTTTTTTGTTCGGGACAACTGTTTCTAATGCTCACAGAATCAATGCTTATTGGCGGATAATATGCAACAAAAAACGTATCTCTTGCAATACAATTGAACGAATCTGCAATTTGTAAATTGTATTTTCCCTGTTCGTGCAAAACAATAGTTTCGCTTTTTGCTTGGTTCGACCACAGGTAGGATTTCATTTTCGGCGGTGCTGCCACGGCAACACTATCGCCTTTGCATATCCAAAAAGTATCGCGAATACTAATTTCAGGTCGATTGCTAATTCGCACTGTATCTGTTAGATATTCCTCTTGTATTCCATACTTAAATTTTATGCTGAGGCTGATAATAAATTCTCCGACAGAACTGAAAACATGTTTTGCAATTAGCTTGTCAGATACATTATTCGGGCTTTGCGGATCGCCGAATTCCCATCTTGTGCGCACTATATTTGTTGTGTCAGTCAATTGAAACACGGTAGAATCGGCAAAACAAAAGTTGTGGATAATCGGTTTTGGGATACTTATAAAACTTTTTGCTTTCAGCATCACAAACGAATCTAAAAAACCATCAGTAACATCAGCAATTCCAATTTTGATGTGGTAGGTTTCGTTCGGGACAAGCACGGCACGCGCGCTTAGTGTTTGGGTAAATCCGTCGTATTCAAGAATTTCGCCGTCGGCATTGTCAATGTAAAATTCACTGTTTCGTTTGTGGTTGATGTTGTTTATGGTTACGGGAAGTTCTGTTTGAGGAATTTGTGCGATATTGAAATTGTCATAAAAACCGCCTTGCGGATTTTTTCCGCTGATAAGAAAGGCAAAAACATCGTTGAAATCGCTATCGACAAATTCGGGATATTCTTCAGAGCCGAAAATATATTCAAAGCGCAAGACTGCCGAATTTGGAATAAAGTCAAATTCCAAAATGGCAGCATCATAGGTTGGGGCAGAGGTTAATTTTTGCAAATCAGGGTCTCCTCTCATGTAGTTTTCGCCTGATTTCCCGATATTTTTGTTCGGTCCCGGCGCATTGCTCGCAAATCCTGTTGTGAGGATAATCCCTTCGGGAAATATTTCCGAATTTTCTTCGACAGAAAAATGTCCGACAGCCTTTGAACTGCCTTTGTAGCTTATGTTTTTTACCCGTACCGAACCGGAAATTAAAACAGCTTCAACCAATTCTTCGGGCTTGTATCGGGTTGTATCAATGTTTAATTTTTGCCCCCAAAGCAGGTTCGGAATGTTGAAAAGAAACAGAAAAACGATGAGTTTAAAGGTATCCATATGGCAAGCGATTTTATTTTTATTATGATTTTAACACATAAAATTTACTAAAAATTAGCGAGAAAACCGTATTTTTTACGATAAAAAGCTTGCTTTGAATTAAAACGAAGGTAGAAAAGAAAAAGGAGTTTCGAGACTCGAAACTCCTTTTTAACTCATCAAAGGCTGTGATATTATTTAATTTTCGTTCCTTTCAGAGTTGCATAATTAAGCTTTAATGCCTGACTTTTGCGTAGTTCTTGCTTAATATCGGTAACAATACCCATTTTTGTTGTTTTATCAACTTTAAGTGCCACAGTCATTTTTTGGCGATCAGCTTCGTCCATTGCTTCTCTTTCAGAGGTAATGTATTGGTCAATGTCAGAAAGGTCTGCGAAACGATCGTTCAATTGGATTGTTGGCTCTGAGCCATAAAACTTTTGGTAGCTTTTTGTTGGAGGTCCGACATAGATATAGCTGACCAATGATTTTTTCTCCAATTTTTTTATTTCAGTTGCCTGAGGCATTTGGTTTTTTATCTTCAGCGTTACTTCGCGCATTGTGGTTGATACCATAAAAAAGAATAGTAGCATAAACACAATGTCAGGAAGCGATGCAGTTGAAATGGGCGGTGTTCCTTTTTGTCCTTTTTTTCCGAATTTTGCCATAAAAGATTCCTCCTTTGTTTTTTTAATTGTTATTTGCCCACGTTTCTTGGTTCTGCTTCCGAGATACTCAATGGATATACTTTCCTTACTGCTTTTTGTTGTTCTTCACTCAAATCGTCATAAGACGCGCCAAAGCGTTGTTTTGATAAATCTTCTCTCAGTTCGTTAAACGCGCGTGTTAATTCATTTTGCACTTGAATATATTTCTCATACGAAGTGCCTCGGTCGTTTTGCAAGGAAACGATTCCTTTGGATACTCTCATCATACCGAGAAAATCTACTTCTTTTTCGCTGTGTTCAGATAGGTTTTCATTTTCTCTTGGGTTTACAATAAATTCTTTTGTTTTATCGCAAAGTTGGGTAATGTCCATGACTTCGCCTTCGACTAAAAGATCGTTATTTCTGTTTACCAAAACAATAAAAACATTTCTTTCTTTTACAGGTGGAGCTTCAGTGTCGGGGTTATCTTCCCAAGGCGGAAGTTTTCTTGTTATCCCCGAAGAAACGTCCATTGTTGTTGTTACAAGGAAAAATATGAGAAGAAGAAAAGCAATGTCAGCCATTGAACCGGCATTTATTTCTTGTAATTGTCGTTTTGCCATGATAACAAATGTTTTTTTTACTTAATTTTAACTGAAAAAACGGGGAAGCCTTGTGTTGTTCCCCATTATGTTTTTTTTATTTGAAAATTTTGGATACTTCGGCAACTAAAATGGAAGCAACAGCAATTACAAAGAAGAAATACATTGCATAAATGCTGGCACCTGCAAATTTTAGTCTCGACGGTATGTTGTCTCCTCCTGTGTATCCGGGAATTTTCAGAACTGTATCATCGGCAAGGCTGTAAGCAATAAGTACAACAACGGCAAAGAATGCGATTGAAATCAATGTTTTTACAGCGCCTTTGGGGTTTGTAAGCATGCCTAATACAGGAAATATAATAGCTCCTGCGGTGGCTACGCCCAACAATAGGTATGTCCAGATGATATAATATTCAAGCGACATTCCGAAGCTTTCCATTTGCGACTTAAAGTCTGCGTCGGACGATATTGATGCGTTTTTCATATAAAACAATATGACCAACAGCACCGATATACCAACCAGAACAAATGATAGTCCTGTTAATACTTTTGTTAGTGTACTGTTCATTGTTTTATTATTTTTTGTGAGTATATTTTACAAGCATATCAATTAAAGAGATCGAAGTGTCTTCCATATCATTTACGATACTGTCCACTTTAGAAACAATATAGTTATAGAATACTTGAAGAATCATCGCTACGATCAAACCGGAAACGGTTGTAATAAGGGCAACTTTAATACCTCCTGCAACCAATGCGGGAGATATGTCTCCTGCAGCTTGAATAGAGTCGAATGCGTCGATCATACCAATTACCGTACCCATGAAACCAAGCATCGGTGCAAGCGAAATAAATAGCGAAATCCAAGTAAGACCTTTTTCCAATAATCCCATTTGCACACCACCATAGGCAACAACTGATTTTTCAACCACTTCAATGCCTTCGTCGGCTCTGTCAAGTCCTTGATAGAAAATACTTGCAACAGGTCCTCTTGTCGAACGGCAAACTTCTTTTGCGGCTTCAATTCCGCCTGTTTCAAGCGAATCTTCTATTTTAGCGAGCAATTTTTTGTTGTTTGTTGATGCAAGGCTAAGATAGATAATTCTCTCGATTGACAATGCCAAACCAAGAATAAGAGCAAGGAGTACGATTCCCATAAAACCGGCACCACCTTCGATAAATTTTTGCTTAATAATTTGGTGTGTACCAAGTCCTTCCGGAGCATTTTCATCTGATGCGACAGTGGGGTCGGCAACAGCAGTGTTTTCTGAGGTTGTTTTGGCAACTTCTTCGGTGTTTTCTCCTTCTGTTCCGTCTTGAGCAAATCCAATGGATGTTGCTCCGATTGTCAGCATCCCTAATACTGCTAAAATTGTAAATAATTTTTTCATAGTTTTGTCTACTGTTTAGATTAAACGATTTGAAATTTGATTTATATTAAATTAACTATATTTTATTTCTTTCGTGTTGCGGAGAGAGTGGGATTCGAACCCACGATTCCGGTTCACCCGGAATACACACTTTCCAGGCGTGCGCCTTCGACCACTCGGCCATCTCTCCTGAGTTTTTTTTGCCCCAATTTCCGACTTTTTTACAGTTGTCCAAATTACAAAAAAAAATATTATACTGAAAATTTTAAATCTCTTTTTTTATTTGTATTTTTTTTTGCTTTAATTCCTATTAAATCAGCACAATAAAAAAAAATTCCCCGCTTTTTTCTGAAAAATGAATTATTTTTTTTCTTTTGTTTCGTGTTAAAAGTGCAGAAAAAATTATTTTTTCCCTTTTTTTTATTTTTGAAATTTGTTTTATTCTAATAATTGTTTACATCATTTTTCTACTGTCATTTCGCCTGCAATCGGCATTTCCATCAAGCGTCTTGTTTCTTCTCGGCTTCGTTTTAAGCCTAAGACATACATTAATTTTGTTATTGCAGATTCTGTTGTTATATCAGCGCCGCTTAGTATTTGTGCTTTTTTTAGTTCCATGCTTGTGGAGTAACGCCCCATTTCAACGCTTCCGGCTTTGCATTGGGTTACATTTATTATATATATTCCGCTATTAACGGCTTTTTTCAGGGTATCTATAAACCATTTTTTCGATGTTGCATTTCCCGAGCCGAATGTTTCCAAGACAATTCCTTTCAGGTTTGGGCTTGATAAGATGGATTCTACGACGTTTTGATTGATTCCGGGAAACAATTTCAGGATTGCTACATTATCATCAAGTTGTGTGTTGATTGCCAATTTTTTATCCGAATCAGGATAATGTATTGCCTTGTGATTGTATTTTATGTGTACTCCTGCTTCTGCGAGTGCCGGATAATTGTACGAGCGAAAAGCGTTGAAATATGCTGCATGGTGTTTTGTTGTTCTGTTTGCGCGATAAAGCATATTTTCAAAATAAATGCAAACTTCCGGCACAAGTGGCAGCTTGTTGCGTTTTGCTGCGGCTATTTCTATTGCGGTTATCAGGTTTTCTTTTCCGTCGGTGCGAATCATGCCGATGGGAAGTTGCGAACCTGTAAATATTACGGGTTTGTATTGGTTTTGCAGCATGAAACTCATTGCCGAAGCGGTATAAGACATGGTGTCTGTTCCGTGTAGGATTACAAAGCCGTCGTATTTTTCATAATTTTCATGTACCAGTTCTGCCAATTGTTTCCACAGCGGTATTTCAATGTCTGAGGAATCTATGGGCGGGTCGAATGTGTAGGAATCTAATGTATAGCCGAATCTTTTAAGTTCGGGAACTTGTTCTACAATCTGGTCAAACTTAAAAGGTTCTAAGGCTCCTGTTTCCGGATTGTTTACCATTCCGATTGTGCCGCCGGTATAAATTATCAGGATTGACGATTTTTTGTTCATCTGGTGCTTTTCTCTTGTTTCTTTCTTGGAATATTGAATACTTGTAAAGCATTTTCTGTGGTTGCTTCTGCAACTTGACGTACCGAAAGATTTTTTATTTCTGCAATTTTTTGCGCAACAAACACAATATAACTGCTTTCGTTTCTCTTTCCTCTTTTCGGCACCGGTGCAAGATACGGAGAATCTGTTTCAAGTACAATATGTTTTAAATCAACTTTAGCAATAATTTCTTTCAAGTTCGAGTTTTTGAATGTTACAACTCCTCCTATTCCAAGCAAAAAGCCCATTTCAATGACGTTTTGTGCTTGTGCAAGATCGCCTGAAAAGCAATGAAAAATTCCTTTCATCTCGCTTGTCCATTCTGTTTTCAGGATTTTCATGATTTCATGAAAGGATGCTCGTTGGTGTATGACAAGCGGCAGTTTGTGTTTTTTTGCCAGTTGAATCTGGAAGCGAAATGCCTCGTTTTGTTCGTATGCGTAGGTTTTTTCCCAATACAAGTCAATGCCTGTTTCGCCAATGCCGTAATATTTACCGGAATGCAGCAATGCTTCTACTTTATTCAGGTCTTCTTTGTAGTGTTTTTTTACGGAAGTAGGGTGTAAACCTGCAAGGGGAAAACAGTTTTCGGGAAATTGCCGACATAAAGCCTGCAAGGGCTGATCGTAGCTGCTGTCGATATGTGGCAATATTATATATTGTACTCCTGCTCGGATTGCAGCTTCAACGACTTCGGTTCTGTCGTCATCAAACTGTTCTACATACAAGTGAGAGTGTGTATCTACAAAAATCATATTATAGTAGTTGTGTGTGTGTTTAAGCCTGACAGGGTTTCAAACCCTGTCAGGCTTAGCTTAGGGCTTAGATTTCATGTTTTTGTCGCTGTTTATTCTTCCAGTGCCTTTTCTATTTCTTCGGAAAGTTCCAGATTATGGAATACATTTTGCACATCGTCATCTTCCTCAAAATCATCAACCATACGAAGGAATTTTTTTGCCGTATCAACATCCATTTCTTTTGTTGAGTTCGGAAGTCGTTGCAGTTCTGCATTTTCAATCTCGATATTCAGCTCGTCTAATTTTTTCTGCATATTCCCGAAATCCTCCAAGGCTGTATAGATAATAAGTTTGCCGTCATCTTCTTCCTGAATCTCGTCAAGTCCGGCATCAATCAGTTCAAGTTCAAGCTCTTCTTGATCCAGTTCTCCTTTTTCGATTACAAAAACTCCTTTTCGGTCAAACAAAAAGCTCAGAGAGCCGTTCACGCCCAAGCTGCCACCTCTTTTATTAAATATCGCGCGAATATTGCTGACGGTTCTGTTTTTATTGTCCGACAAGCACTCGACATATACTGCTCCGCCTCCGGGACCGTAGCCCTCGAATGTGGTTTCAAAGAAGTTGGCATCATCGCCGTCTGCCTTGTTTATTGCTCTGGAAACATTGTCTTTAGGCATGTTTACGCCTTTCGCATTTTGTATAGCCAAACGCAAACGAGGGTTTGCATCCGGATCTGAACCGCCTTCTTTTACTGCAACGGTTATTTCTTTTACGATTTTTGAAAAAATCTTTGAGCGTTTAGCATCTGCCGCTCCTTTTTTCCTTTTAATGGTTGACCATTTACTGTGACCTGACATATGAGTATTTTATATTAAGATTTAAAGTATAATTTATTTCAATATTTGAGCATTTCTCGTATCAAAACTTTATTAAATGTGAATAACGAATTATAAAACTGACAACCAGCCAATTATGAGGTAAGGGTTCGTTTCACAAAGTCCTAATTGCATTTCAATTTACGCTTATTACCGCAAAGTTACAAATTTTATTGCTCTACACAACATTTTTCTGAACACTACCGCAATGATAATTAAAAGGTAAAAAGTAAAAGTTAAAAGCAGCAAAAACTGAGAAATATTTGCCAAATATCAAAGATTTAGCAAATCTAAAACACTCATGATTTAAAACACATAAATTTTTTTCCCCCCGACGCAACCTTCGAGCCTTTTTTCGTGTCATAGTATATAAAGGGCTGTTTGTTTTTGCCCAATCTTTAAGATTTGCCAAATCTATCGAACGAAACATGAACATAAGAGTGTCAAAGAAGATATGTTGTGTTTTGTGAAAAATAGGCTCAACAAAAAATAAAATGTATAAATTTACAAGCAAATTATCATAAGAAATTTTAAATACACAACAATTATTCTGTTGTGTGCCTAAAAAAAGTTGGGCATGGAAGTTTCGTAAATATTTGAGAACCTCCTTATGCCGGTCGGTATGTAGGGTGGTGTGAGAGCTTTTCCCTGCTTTTTATTGGACGGGGTTGGTTATACTTGATTGTAAGGTTTTAAACAAAATAATTTAAACGCCTCAAAAATAATTCTCTCTTTTGATTTCATTGCTGTGTTTTCAAATATTGTTTTACAAAAGTATAAATATTTTTATCCTTACACGCAATATTGTCGTTAATTCGTATCAATATTTCTATTCGCTTATGGGATTTTGGGAGAATTACTTTTTACTTTCGTAAGATTAATTTTATATCTTATTCGCAAATCTTCATCATGATTTAATTCTTCAATTTCATAATCCTTTATTTTTTCAATTAAACCAACTTTTTCTAAATTATCAAAATCCAATGTTGATATATTGTCAAACGTTAGGTCTATCGTTTGCTCATCAATTTTAACAATTAAAATGCTCTGTAACAAATCTACAAACATCCAAACGCATTCAAATTCGTAACATTTAAAATAAATACATTTTTCAATCAGTGCTGAATATAATAACTCTTGCCTTAATATTTTCTTACTTTTTTTCATATTCTTTAATGACACACAACTCATTTAATTCCGCAAATATAAAAAAAATACATATATACAACACATTTTATCGTATCTTACAAGTTAGCCGTTATACTTAGTCTTTACGCAATTTTCGTTGAAAAGATTGCTATAAACACCATTTTTGCTTAATAATTCAGAATGAGTGCCTTTTTCTATTAATTTTCCTTTTTCCATTACGATGATTTGGTCTACATTCTGTATGGTATTCAAATGGTGTGCAATAACCAAAACGGTTCTGTTTTTTATAAGCTCCGACATAGCTTTCTGTATTTTCCATTCGTTAATAGGG
>PDWI01005233.1_pt1 | contig 16851 bp, 13 predicted proteins | sample 1430891 | NCBI WGS metagenome assembly PDWI01 (sample SAMN01162508, study PRJNA174530) | Oral metagenome, whole genome shotgun sequencing project. | biome: Marine environment; feature: Marine mammal; material: Swab sample of the gingival sulcus; isolation source: swab sample of gingival sulcus...
TCCAAGCCATTTTTTCTGTTGCTTTTAAGTAATATTCTCTTTCTTCTACATCCTTTGTCTTCTGAATTATCAGAATATTTTGTCCCCAAGGTATTTGCAATGCGTAACTTAATAATCTTGGGTAGTTTTTATATTCAAGATAGAACTGTCTCATATACTGCAAATTAGACACAGAGAATCCTGTTTGACCATCATATTTTTTGTTGAGGTCGATTGAAAGTTGCTTTATCACTGACTGTCCCCACCCAAATTTTTGTTGTCGTTCTACAATTATTCTCCCATTATTAAAATTTACTTCATTTAAAACAGAGTAAATTGCTTTTGAGGCTTGTACTCTGGATTTTTCTATATTTTTAATAATTTCTTGCAGTAAATGCAGATAGTCTTTCCCTTTATTATGCTTCATATTCTATAATTTACCAACAATTGTTGGTGATTTGATAAAACACCAACAACTGTTGGTAAACTTAACAATTAATTTTTATTATCTTATTATTTTTCTATTCGCTTCATTAAATTTTTAATTGAGCCTAACATTTGCACTACCACACCTCAAGGTGCATAACTATAAACACCAATGCAAACAATTTTTGTTTAATACCAATTCAGCTATTAAATACCGCATTAAAAGCGTATAAATAGGCGCATTCAGAAAAATGTCAATATTCAAGAAATCAATAACTTACAAAGCATTTTTGACCTAAAAAACCCCGTTTTTCGCCAAAAACATCAAAAAACGGGGTTTATTGTATTTTACAGTGCGTATATTTCTTCAAGTTCTCAAGATCATCAACTGTACAACCTCTTGTAATTTAAATATTCTACTTTTTTAAGGAGGGGGGTACACGAATTTTTAAAGAACCCGCTCTCTCAAAGGGTGATTTGTATTTTCTGAATGCGCCTGTTTATCAACTTTTACGTGCAATTAGTTTTATTGTAATAAAAAGACCAACACCTAAATATCCAACTAATGGAGATACTCCTAAATCATAAAATATTTCTTGGAACTCATTAGTAAGTCCTAATAAGTCAATGCCGAAAGCAACTCCTGCTGTGATAAAAACCAAGGCAACCCAAAATAAAAACAAACTGGTTATCACAAACCCTAATAACTTTATCCACCAAGGAGTTGTAGCTGCAACAACTATTATAATTACAACCATATCATTTTCGTTTCAAGAAATACCCCCTACTCTTTTCGATTTTCAGTAACTCGTCTAAACTTTTATTTATACAGGTTTATTAGAGTTTTCCTGTTGTTGATTCTTGTATTTTTTTACTTCGCCTAAGTGCTTACGTCAGTTTCCGGGTGGGAAGTGATTTGTAAAACGAGTGAAACAAGTTGCCAGCCACACAGCAAATCGCGTTACAGTATTAAACTTATTTACTTCTTATTAAACCATTCAATATTTGTCTGTCCTTCAACATTAAAATTTTCTCGCATTTTAAGTTTTCCATTTTCGTATACTTTAACCCAATCAATAATTCCACTACCTTTAAACCAAAATTTAATATAATTTAAATTACCAATAGCTTCTGAATAGGAAACCCTTTTTTTCTCTATACCATTATAATAAGCTATTAATTCTTGATTTGAAGTTTCTAATGATATTACTGCAAAATCATTGAAATCTTGTATCAATTCAGGTGCCGGTCTTGTTGTTTCTTGATTAACTCCAATACAAGTATAGGAAGAAGCCCAAGATGCTCCCATCCAACAAACATATGCTCTATTATCATTATTTCCAAACTCTAATCCAGGATCATAGGCATTAAGTCCTCCTGTATTGTGTGGGTTTTTAACTCTTGCTTCAATTTTTACATTATCCCCATTTAATAAATTGTCTGAAAAGGGAAGTTTAAAATGTGTCCAATAATACGAGGTCTCAACTAAATTAGGGTTTATATATGCAACTCCATTTAATATAACATTAGATAAATCTTCATTTGGCTCTATATATCCATTTAAACTTTCAACATGAGCATTCCATTCTCCAAATGTAGGTTTTGGTGGTTCCGGCTCATCATCAGGTCTAATGATATAAGCTTCAAATGTAATATCTGCCATAAAATCATACGCAAGCCAGAAACTTCCATCTTCGCCCCAATTGCGTCCCCATGAATTAAAAACCTTATACGCTTGTTTATTGTCATCGTACCCATATATAACAAGAGCATGATTTCCTCTTTTATTTCCTATCCTTTCAGAATACGTATTATCATAATCTTCAATATTCATAAAATTATCATATACTTCAATTCCGATTATTATAGGAAACTTGTTTAACAGCAAACCTTTTAAATTGTCTGGCGAAAATTTATTACTAGAAATTTTTTGGTATTCTTTAATCTTATACTTAGATGCTTCAGTAATTTGAGATGAATTTGGTTGCTCACTACAACCATTTTGATCACTATATGGCATCGAAGACCATGTACAAGCACCTTGTTCAACCATAAGATTTAACACTCCTTTATGTCCATTGTAATCTACAAAATATGATCCTGACAAGCAAGAACCTAATTTTACTTGATTATAAATATATTCAGGACTAATAACACGGCTATCATTTATGGAGCCGTCTCCATTAAAATAACCTATGCCATTAAAGTGTGCATAGGATGCCGCTCCATAACCAACTGCCCATGCAACACAAGAACCTTCTTGTCCTTGATTTCTTACTGATGGCATTTCAAGTATATAATTATTAGGAAAATATCCACTATAAACTTGATATGCTTCCTTTGGTGCTGCAACAATTTGCATTAATAAAGCTTCAGGGGTTTTTTCTAATCCTAAATTTTTCTCAATAACAAAAACAGATATTGTTTTTGTCATTTTATCACTCCCTGCACTATTTGAAACTACCAATGTTGCTGAGAAATTACCAGTAGAATTATAAATAACTGCTGGATTTTTTTCATTAGAGGTAGAAGGAGAACCTCCATCAAAACTCCAACTATATAAAGTTATTTTACCCTCAGAATTATCTCTGAATAAAACTGTTTCACCAACATTTATTTCAGTTTTATCTACTGAAAAATTTGCAACAGGTTTCTCTACAGGTTTCTCTACAGGTTTCTCTTCTTCTTCGCACGAAGTCATCAAAATTGTTGCGAAAAATACTATTCCTACTAAAAATTTTAATTTTTTCATTTTTTTATTTATTTAGTTTAATAAAACAATAGTCCGTTACATTTTTATAATAAGCTGGAAAATCAAATCTTTACACAGCAAACCTCAGATATTACAACCGATTGATTATTAGCATTTTAAGTTAAAATTCATAATTTAACGAAGTATTGTTAAAACTTATACTTACATCAAGTAAAATAATTGTTTTTATTTTCTTTGCCTCACTAACATTTGCTTGACTTTCTGAATTATTGTTAGTACCCTTTCCACAACAACCAAAGATTAGGAAAGATATAGTCAAAATAATTAATACATTTTTTGTTTTCATTTTATTTATTTTTAATTATAGTCATTACGTATAACATTTTCACAACCACACCTCAAGGTGCATAACTATAAACACCAATGCAAACAATTTTTGTTTAACTTCGTTAAGTAGAATTAAAAATGAAAATAAACAACCTAAAATTTGAAAAAAAGAAGCTGTCGTTTTGGGACAGCTTCTTGTCTGATAAAATTATAAACCAAATATTCCTAAGCCAAAAAGTCCTTTTTTTACGGGAGTAGTTGTAGTGGTGGTGGTTGTCTTTGTGCTGCCGCCTTGCGATGTAGTAGGAAGTTGAGTGCTTCCTATGTTTAGCAAAGGAATGTCCGATTGTTGTATCGACTGGAAGTTTTTGTAAACAGCAGGATAACCTCTGACCGTAACTTTTACTTCTTTGTTGTTTTTTTCGATTACATACATCGGTTCGATTAAAACGTCGGCATTCGATTTTTCCAGCACAGTAACAAGTGCCGTACTTTTTGCATCTTTAACGCTGACATCTCGTTCGGTAATCGTTGCCGATACTTTTTCGGGTTTTACCTCTAAGTCAGCGACAACCGGACGATATACAATTCCGTTTCCGCGAACATTAAAATGTTTAGTCGTGCCGTACTTGGCTTTTACGCTTGTTTTGGTTGCCGTCTCCATTGTTGTACAAGAAGCCAAAAACAACGCCAATGCTAATGCTAATACAGTAATTTGCTTCATAAGACTTTTAATTTAATTACAATAACCCCTACTCTTTTCGATTTTCAGTAACTCGTCTAAACTTTTATTTATACAGGTTTATTAGAGTTTTCCTGTTGTTGATTCTTGTATTTTTTTTCACTTCAAATGTATATAAGAAATCAAAAATGTTTTGTCGCTCATGTATTTTTAAAAAAATTTTTTTTCCGTACTTAAAATAAGTAATTACGTATTTGGGAGAGTATTTGTCGATATTTGCGATAAATAAATAAAAGTGCAGTTGTGTGGCGGAAAATAGAAAAAGCAGGATTTGAAAAATTTGTTTATTGCTTTTATATTTGTTGTCGGTAATTTCGTATGATAACTAAAATTTAATCAACTCAAAAAAAATCATGCCCACTAAAGCCCGTGTAGTAAATTGGTATTATTTCAGGCTCTTGAAAGCCATGGTGATTTACAAAACATTTGGAATTATTGCTTTCAGCTTAAAATCAAGTGAATGTAAGATGCTTTCCGAAGAATTTTTTAATAAAGGAATAATAAAAGGAGAAAATTATACCTCTGTGCGTGGAAACAGCTATTGGGTTAAATTGTTTCAGATAAATGAAAATAAACGAAAATTTGGTTGTAAGGTCTTAAATCCCTTATGCAATTACGTTGGATATGAAAACATAAAAGATTTTGAAGAGAAAGAAAATTGTGATTTAGTTAAATTATCATTAAAATACGATACAATCGAAGATAACATTGACCTTCCCTTGAAAATACGAGAAGCTATAAATCGGAAAATTACTCAACGAATCTTTAGTATCAGAGAAAAAGAAAATTTATCCATCATAAAAAATTATATGATAACAGAACTGAAAAAAAAGAATCGAAATTGGAATAATCAAGACATCGTAAAAAGGGCAGATGAAGATTTGAATACATTATTGCAAGATATAGCAGGCGTAAAACTAAAATTTTCGGAAATAGGTTTTTACGGAATATTAGAAGAAATAGCCTTGAATGCAATATCGGAGGGAAAAAAAGAGTTGTTTCAAGGATGCGAACAATTTGTATCCTTGCGTTTACGTCAAGATTATCAGTTTTTTGGAATAAATAAAACTTTGTAAATATGAAAACAGACAGTTTCGATAGAATTAAACATTTTTATGATAATTATAAAAACTTGGATATTGATGAAGTAAAACAGTTTTATGAAGACTGCAATAACAATGTTGTTTTAAATCGAAAAAGACAAATATATCTGAACGAACAGCGAATAAAAAAAGAACTAAAAAACAGAAAAATTAAAAAACGGATAAGAAAAACGATGATTATTGCGTGTTTGCCAATTTTTCTGATATGTTTTTTCCTCTTTAAAGATAAACAAATATCTTCTGTATTTCCTGAAAATTATGCAACAAACGAAGCTTTGACACAAATTCAAGAACCGGATTCTATAAGTTCTCAAATTGCAAAAAGAGAGTCTTCCGACGACAATAATGGCAATATGCTGAAAAAATCAGCAAAAAATCGTATAAAAAAGGAGGCGAAAAAAATCGACAAACCAAAAACTGAAGGCAAAAGCTTGCATTGTTTTGCACAAGCAGAAATCGAAAAGATCAAGCGCAAAATATCCTTAGAATACTCCTCGCTGATGAAAGACAATTTGATGGGCGGAAACGAAGATGCCCCGCAAATTTATCCGAAAAAAACAAAAATTTCAGATATAAAAGAACTTACCTTATTTTGTTACTCCGGATACAGCATTGAAAACAACACCTTGCTCTATTTCCTGACCGACAAGAGCGGAGACAGATTATCGGATACTTTGACCTCTGACAAGGGAATTTTAAATTTTACGAAACTGAAATTATCCGAAAAAAGCAACATAAATCCTTTTTACGTAGAGGTTTATGACGCAAACGAGGAGTATTTAATGCGTTCGGAAATAATAAAATCGCACAAAAAAACATCTTTGCCTGATGCGCGAGAGTTAAAAAGTATAGATGACTTTTTGGTTTTGAGCTACAAACTAAAAGAAGACGGGTACTTTTCCGAAGCATTTTCTGTTTTAGAACATGCGAAGAAAAAATACGGCTCTTCAAATGAAACCCGAAAAATTCAAAGAATACTCATGAAGTAACGTACAACTCATAAATTTACCACAAAACAATTCCCGACCAATAAAAAGGATTCAAATATTTTGGATCTTTCAGCAAATCGAGTATTCTTTTTGAGTAGATTTTAATTTTCGTTCCCTTATATGAGATTGTGTTGTTGTTGTTTTTAACTTTCTGTCCGTGTGCTGCGAATATAAACATTCGGTACATATTATTAACGGCTTGTAGAGGAGTTTCCCCTTGCGCAATACGATTATAAAATTCGATATACCACTGAACCGTAGCATATTCGCTGACTTTCCAAAGCGTTGATGATATGTTTGTTGCGCCGGCTACGTAAAAGGCGTAAGTCATTCCGTATATTCCTTCGCCCTCTATAAGTTTGCCCTCTGCCGTTTCGCATGCTCCGAGGGTTAATACATCGGCTTTTAAATTCAGCTTCATAATCTCGTTAAGTTCGAGGAAATTATCGTCCGATGACGAGTGTAAAATGTCTTTGGCTCTGTTGTACAATACCAAACACGACTTTTCGACATTATTTTTGTCGTAAAAACCGTGTACGAACCAATGTATGTTTTTAAATTTACTTAAATCCGATTTTTTGTTCAATACAAATATATTTTTTTCGGTTAATGCCGAATCTTTAAGAATGTACGGTTTTTCGTCAGAGTTTTGAAATGAAATGTTTTCAATCTGCTTTACACCAAAATTAACATAATTGAAATTATTGAAATATTTTCTTTGTCTCGAACCGGCAGACATCATAAGGTCGGATAAATCATTTATGTTGTTATTGGGAATAGTATCGTCTTCGGCATATTTCGTATTTGCAAAAATAAGCATATTTTGGCGTTTATTTTTGCTGTATGCTTTTGTTCTTCTTTTTTTATCGATAAATATCTTTATCGACGGAGTATATTGTATGTTGTATTTTTCGGGCAAAAAAATCCGTTCTCCATTTTCTTTTTTGTACAATGCCTGAAAAGGGAGTAAGGCTAACATAGCGTCAGGAACTATTATCAAATCCTTAATGTTTGTCAGCTCGTTTTCAATAGGATATATCAAAATTTTGTATATAGAATCGTTTAAACTCTCTCTTTTTGCATAGATTTCTTCCGAACTTAAAAAATGTTTTTTATAGTTAATGTCAAAAGCTCTTTTCCCGATTTTTTCTTTTAATGTTTTTGCTTTGAATAAAAGTGTTTTATTATTTTCCGTGTATTCATAAATTTTATTATCATTCGTTTGTGGTACGTAGTTTAAAACGGTTCGGTAGTTGTTTATCAGATAATTCATGTTATATTTCCCGACTACTTTTTTTACGATTAGTGTATCGTTAGTTGCAAGAACTATCCATAGCGAGTCTGAATTTTCATAGTTCATATAGCTTATAATTGCTTGATTTTTGTCTAAGACTTTATTTTTCACAAAATCATCGTATGAATATCCTTCGTTTGTTAAAATACCGGACAGTTCGGGTGTTTTTGAGATAATTTTTTTCAGGAATTTTCTTTTTTCGGAATGTAAATCAGACAGTTGCTTTTCGAGCATTACCTGCTTAGGTAGATTATTATTTCGTTTTGCATCTGTTACGAGCGTATTGGCAGAATCTATTTTTGTTTTTATTTTGTTGTAATCCGAAAGTGTTTCGGGGTCTTCTATTTTGTTTTCGATAAGATATTTTTCCGAACAAAGTTGCAATAATTTTTGGGCTTTTCTTTTTTCTTGAATATTAAAACATGCTTCGTAATTACCTTTTATAAATTCAAGGATAAATAAATGGCTATAAATTTTTTCGTTTAATATATCAAAGAGATTTACTCTTCGATTGTCAATGTTTGAAATCCCTTTTTCTAAATAATATTTTGCACTGTCTAACTTTCCTATACGCATGTAATTATATCCGGTATTGGCTAAAATAGAATTATAGAAATAATCGTTTTCATAATTTTTCGTCTTTTCCATTAGTTGTAAAGCACACTTGTCGTAAAAAATTACACTGTCTGTTTTGTTTTGTTTAATTATGCTTTGTGCTAACCACGAAAAGTAGGTTGCTTTTTCATGGTTATATTTTTTCTCGCTATTCTTTTCAAATTCTTCTAATTCTAATATTGCTTTCCTGAAAAATATTTCGGCTTGTTTATAATTTTTTTCATAGAATTCAAGTAATCCGAAATGGTTGTCTAACTTAGCACTATCTAACAGTCCGTTACAGTATTTAGAGGCTTTTTTTAAATTTTCACGAGACTTTTTATATTTTTTGTCCTTATAATAATAAACGCCTATATTCAAGCAAACACTAAACGTTTTTATCGCTTCAAGTTTAGAGTAAATCTCAGTACTTTTTTTAAAAAATTTAATAGCTGATTCGTAATCATTCTTTTTTGCAAAAAAAGTACCTATATTATTATAAGTCATTGCAAGTTCCGGGTGTGGGCTTGTATGTACTGCTTCTCTTTGTTCTAAAGCAAGTTTATAAAAATACAATGAACTATCTAAATTATTTATCTGTGAATATAATCCTCCTAAATTATCGTAAATAATTCCGTATTGTCTTTTTACGAGTTCTTCTTTTTTCTTTTCTTCCGGAAGGCTATCCATTAAACTAAGAGCCTTTTTCATACAAAATATTGTTGAATCTAACATTTGATTTCTTCTATATAAATATCCAAGATCGTTATAATCCATTGCAATTTGGTTTAACGGACAATCTTTACCACGAGATTGGATTACTTTTTTTTTCGCATCTAAGGCTAATTTATATTTTTCTGTTTTTGAATATATTTGCGCCATTTCTTGGTGAATATATTGAGTTAAATTATCTTTTTCCCCGATTATTTTTAAACTTTTTTTGTATAATTCTAACGATTTATCTATTGAATCAATATTAGTAAATGCGAATCCTTTTAGAAATAACAATTCTCCCCGGTTTCGTGAATTTGTATCCGGATATATCAATTTCTCGGCTTTATCCAATAGTTGAAATGCCGTATCGGTACATTGCCTCATGTTTATTCCCTCTATTTGTAAATATTTTTGAGTTTCCGTAAATAACATTCTTACAATAGAGTCGTTTTCTTGTTTTTGACCTAAAACATTAGAAAAGGGCATGATTGCAAGCAAAATTAGATAAGAAATAAATGAGATTTTTGTTTTCATACTATTTGTTTTTGGGCTTTTATTTTTAATTGTTAATTTTAACACAATGTCGCTAAATCGCAGGCAAGCTATTCAAAATCTTCGTAGAGAAGGTATTTCTTTCTCAACAGTTTGTAAGAATTGATGTCTTTTTCCCATGACTTGCGTATTTGTTTTTCGTTTAAACCTTGTTTTATTTGAGCTTGCAGCGCATCTGTTCCCGACAAAAGATTCATCCATCTGCTTCTTGCGAAGAATGGTTTTTCCGATTTCCACTTTTTATAAAAATCCAAAAGATAGCTCAATGTAAATTTCACATCTGTTGATTCGTTTTGTAAATCAATTCCGTAGCATGTTTTATTTTCGTGTTTCGGGAATTTCGACATTCCGACAATGCTTTTTGGCTCGAAAGCGAAGTTTCCGAACGAAGAATCGGGAAATCCGATTACTTGAAACGGGAAATAAGTTCCTCGCCCGATGCTTATTTCGGTGGCTTCAAAAAAACAAAGCGAGGGATACAAGCGAATAGCAATGTCGTTGGGCAAATTGGGCGAGGGTTTCACCGGAAGCGAATACTTTTTTTTGTGCTTATAGTTTGCACACGGCACCACTTCCAACGGACAAACAACAGAATCTTTAAGCCAGCCCTCCTTATTTATCATTTGGGCAAGCTCTGCAACCGTAAGTGCGTGAACAACAGGAATCGGGTGCATGCCTACGAAAGATTTGAATTGAGGTTTCAGCACAGCCCCGTCAATATAATCGCCGTTGGGGTTTGGTCTGTCCAAAACAATGAAGTGTTTATTGTTTTCGGCACAGGCTTCCATCGCATAATGCATTGTGCTGATGTAGGTGTAAAACCGAACGCCAACATCTTGAATATCAAAAATAACAACATCAATTCCCGACAACTGTTCTTTTGTCGGCTTTTTGTTCTTGCCGAAAAGCGAAACTATTTTTATTCCTGTTTTCTTGTCCGTATGATTTTCAATATGCTCTCCGGCATCGGCATTGCCGCGAAAACCATGCTCCGGAGCAAATACACAAGCGATTTTTACGCCCAAAGAAAGCAGCGTATCAACAAGGTGCGTTTGTTTTACCCTCGATGTTTGGTTCACAACAAGCGCAATGTTTTTGTTTTTCAGTTTATCAAGATACAAGTCAAGCCTTTCAGCACCAACAACAATGGGTTTTTCTTCTTTTTCATCTTTGGGCGCGTTTGTTTTTTCCGGTTGTGTTGTGCAACAACAAAAATAAAACACGGAAAATAATATTACAATTACTCTAACATTCATTCAATAAAATCAGTTCGTTAAAATCAGCTTATTGTTTCCACAAAAATAACAAAAAACAGTAAAAATGAGATGTTTTGTAATTTTTTTGTTGCAATACTTTGAAAAAATGAATGTACAGTCTATTTTTGTTTTCAACACTTGATGCGCGAAAATACGCCTAAAAATTGTTTTTGTACAGTGAAAACTTTGCGTTTTGCGATTAAATTAAACCAACGGCAAAAGCCAACAAGGCATTAGAAAAAAAACACACATAATCTTAAATATTTTTCAAACATGCGTATTTTTTTAGGATTTAATACTGTTTATTACTAAATTAGTTGCATATTTGACGATTATATCACCATTAAAGACAAAAAGGAAAACGAAAAATTCTGGATTATAATAAAAATTTTCAAATGAATGTTTTATTGATTGGTTCGGGCGGACGCGAACATGCACTTGCATGGAAACTATCAAAAAGTAAAAAACTCAGCCGACTTTATATCGCAAGCGGAAATGCGGGAACAATAGAATGTGGAGAGAATATCGACCTGAATCCGACAGATTTTGCTGCGCTAAAAGCGTTTTTGTTGGGAAAAAAGATAAGATTGCTTGTTGTCGGACCGGAAGCACCTTTGGTTGCCGGTTTGCACGATAGAGTTTCACAAGACGCTGCCCTTTCGGAAGTTAAAGTTATCGGACCTTGCAAAAAAGGCGCATTGCTCGAAGGAAGCAAGAAATTTGCAAAAGAATTTATGTTGCGCCACAAAATTCCGACGGCACGATATTGTGATGTTACAAAATCGACAATAGACAAAGGCATTGCGTTTCTGAACAAGCAAAAACCGCCGTATGTGCTGAAAGCCGACGGACTTGCCGGCGGAAAAGGCGTTTTGATAATCGACGAGATAGAACAAGCAAAAAACACATTGCACGAAATGCTCAACGGGAAATTCGGCGCGGCAAGCCATCACGTTGTGATAGAAGAATTCCTGTCGGGAATAGAACTCTCTGTTTTCGTCCTGACAGACGGAAAGACCTATCTTATTCTGCCCGAAGCGAAAGATTATAAGCGTATTGGCGAAGGCGATACAGGACTAAACACCGGAGGCATGGGCGCTGTTTCGCCTGTTTCGTTTGCTACGAAGGAATTTCTATCAAAAATAGAATCAAAAATCATCAAACCAACTATTGAAGGACTTGCGCATGAGAAAATTCCTTACAAAGGCTTTCTGTTTTTCGGTCTGATAAAAGTGGGAGACGAACCTTATGTGATAGAATACAATGTTCGATTGGGCGATCCCGAAGCAGAGGTTGTTATTCCGCGCATAAAATCAGATTTGCTTGATTTGTTGCAGGCAACAGCAGATGAGAAACTAAACACCCAAAGCCTTGAGATTGACCAACGAAGCCTTGCCACAGTAATGCTCGTTTCGGGCGGTTATCCCGAAAAATACGAAAAAGGAAAAACCATTACGGCACTTGAGCAGGTGAAGGATTCTATCCTCTTTCATGCCGGAACAAAAATGCAAAATTCGCAAGTTGTTACCAATGGCGGTCGTGTAATAGCCGTCAGTTCATACGGAAAAAACAAAGACGAAGCACTGAAACTATCGTATAAAAACGCAGCAATCATTCGCTTTGATAAAAAATATTACCGAAAAGATATTGGCTTTGACCTTTAAATTCCGAAAAACGATAAACAAGCATCTATAAAACAATACAATAATGATTACAACGGCATTTAAAACAAATAAATTATATGTTTTTTGGCTTATACCATTGTTTGCACTGGCATTGTGGATACAAACATTGTCAATGTCAGAACTTCCGGCTTTGTCGCAAGACTCATTCCAGATGCCTTTATATACAATCGTTTACAGTTTTTTTGAGCTTATTGACATCAAATTCTTATCCGGCATTTTTTCGTTGATACTCTTGCTTATTCAGGCTTTTTTGATGATGAATACGAACCAGAAATACGAAATTGACAAATTTCAATCGTATTTGTCGCCGGTAATATTCATCATCATCAGCAGTAGTTTTTTACCCATGCAAAGGCTTCACCCGATTTTTATTGCAAACCTTTTCCTCCTGCTTGCTTTGTCGCGAATTTTTTCAAGCCACAAAAAAGAAAATGTCTTATCAAACTACTTCGATGCTTCCCTCTTACTGTCAATTGGCAGCCTATTTTATATTAATCTGATATTTTTTATTCCACTTGTGTGGATAAGTCTCCTCATTATCAGGCCATTTCGTTGGCGAGAATGGGCTATCACTTTCTTGGGGCTAATCCTTCCGTATCTGATAGTCGAAGCCTATATGTATTTTGTGCAAGGCGATGCAAAAGATCTGTTTGTTACAATCTTGTTGAATCTTCTATTTGACAGTTTTGGCAAATTTTACGATCTACGCTATTGGCACGAAAATTTACCTTTCTATCTATTTTATGGTTTTCTGCTGATTTTAATAGCTTTATCCAGCTTTCACATGCAAAAAGACTTAAAATTTAGAAAAATCAAATCGCGCAACGGTTTATACATCTACTTGTGGATGTTTATTTTAACGGCAACCATTCATTATGTTATAGATTCAGCCTCGATGGAACTGATAATCATCTATGCAATTTCTGTATCCTCATTGATTAGCAACTATCTATATTCATTTTCAAAAACGTGGGTTGGAGATATTTTTGTATTCCTGCTGCTTGGCTTTAGCATTTATATACAAATAGCAGCTTAACGGAAAGTTTTCAATCGGGCTGCGAAAAGAAAAGCAAACGCATCATTCAAAAAATGGAGTCATTGCTTTGGGCTGCTTTGGCAACAGAATCTGTCGAAATCAACAAACTGCGGTTTGTGTCTGCTTTCAATCGGGGAAGGCTGTCAAGCATTTTTTCCGTAAAGATATTTCTTTCCTTTTGTTTCTCAGTATTTTGCGAAGTTTTTATTTTCTCTACTTCCTGATTAAAAACATTGTCAATAAAGAAAAGGCTAAACAAAGTAATCATTCCGGCAATCAGCGGAGTTGTCAGCCACCCAATGGCAATTTCTCCCAAGATTGAGAATTTTATTCCTCGTGCTCCTTTCAAGATGCCAATACCAATAATAGCCCCAACAATGGCTTGCGAGCTTGACACAGGAACAAGCGGAATGGCAGGCAAACCCAACGATACGGCAAAATCACTTAGTTTGTTCGACGAGAAAATGAACAACACAAGGGCGTGGGCTAAAACCACAACAAGGGCAGATTCCGAAGAAAGTTTGTAAAGGCTGTTCCCGACGGTCAGCATTATTTTTTTAGAATACGTGATAATACCGATTGCAATGGCAATGCCGCCCAAGAAAAACAATTGCTGTGCGCCTGAAAATGTAAAAATTCCGATTTTTATTGTATCAATTGGTACAGAAGCAATAAAAACGCCCATGACATTGGCAATATTATTGGCACCAAGACTGTAAGCCCCCAAAGCGCCAACAAAAATCAATGACAGACGCAAAAAAGCATCAAGGCGGATTAAATGCGGTGCGCATAAAAGTTTGAAATAGTTAAACACCAAATATAAAATAAGCGAAAAAACAGCACCGAGAATGGGGCAAAACACCCATGTCAGCAAAATTTTCCGCAAAGAATCGTAGTCGGTTGCATTGCCGGTGTAAATGTTCCAGCCAATGATAGCTCCAACAATTGCCTGCGAGGTAGATACGGGAATTCGGTAACGCGTCATTACGAAAACCGTGATTGCCGCAGACAATGCCACCGTGAAAGATGCAGCAATGGCATCGACAGCACCGAGCTTTCCTAAAGTGTGCGAAGCTCCCGAACCCTGCACAACGGCTCCGAGTATGACAAAAATTGCGGCAATTACGGCTGCCTTGCGAAAACTAAGCATGCGAGAACCAACGGCAGAACCGAAAATATTCGCCGCATCATTGGCTCCTAAAGACCAACCTAAAAACAAACCGCTTGAAAGAAAAATAATTATCAATTTCGTCTGATGTTTTGCATTTTTTTCTTTTAAATCTCTTATTCCATGCGTTTTATTGCTAAAATAGAAAGTAAATCAGCCACATCTTCGGCATTGTCCGACACTTTTTCTACCTGTGCAACGAAGTCCCGCAGATGAAGCTTCTCGGCAATCGACAATTCTTTCATGTCATGAAAAATCATCTTTTTGATGTCTTTTGCAATCCTATCGGCTTCTTTTTCATAATAATAGACTCGATGTATTTTTTCTTTCATCTGCCTTACATCTCGAAAAAACGATTTCGCACTCGACATGACAAATTCTATTGCTTGCACATTGGCTTCGGAGAGTTGCACAAGCATTTCATCTATTTCTTGAGGGATTTTTACGGCTTCGACCTCAAGCATATACAAAGCTTCTTTTGTAGCATCTATCAAATTGTCAAGCATTTCGAGGAGTTTAAGAACATCGCCGCGAAACTCAGGCACTAAAGAATGAATGTAAAGCGTGTTTTCAATTTTGCGCCTTAGCGTATCGGCTTTGCTTTCCAATTCTGAAATGTAGTTCAGCTTCTCGGAAAATGGCTTTTTTTTTCCGTTCAAGTAATTTGTAATGCCTTCTTTAAAAACAAGTCCCCCAATATCAATTATATTCAAAAAATCATCAATTTGGGCAATTACCTGTTTTGTAATCTTAAATAACATAAAAGACAGTTTCTAAGTGTTTGTGTTCCGGCTGTTGGCTTTGGGGATTAAAGTTAAAAATTAAAAGTTAAAAGTTAAAATTTTCTCAAACGATTTTACAAAACATATTTTTGGGGCTGTTTATCGGCTGTGTTGGATTTTAGGGCGCAATATTTTTTCGTCCCTACGGCCTTTATTTTCCGATTTGATTATCATATTTTTGTATTATTGATTTTTTTACAAACTTTGTTGCTCAAATTATTATCGTACACAAAGATTCAAAATTAAAACCATTTCTTATGTTCAATATTTCAAGCGTCGCACTGGCAAACCTTATTATCCATTATGTTGGCAACAAGCTGAAAGGAGAACAACTCTCTTTAAGCCAAGAAAGTATAAATGTAGAGGAAATTGTTCGGGAATTGTTGATAAAGTATTTTTTCACAGCCTTCAAATCTGAGGCTTCGTATCATTTTTTTCATGAAAATGAGCTTGCCTCGAACGAAATTTATGCAAATGTGTCTGCCGTATTTGAGAATCCTGCAAAATTTTACGAGGCATCGGTAAAAATAGCAACACATTTATACAATACCTCAAGTCATCAAAATATTAAAAGCGGAGAGTTTTATATTGCCTATTTCAAAGATTGTATTGTTGGCGACGAGCAGCTTGATGCCATCGGATTGTTTAAATCTGAAAATAAAGACACTTTCCTGAAAGTTTATCCCTCAGGCGGCGTTTATACGGTAACTTCTGATAAGGGAATAAATATCAAGAAATTAGACAAGGGTTGTCTGATTTTAAACACGGATAAAGAAAAGGGCTATCGAGTTTATACGCTTGACAATACAAACAGAGCAAACGAAGCACAGTTTTGGCGCGATGATTTTCTAAAACTAAAGCCCAATAAAGATGATTTTGCTCAGACCGAAAATTTTATGAAAATCTGCAAAGGCTTTATCAATGATGTTTACAATGCAGAGAACAATGTAGAACGTCCCGAACAAATAGATTTGCTCAACAAGACATCAGACTTTTTAAACGATAATCAAGCCTTTGATTTGAGCAAGTTTCAGGAAGAAGTAATGGAAGGCGAAGAAAATTTGATTGGCGCTTTTGACGAATACAAAGACAACTATCAGGAAAACAAGGGATTTGTGCTTGATGAGGAATTCGAGATTTCAAAAAACGCCTACAAACAATTTAAAAAGGTGTTTAAAAGCGTTTTGAAGTTGGATAAGAATTTTCACGTATATATTCACGGAAATCGCGACAACATAATAAGAGGTTACGATGAAAAATCAGGCATGAATTATTATCAGTTGTTTTTTGATACAGAATCGTAATAAAAGGCAAACAATACAAAGCAGCAAGGCAAAACGCACACTTAAAAAAGTATGCGTTTGCTCTGCTTTTGTTGTTTTTCAACTTATGATTTTATACCATTTATATTTATAAAATAGTCCAATTTGCCAATTAGTTTTTTTTTATTACTTTTGGACCAAATTAAAAACATATATTATGTCATTTCCA
>PDWI01005236.1_pt1 | contig 16846 bp, 11 predicted proteins | sample 1430891 | NCBI WGS metagenome assembly PDWI01 (sample SAMN01162508, study PRJNA174530) | Oral metagenome, whole genome shotgun sequencing project. | biome: Marine environment; feature: Marine mammal; material: Swab sample of the gingival sulcus; isolation source: swab sample of gingival sulcus...
TTAACCACTTTTCCAAATATAATCCCCTTTATTTTAAGTGTTTAGCAAAAAATCCTATAATTTAATTTTAGAATTTTCCTTAGACCGAACTGACGTTGTAATAAGTAGTTTTTCAAAGCCTAGATCAAGAGTTTTTATAGCCAACTAACAAAACAAAAATTTTGCCTAGAAATAAGTATTTACGATTACCATAATTTAATTATTTAGTATCTTTGCATATGGCATGAAGTGGCGTGAACCTTTAAGTAAGATTTGGCTAGATTTTATCTACCTCAACCCTCAAAATAAGCAAATAGAGGGTCAGGGAACATACAAACTTATCAACAAGGTAACAGCCTATAAGCTCTCACAAACAAAATTATACCATAGCAAGAGATAGGATGACCCCACTCTTGCTATTTTTATGTCTCAAAATCAAATTAATTAAACAATTCAATTAAATAAATCAATCGTATGAGAATTGAAAATGATCTGAAACTTGGCTTCAAAGATGTCATGTTTCGCCCCAAACGTTCCACTCTAAAATCCCGTTCTCAAGTAAGCCTTGATCGGACCTTTACCTTCAAACACACAGGCAAGAAGTGGACAGGCGTTCCGATTATCGCTGCAAATATGGATACTGTTGGGACATTTGAGATGGCCGAAGCCCTTGCTAAAGAAAGAATCATTACAGCAATCCACAAGCACTATACAATAGAAGAATGGGATCGTTTCCTTGAGGGGAAAGATGATGAGTTTTACCAATACATTGCCCTTAGTACAGGTATTGGAGAGAAAGATGAAGAGAAAGTAGAGATGCTCCTTAAAAAACATCCAAAGCTTGAATTCCTTTGCATCGATGTAGCCAATGGTTATTCGGAATATTTTGTCTCTTTCGTAAAAAAGATGCGAGAAAAGTACAATGATAAGATTATCATTGCGGGAAATGTAGTAACAGGCGAAATGGTTGAAGAGCTACTTTTCTCTGGTGCTGACCTCGTCAAAGTGGGTATCGGACCTGGGTCTGTTTGTACCACTCGTGTCAAAACAGGCGTAGGCTACCCTCAGCTCTCAGCAATTATCGAATGTGCTGATGCGGCTCATGGATTAGGGGGACAGATTGTAGCTGACGGAGGCTGTAAAATACCTGGAGATGTATCCAAGGCTTTCGGTGGTGGAGCAGACTTTGTTATGCTCGGAGGCATGTTTGCAGGGCATAATGAGAGTGGAGGAGACCTCATCGAAGAGGACGGTAAGAGCTACAAACTTTTCTACGGTATGAGTTCAAAGACTGCAATGGACAAACATTCTGGTGGAGTGGCAGCATACAGAGCTTCAGAAGGTAAGACCGTTCGTGTTCCTTACAAGGGAGAAGTCTCTGAAACAGTTAAAGATATACTAGGAGGTATTCGTTCAACTTGCACCTATGTTGGGGCAAGACAGCTCAAAGAACTTTCTAAACGTACGACCTTCATTCGCGTACAAGAACAGCACAATCAGGTCTTCGGAGACTAACCTCTAGACTTCAATGTAACAAGTCATAAGCTAGACTTCGTTCATTCCTAGAAACAAATAAAGCAATACCGCCCAAGAGTTGATGAACTCTTGGGCGGTATTGCTTTATTTTATTAACTGAAAAAACCTAATCAACTAGGAAGGGAAATGAATCTTCTTGCCCTGAAATCTTCAATAAGTAAAGACCTTTGGCAAGACTCTTTACATCAAGACGTGAAGATTGAGCATCAAGCCTACCCACCGCAAGGATAGCCCCCTTAACATCGTAGATTGAATAAGTTTGCCCAATGCTAGAGTTTAGCAAATCAACACAAAGAATCCCATCACTTACAGGGTTTGGGTAAATCTTAACCGAAGAAGAAATCTCTTCAACAGGAGTAGCATTTGCTCCTTCGTACCAATTAGCTCCATGACTTACATGCTCTGAAACGACATTTTCTGAAGGATCATATTCCGATTCCTTAGCCATCTCTGGATCATAAACTACATCATCTAGAGCCGTTTTTCCATCAAGAGTTGTGAAAGCAAAGGTAAACATCCACTTAACCAAGCGAACAGCTCCCAGACGGAAGCCATGGTTTGGCAATTTGATCAGAACCTTGTTCCAACCCTTATGAAGATTTACCTTAACCAATGGACGAACACAGAAGTTTTCATTCTGCAAAACAACCTCTTGATCCTTATTCCCATGTGTATTGAGCCATTTAGGAGGTTGAATCTCAGTACCATTTATCCAAATCTTACTACCATTATAATCCCATGTTCCTTGCTTAGGAGCAAGGTCTGGCTCAGAGCGACCATAGTCTTGGAAGCCGATCTGAACTCCAACCCTTTGAGCTTTGGGAGAATAGACTGCAGTGTAAGCATAGCTAGTAGCATTACTCTGAGGTCTTGGATAGAAAGCAGGAATTACACCCTCTCCCCATACATGACGTAGGTAAATACCAGCACCAATAGCTGTACGAGACTTGTAAGTCTTACCATTATAAGAATAAGTCTTCTCTACCTTCTTGTAAACTTCTGGAGGGAAAATTTTTGAAATAAGCCCCTGATTTGGATATTGATCCGAAATAAGCCACTTAATGTTTGTTTGCTTTACGTAAGCTATAGGCTGATTATTAAGACGATGAGCCTTATGGAAAAGGAATCGACGCTCCCAGTCCACGAAGTCTTGGTCTTGCTCTGGGTTAATCATCACACCACCTTGCTCAAAGTAAGCTCGTCCTCCACCAAGCCAAGCTCGCTCTGCCATGGCTAGCATGGAAGCATAGAAAGCATTCTGATTGATAATATCTTCATATGATGGGACATTTCTATCATTCCATATACCAATAATTACACCTGCATACTGAGAACTTTGCTTCTGCTCCTTACAAATATTACTCTTGTAGAGACCAACAATATCTGCGTATTGATCAAAGTGATTAATATAATGGTAACGTGAATCAACCGCTGGGACACCTTTTGTCGCACGCCCCCTAGAAGACCACATTTGTGTCATATCAACTTGGCTAGGATGATGCTCATAACCTGGGTTCCAGCTCATGACCTTTTTACCAAGTGCATGGATATAAGTTGTCATTTTGGGGACAAAAACTTTCCAATCCATAGTACCAAGGTCTGGACCTCTCACCTCATCTGTTCCAATATGCAACCATTCAGTGTCTTCAAATGTCTGAGCAGCTTCCGCAATAATCGCTTTCATTTCTTTCAATCCTTGTGGCGTAAGCATGCTATGTCCCATCGCTTTGCGGAAAGCTTCACTATGCCCAGGCATATCAATCTCTGGGATTACAGTAATTCCATACTGACGAGCCAAGCGAACTAGTTCTTTAGCCTCCTCAATTGTATAGTACTTTCCAGGGTGACGTCCGTAAGAACTTGCTTTATTCAGCTGAGGATAGACCTTACTCTCCAAACGCCAACCTTGATTGTCAGTTAAGTGCCAGTGGAAAATATTGATCTTATAATAAGCTAATCGCTTAATCTCTTCCTTGAGTTGGTCAAAAGGGAGATAACTTCTACCACAATCATGCATCCAACCACGGATACGCCAAGCCGACCAGTCCAGAATATCACACAAACGTATCGTATGATTATGATCCTCTGCAAGCTGAACAAGAGTCTGAACGCCACGATAAAGTCCTATAGTTGTCTTAGCTTTTACAACAATCTCATTCTTTGAGACCGTCAGTTGATAGGCTTCATCTTGGAACTCAGCCCCTGCAATATCTGCATCTTCACGCATTAAACGAATGACAACCTTTGCTCTAGAGTCTATACGTCCACCATTAGTTACAATCAGTTCCTCTAAGCTTTCCTTAATTAAGAGCGGAGAAGCTACAAAGTTTGGCACTTCAAGTCGAATAGCTCTTTTGAGCGAAAAGACTCCATCTTTTAAAGTCATTTGCTGAGGCTTTGGCAAGAGATTATACTCATCTGCCTTTAATATAGACAAACTAATGCTAAAAGCAATAAGCAAGAGACTAGTTATTAATTTCTTCATTCTGAAAGTTTATTTTTTTATTCAATACTCGGACTAAATCCTTGTAAAGAAAAAAAAAAAAAATGAGAACTACAAATTCGTCTCGCAGTAAGCACACAAAATTTCCCCTGCTTGCACCTTAGTAAGATAAGGCAAAACTTCCGTTGCTGTGATGCAACGCTCATTAGGACACAAAGGATATTTTAACCCACTTATCTCTCGACCATCTAAGATTTCACACAAAGAAAACGGCTCTTTATTTGTAGTATTTTCCTCGTCCCAAGCATCTAGGAGTTGACAGATTAGGGACATACGGATAAATTTACCGTTACGAGCCTGTCGGAAATAGGCTGCACGTGGGTCATCATCTAGCTCATAAGCAATCTCATCAAGCCTTGGAAGGGGATGAAGTACAATCATTTTTTCTTTAGCAGACCTCATGATTTCAGGTGTTAAGATGAAGCATCCTCGACAACGTTCGTACACAGTCATATCATCAAAGCGTTCTCTCTGTACACGCGTCATATAGAGGACATCAAGCTCTCCCATTACGTCTTCTAGTGATGATGCAACAGAATATGAAAGTTGAGGATTAGCCTCAAGATCTTGAAGCATGTATTCAGGTAGTCCGAGTATCTCATGGGCAATAAGCACGAAATGAATACCTTCAAAGTCAGACATCGCCTTAATCAATGAATGCACAGTCCTCCCATACTTTAAGTCTCCACATAAACCAATCGTGAGCTGATCCAATCGTCCTAATTCCTTATGAATTGTCAAGAGATCAGTCAAAGTCTGCGTAGGGTGAGCATGACTTCCGTCACCTGCATTGATGACAGGAACTGAAGCGTACTGAGCAGCAGCCATAGCTGAGCCTTCTTTGTAATGCCTCATCACAATCATATCGGCATAGGACGAGATAATCCGCGTAGTGTCTGCCACAGTTTCCCCCTTGGATACGGAAGTACTCTGTTCATCTGAGAAGCCAAGTACTGAGCCTCCCAGGGCATACATCGCACTGGTAAAGCTCAGACGTGTCCGTGTACTTGGTTCATAAAAGAGCGTTGCGAGTTGCCGACCCTTACAATACTCGGCATAATCTTTGGGTTTATCCATAATCTTCTCGGCAAGTTCAATCAAGGAAATTAAGTTCTCCTTACTTAGATCACAGACATCTATACAATGTTTCATATTCATTCTAGGCTAGTAAATAGTTAGTTATTAGGCTTTAATCCATGATTCATCACTAGGATTATCACGGAACTGTAGGATCTGTTCTCGTTCTTGTGGCTTAATTAGTCCCTCTTCTTGGGCTACGAGCGTCAAAACATCAATATTTGACAAACTATGGTGGGTAATACCCGCTTCAGCTAAGCGATCAAGTCCTTTCTTCATACCATAGGTAAAGATACTTACTACTCCAAGCACTTCAGCTCCTGCCTCTTGGAGCGTAGCTACAACCTCAAGACATGAGCCAGCTGTCGAAATAAGATCCTCAACGACTAGCACCTTCTGTCCTGCTTCTAGCCTACCCTCAATCTGATTTGTGCGACCATGAGACTTCGCCCCAGAACGAACATAGCCCATCGGAAGCTTAAGCCTATCGGCTACTAGAACTGCATGGCCAATTCCCGCCGTAGCAGTTCCCATAAGCACTTCTACATTTGGATAATGTTCTTGAATCAAATCAGCTAAAGCCTGCTCAACACGTGAGCGAACTTCAGGATAAGAGAGAATTAATCTATTGTCACAGTAAATTGGACTTTTGATACCACTTGCCCAAGTAAACGGTTCATTTGGGCGAAGGAAGACTGCAGAAATAGAGAGAAGATCATGAGCAATCGTACGTTCTAATGTATTCATTTTATTAAGTATTTGGATTTATTGATTGAGAAATTCTTTAAGACATTGGCGATAGACAGCAAGAGGATTTTCCGCCTGAGTGATAGGTCTCCCAACTACTATGTAATCTGAGCCCATTTCTCGGGCTTGTTTGGGCGTAGTGATGCGAGTTTGATCATCAAGCTTAGCTGAGGCAAAGCGAATCCCAGGGGTAATGGTCAGGAAGTTCTCCCCACAAGAGGCTCGCACGATGCCCACCTCATGAGGTGAGCAAACGACACCATCAAGACCTGCTTGCTTCGTATTTAGAGCATAATGCCCTACAACCGTCTCAATGTGTTCTGAAATTAGGAGTTCTTCTTGCATACGTTCTTGTGAGGTTGAGGTTAATTGCGTTACCGCAATGAGAAGAGGACGCGAAGCATCAGGACGTTTTAATCCATCCAAGGCTGCCTCCATCATTTCCTTCGTACCAGATGCATGAACATTGAGCATATCCACATCCAACTTTGAGAGTACAGCCATCGCTTGCTTAACTGTATTTGGAATATCATGGAGCTTCAAGTCCAAAAAAATCTTGTGTCCACGAGCTTTGAGATAGCGGACAATATCTGCACCCTCTGCATAGAACAGCTCCATACCAATCTTCAGATATGGCTTCTCTTCAGGGAAATGCTCCAAAAACTTCAGTGTACTTGCTTTATCTTTGAAGTCGCAAGCAATAATTACATCTTTTGCCATAATTGTTTCTTCCTGTCAATTTTCTTTAGTTTATTCTACTTCTTTTGCTTTCCTATCCAAATAGTTTTTGAGCTTCTTTGCTCGCTTTGACTGATTCCTTGAGAAGAAATAAGAAAACGTTCCCAACGAATAAATTGGTTCTTCCCAACGATTTCAAAAATTATTCCCTAAGTTTTTTTTAAGTTCATACAAAGCTATTTTTCAACACGTTAAATCAATTCACTTCTCCGTCCGTCAAGGTTCTATTTTTTTAAGAGCAAAAGTCCCATTTGCCTCCCCAATAAGCTCTGACAAGGACGTAATGCCTAATTCCTTCATTTGCTGAGGGAGTTCATCGATTACCTTCGAACAAGCATAAGGGTCTATAAGGTTTGCTGAACCAATCTGTACGGCACTAGCACCTGCGAGCATCATCTCTAGTACATCACGAGCAGAAGTTACTCCACCACAAGCCATAATTGGAATCTGAACTACCTGAGCAACCTGATATACCATGCGAAGGGCTACAGGGAAGATAGCAGGACCAGAGAAACCTCCAAAGGTATTAGCTAAAATAGCTTCACGTCGCTTGAGATTAATCCTCATACCAAGTAAAGTATTAATCAGACAGAGTCCATCAGCTCCTGCCTCTTGACAGGCTAAAGCAATGGATACAATATCTGTAACATTGGGACTAAGCTTGATAAAAACAGGCTTTGAGCCAGATACTTCCTTCACTGCTTTCGTTACAAATCCAGCTTGCTCAGGAGAAGTTCCGAAGCTCATTCCTCCATGCTTAACGTTTGGACAAGAGACATTAACCTCAATAATATCTACATCTTCGCAAGCACCCATCAATTCACAGCAATAGGCATAATCATCTATGGAGAAACCACTGATATTTGCTACGATACAATTCTTATAGAAGGAGCGAAGATTGGGAATTTCCTCATCTAATACCTTGTGAACTCCTGGGTTCTGAAGCCCTACAGCGTTGAGCATACCATTTGGACATTCTGCAATACGAGGCGTAGGATTTCCGAAACGAGCCTCTCGGGTTGTTCCCTTTATCGAAATACCTCCAAGCTTATTGAGGTCGTAAAACTTACGGAACTCCTGACCAAATCCAAAAGTACCACTCGCTGGAATGATCGGATTGATTAGATCAAGTCCTGCCAAATTAACAGATAAATCTACCATAATAATTGTTCGTGTGTAAAGACAGGTCCTTCATGACAGACCCTTTTATAGCCTCCATTCATCTTATGAGTACAACCCATACAAGCTCCAAAACCACAACCCATTCGCTCCTCTAGGCTGAACTGTCCCCTAATCCCTAACTTGTGCAAGGCTTGAAGCATGGGTGTCGGTCCACAGGCATAGATATAGTCCAACTTGAGCTTCTCTTCAATATGAGGAAAGACATCAAGCACCGTACCTTCCTGACCAACAGAACCATCCATCGTAGCAATATAAACCTTAGCTCGTGGAATTGCAGAAAATTCCTCTAGATAGAAGATGTCCTCTGCTCGATTGAAACCAAGCACTACAATGGGACTTTGCCCCTTTGCTGAGAGTTCAAGAGCTAGTCGGTAGAGAGGAGGCACACCCACTCCTCCACCAACTAAAACTGCTTGCTTGTATTCTACCGAAAGATCGAAACCATTCCCTAGTCCGACAAGCATGTCTAAAGATGAACCAAGGCTCAGAGCCGTCATCTGCTCTGTCCCCTCACCCAAAACCTTATAAATAAGTGTGATGGTTGTCTCGTCGTAGTGTGCTATTGATATGGGACGACGAAGGTAGAAGTTCGGCAATTTTATGTTGACAAATTGCCCAGCCCTTGTAATCTTGGAGGTATCACCCTCTAGCTTCAATCGGTAAACCCCTTTGGCTAAAGGCTCATGTTCCAAAATCTTGTACTGATTCATACTTTTCTTTTTAGACTTATTCTGCGTCAATAGTTGCTACTCTTAGCGTACGTTCTTCTAGGACATTAAGCAGTACTTCGACCGTTTCGAGAGATGTGAAGACCGTTACATTATTTTCTACAGCAGTACGACGGATTTCGTAGCCATCAAGCTGAGTAGCATGTTGGTTCATGTCAATTGAGTTGATGACATAGCTTACATAACCTTGTTGCAAAGATTGGAGAATCTCATCACTCCCCTCTCGCAATTTCCTTAAGGCTCTTGTATGAATTCCTCGCTCGTTAAGAAACTTAGCAGTCCCAGTAGTCGCCTCAATGTTGAAGCCCAAGTCGTAGAAGCGTCGCACAAGCGGTAAGGCCTTCTCCTTCGCAGAGTCCGCCAGAGTTACGATGATCGTACCATAGTTTGCGACAGTCAGACCAGATGCTTGAAGAGCTTTATATAAAGCTCGGTTCAAGTCATTATCATAGCCTATAGCTTCTCCCGTAGACTTCATTTCAGGAGAGAGATATGATTCCATACCTTGGATTTTTGCGAAGGAGAAAGTTGGAGCTTTTACGTACCACTTTTTCTTCTCTGTGAGGTAAGTCTCAGTATAACCTAAGCATGGAAGCGTCTTGCCTAACATGATCTGTGTAGCAATCTTTGCCATTGGAACTCCTGTTGATTTCGAAAGGAAGGGAACAGAACGAGAAGAACGTGGATTGACTTCTATGACATAAACCTCATCATGCTCGTCAACAATGAACTGAATATTGTACAAGCCTTTGATACCTATTCGTAAGCCTAGTTGCTTCGTATAGACAATAATTTTCGACTTAACGCTCTCACTAATTGAAAAACTTGGATAAACCGAAATTGAGTCTCCAGAGTGAATACCTGTCTTCTCTACATGTTCCATAATACCTGGAACTAAGACATTATCTCCGTCACAGATCGCATCAACCTCTAGTTCCCTACCGATGATGTATTTATCTACTAGAACTGCTTGCTCACTATTCAAGTCTACGGCATTTTGGAGGTAATGTCTGAGACGTTCTTCGTTAGAAACGATTTGCATGGCACGTCCTCCTAGCACATAACTTGGTCGCACTAGAACGGGGTATCCTATTCGCTCTGCAACCTTAACCCCTTCTTCTATTGATGTTACAGCCACACCTTGAGGTCTTGGAATCTTTAAGTCGTTCATTATTTGCTCAAACTTAGCACGGTCTTCGGCATTTTGGATTGCCTCAACCCCAGTACCGATAATTGGCACACCTAGGCGATCAAGAGGTTCTGCTAAGTTTATCGCTGTTTGTCCTCCAAGAGAAACGATACATGCCTTAGCCTGCTCAAGCTGGAAGACATTCATTACATCTTCTACAGCTAGGGGTTCAAAATATAGTTTGTCACTTGTCGTGTAGTCTGTGGATACAGTCTCTGGATTGCTATTGATAATGATGGCTTCGTATCCTGCCTCTTGGATTGCCCATACGGCATGAACGGTCGAATAATCAAACTCAACTCCCTGCCCTATTCGGATTGGCCCAGAACCAATAACTAGAATCTTCTCTTTTTTTGAAGGTTTAGAAGCATTCGCGACATCGTCGTAAGTTGAATAGAAGTAAGGAATATCTCGCTCAATCGTTCCAGAGCATGAGTCAATCATCTTGTAAGAAGGAAAAAGCTTATGCTCTGCTCTTAGTCGGTAAATCTCATAGATATCTTTGCCCCAGAGCTGAGCAATGAACTCATCGCTGAATCCAAGTTTTTTAGCTTTTCGGAGCGTTTCAAGGTCTCCTACCTGAGTTTTTATGACTTCTTCGTGTTCAACGATTCGCTTGAAGGCTTCAAGGAAATAAGCTGTTATCTTCGTTTGATCAAAAATAGCCTCAACTGACACCCCCTGTCTTAAGAGTTCGGCAATCTGATAGGGACGCTCATCCGTAGGTGTTTGGATCATTTTGAGGAGTTCCTCCTTAGATATATTGTCATAGAGCTTACGATGAATATGGCAGACCCCTTGTTCTAACGACCTGATCGCTTTGAGAAAAGACTCTTCAAGTGTACGTCCGATGGACATGACCTCTCCAGTCGCTTTCATCTGAGTACCAAGCTTACGGTCTGCATCGCTAAACTTATCAAAAGGAAACCTTGCAAGCTTTGTAACTACATAATCAACACTCGGTTCGTAGGAAGCAGGCAAATCTTTGATCATGATCTCATCTAGGAGTAGTCCCACAGCAATCTTTGCCGTAACGCGAGCAATCGGATAACCTGTGGCTTTAGATGCTAGAGCTGATGAACGTGATACGCGAGGATTAATCTCAATTAAATAATATTCTGAGGAATCAGGTGCTAGAGCGAATTGGACATTACATCCTCCTTCTATCTTCAACTCTTTAATAAGCTTAATAGCACTCGACTGGAGCATCTGCTCATCTTCTTTGCTTAGTGTCAAGATTGGTGCGACAACCATGGAATCACCTGTATGAACCCCAACTGGATCTATATTCTCCATACCACAGATTGTAATCGCTTTATCCGAACTATCTCGCATAACTTCGAATTCAATCTCCTTAAAGCCCTTAATACTCTTCTCAATTAAGACTTGATTTGCTGGAGAGAGTTGCAAGGCTGTACGCATCAGTTCCTTGAGTTCGGCTTCATTATCCGCAAAACCGCCTCCTGTTCCTCCAAGCGTAAAAGCAGGTCTAAGCACTACAGGATAACCAATTTCCTGAGCAACGACCAACCCCTCTTCAATCGATTGGGCAATCTTTGAGGGCAAAACTGGTTCGCCAATGCTTTGACACATTTGCTTGAAGAGATCCCTATCTTCGGCTTGTTCGATACTCTTAAGCGATGTTCCCAAGAGCTTAACCTTACACTCTTGAAGAATCCCCTTTTCTGCCAGTTGAACTGCCATGTTCAATCCTGTCTGTCCTCCAAGTGCAGGGACAAGAGCATCCGGTCGTTCCGTACGAATAATCTTAGCGATGTACTCAAGTGTCAGAGGTTCCATGTACACTTTGTCTGCCATATGCACATCAGTCATTATGGTTGCAGGATTAGAGTTAACAAGGATTACCTCGTAACCTTCTTCCTTAAGGGCAATACATGCCTGAGTCCCAGCATAATCAAATTCAGCCGCTTGCCCAATAACAATTGGACCTGAGCCAATAACTAGAATTTTCTTAATTGATGAATCTTTCATTTTAGCTTATTTTTTAGAGTTAGTATTCTTTAGTATTATTCGTTTATAGCTTATAGTTCTCATCTCGGTAGGCATGCTTGCCTGCTACTACAGTAAGGATTGTTTTGCCTTGTACCTCCCAGCCTTCAAATGGTGTGGCTTTACCTAGGGAGAAGAAGGCTTCAGGCTCAACCTTATAGCTTGCATTCAGATCAAAGACAGTGAAGTCTGCACTTGCTCCAAGCTCTACACCTCCATCTAGTTGGAAAAGCTTTCGAGGATTATTCGCCATCAAATCAACAAGGTGTTCTAAGCTCATCTTCCCTTCTAAGACAAAGTATCGGTAGAGCAAGGGAAAAGCCGTTTCTAATCCTACGATACCCATATTACTTTTAGCTAAGCCTCTAGACTTCTCTTCAGCAGAATGTGGAGCATGGTCAGTAGCGATACAAGTGAGCGTTCCGTCAAGTATTCCCTCGATTAAGGCTTCTTGGTCTGCTTTGGAGCGAATGGGTGGATTCATCTTAAAGCGACCATCATCTTGAAGATCCTCATCAGTTAGCAGTAAGTAGTGAGGAGCTGTTTCACCTGTCACTCGTAATCCTTCAGCTTGTGCCTGACGAATCAGAGCAACGCTCTCTTTAGTTGACACATGGCAGACATGATACTGACAATTCGTTTGACGAGATAGTTCAATATCTCGTGCCACTTGAAGCCATTCACTCTCAGAGCAGATCCCCTTGTGCTGATGCTTCTTGCAATACGTCCCTTTATGAATATAGCCTCCATGTATTAAACTCTCCACTTCACAATGAGCAACGACAGGTTTATTCAGCTTAGCACATTGAGCCATAGCCTCCCTCATTTCGTCTGCTCCCTGAACGCCTCGACCATCATCGGAAAAACCTACGACTCTGTCCTTCAAGCTTGCAAAGTCTACCAGCTCTCCTGACCCTTTCTGCCCTAAGGTAATACAGCCATAAGGAATCACCTTAACGACAGCTTGCTCTTGGATTAATTCCTCCTGCACTCGGAGTGTTTCAAGTCTATCTGGGGCAGGATTAAGGTTAGGCATTGGACAAACAGCTGTGTAACCACCATGAGCAGCGGCCATCGTACCCGTACGAATTGTTTCTTTGTACGAACCACCAGGTTCTCTTAAATGTACATGAACATCAACCAAACCTGGTAAGAGGGTATAACCTTTCAGGTCATAGACTTTATCCTCAACGTGAGCTTCAATGTTCGTTTCGATAGCAACGATCTTCCCATCAGATACAGCAAGGTCTTGCTGAGTGATTGTTTTAAGGTCGCTTCGATAGACTTGGGCGTTCTTGTAAATCTCCATTATTTTAGGTTTAGGTAAAAAAAAAAGAGAGTTCAAAAATGAACTCTCTTGACAATAAGGATAAAAATCCTTTAGGCACAAAACAAAAAAATAGGCTAACCAAAAGAAGGAAAGCCTAGATATAGAATATTGAAAAATACGACTGAAGAATGAAAAAAATTGGGAAACAAACCCTATTCTCTTTCGATAAAACAAATCTGTTTGATCTAAGAGTTTTGCTTGATTTAAGCTAAAGGCTCTATATATTCCCAGTATCTTCATGTCAAAATCTCCAACAAAGATACAACTTTTTTGCAAAAAAAACAACAAATTCTAAAAAAAAGATGAATAAAAATCTCAACAATGAAACTAGAGCTAAGGTAAAACCTTAAATTCTGAACGCCTATTTAGGCTGTCGCAGACCGCTTGTTGCTCTAGACTTAAGCCAGAAATAAATTGAGGATCTAGGCTCTGTCCTTCTTTGAGAAAGGGATATTGCTCTGCAACACGAGGACTAACAACATAGGCTTCTTCCTCACCAAAACCTTTGGCTTCAAGACGAGCTGAATCAATACCATGCTCAATCAACCAAGCGACAACGGACTTTGCTCTTTGTTCGGAGAGAGCTTGATTATAAGCCTTATCTCCCTTTCGATCGGCATGTGCCGAGAGTTGAATCCGTACATCAGGATTATCTTCTAGAATTTGGAGTAAGTCTTCCAATGCACCTTGGCTCTCAGGTAGAAGACTTGCATCATCAAAAGCATAATAGATATTAGACAAGCGTTCGCTATTAAGCTTAGAAGATAGATAAAAGTCAATAGCGTAATAAAGATTCTCATCCTTTAAGCTATCACTACGGAAGCGAGCATACTGATTCAAATAGCCATCAGCCGAAGCCAACATCACGTAACGGACATCTCCCTCAACGCTTAATTCATACGAGCCGTCAGCCTTAGTCGAAACAATTTGTTGCCCGCCACGAGACCCAACCGTGCGAACAAGGGCATTGGCAATCGGATAACCCTCTCGATCCAAGACATAACCTTCAACAACGACACGTAAGCGAGGCAATAAAAACGAGTAGAGATGTGGTCGCCCTCTAGCATCACCCCGACTAGAAGCAAAGACACCTTCAAGAGCTATACTGTCTGAACCATTATCTGTCTTGGGACGAATAGCAAAGCTGTAGTCATCAGCCGAACTATTAATCGGTTGAGGCAAAAGGCTTACATGCCACGAACCGTTAGGTAATAGCCGAGCTTCATAAATATCCCAACCTCCATAACCGACATGTCCATTGGATGAAAAATATAAAAGGCTGTCATTTATTGCATAAGGATAGACTTCATCACCCAAAGTATTCACAGTCTTTCCCAAATTTGTTGGATAGGAATATTTGCCCTGTTCCATATTTACGACATAAATATCCTTAGAACCTTGACCTCCGAGAACATCACTAACGAAAAAGAGCTTATTCCCTGTCGGACTGACAGACGGATGAGCAGACATCAAGGTACTGTCCTGCCATAGATTAAGAAAAGATCCTCGATTCCAAGCACCCTCTCCCTCCTGCTGAGCTTGATAAATATGGACTGTTTTCGGCAAAAGATCAGCCCGCTCAGCTAAAGAGTAATAAAGTGTCGCACCACCTAAACCATAAGAGGCTACACCCTCATCATCTTCAGTATTAAGAGAGCCTTTCAAGGTATCAGGTCGGGCAGACCATCTCCCTAAGTTGTCCTCCTTGACGAAGAAAATATTTGCATTTGCTTCTCCCGTTATAGCACTTAAGTCTTCACGATCTTTCGACCTTGAGGATGTAAAAAATAAGGTTTTCCCATCGGGGCTATAACTTGGAGCGTAATCACTAGCACTGGAATTCCATTGATTCAAGCGACGAATCTGAAACAATTGATGAAGCGTTGTATCACGCTCAATCAACAGACAAGAAGACAAGCCCCTATTTAAAGGATAAGACGTGCTATCCGTCTGACGATAGCGTTCAAAGAAGGCTTGAGCCTCCCGAACCTTACCACAAGCTTGGAGCATTTCCCCTATACGAAAGAGAACTGCCGAGTCTGGATAGGCATAGCGTAAGGCTGCTCGATAACCATTCAAGGCTCGAGCATACTGGTGTAAGGCTCTATAATTCTCAGCGTAATGCCAGGCATAGAAGGAACGTAGCTGACGTTTGCGAGTATTTGTCTGACGATACAGACTTTTGTACATTGAAGCGGCACGATCGTACTCTTGTCTGAGTTCAGCCTCTTGAGCTTTCTTCTGACTAATGCCACAAGAGAGCGTAAATAATAGGACAAGGATACCTAGACAATACTTAGAATACTTCATCTGCCACCTAACTAATCAATATGTATTAACTTATGTAACTGAATACTTAACCTCCAACGTGGATTTTCTTGTACGAAAGCTAAACAGAGAGCAAGGGCTTTTTCATCCAATTCTTCCAATAGGTTACCACAAAAAACTGGACTAACCAAATACGCCTCAGCTGATGGTAGCTCCTCAATCTGAGGAGGAAGATCAGATTTTGAGCTTACAGGAAAACGAAACTCAGAAACGCCCTGAGGGAAATTTCGGTGTAAAAGTTTCAAGTCTTCCAACTTCGGACTGCATGTAATGTAATCAATCCCTTCAGGTACAGCACGCGTTCCATTTGTTTCAATAGCCTGTTCATAGCCCATTGCCTTAAAATGAGCCACAATGTCGGAAGTCAATTGCAAGGTTGGTTCTCCACCTGTCCAAATGATTAGCTTTGAAGGATACTTTTCCAGAGCTAAAGTTATCTGTTCCAAACTCATCTGTTCGCCATGCTCAAACTCAGTATCACAAAAAGAACACCTCAAATTGCAACGAGACAAGCGAACGAACACTGCTGCTCGTCCTACATTTAGCCCTTCGCCTTGTAAACTATAAAAAATTTCATTCACGTACATCACGACAAAGATACAACGTGATTTTGAGTTATTTATGATAAAGCGATAAAAAGAATTCAAGAATAATATCTTTTCCTTAACACAGTAGGCTCAAGTTTGAGCCTATTATCAGGCGAACAGAGACTACACGATATAACAAGGGAGTAACAAACTAAAGCTATCATTAGGAAGATTTAATATGGAAGAAGCTAAAGTCTAAAAATTTCTTGGGAAGAAATAAAAAATTCTTCCCTAAGGTTCAAAAATTTCTTCCCTACAAACTGTCAAACTATTCCCTACGAATCTCAATGCTCTTCCCTAGCCTATTATTAATCTCTTAGAAAGCTTGTTTGAAAGTGATATTCGAAGCCTAAAAGTCCCATCTAATAAAGAAATTGAATTAAATCCTTAAAAAATATTATTTGAGGACAAATTAAATTAAATCTATTCTTTTTCAGATAAATATAAGCCTATAAATGAGTAAGAACAAGCATGGAAATTGACTATTTTAGCCTAATCTTCCGCTAATCTGTTTTGTCAATTAAATATTTCTACTTATCTTTGCACTGCAAACATCGGAAACGAGCTTGCGAATAGAGGTTGAGTCGCTAGCTCAGTTGGCAGAGCACATCCCTTTTAAGGATGGGGTCCTGGGTTCGAACCCCAGGCGACTCACAAAGGGAAGGTAGAGTTAGAACGCATTCTCCAAAGAAGGCAACTAACATTAAGCTGAACTCTTAAAGGAGTATTCCACTCTTTGGGAAGTGTGGGTGAGTGGCTGAAACCAGCAGTTTGCTAAACTGCCGTACGGGTAACCGTACCACGAGTTCGAATCTCGTCGCTTCCGCTTTGATTGGTACCATAGCTCAGTTGGTAGAGCATCGGACTGAAAATCCGTGTGTCCCTGGTTCGAATCCAGGTGGTACCACAAAA
>PDWI01005237.1_pt1 | contig 16845 bp, 14 predicted proteins | sample 1430891 | NCBI WGS metagenome assembly PDWI01 (sample SAMN01162508, study PRJNA174530) | Oral metagenome, whole genome shotgun sequencing project. | biome: Marine environment; feature: Marine mammal; material: Swab sample of the gingival sulcus; isolation source: swab sample of gingival sulcus...
CCGCATTGGGTATGATATGTTGGAAAGGTGCTTGATAAATGGGAAAGTCTTCTCATTGAGGCTTATCCCTTACTTTTAAGCAAACTGTAGGTTTACTAGATAATTCGCTAACTGTACGTCCGCCCTGTAAAAAATGACATTGGACAAAGAACAAGAGACGTACAGTTAATAAAGGTTATCAAAATAACTTAGCCGATTGATCATACATATGTGAAGGTAGCGAAGGTTTATTTTTGTTCGCTCGATCTTCAAGGTGAATTGAGCATCGCTACAAAGATGTCGTAGGTACCATTTGTATCGTTCTCTACCAGCTCGGGATACGGTGATTCAAATACGACGGCATTGCCAGAAGAGGAGATTGCGGCACTATAGGCACTGACAAATTCTCCATCTAAAGCAATTGAAAGCGGAACTGATATGCCTTGTTGCACATCATAAAGATAGAGGCCTATTGGTGGCTTAAGATAAACAATGCGATTGCCATCGGCCGTGATAGAGAAGGCTATACCAGATATTGATTGTCTGTTGTCGGGTGAATCCACAGATTTTCTTACCGAATTTGCACCTCGAGGGAAAACGACCCATTGTCCATCATCTGACAACATCACCGATTCCGCTCGTTCTGTTCCCGCGAGACGTGTAATCTCGCCCTTGCCTGCATCATAGATGAAAATATCGCTCTCAGAACCATTTTCATCCTCCGCCAAGTTGGTCGCCATCGAAATAAACGCAATTCGACTACCGTCCTGTGAAACGGCTGGAAAATTACTGGTACCATCACCGGCTGCTCCAGCAGGTGACTTGCTGATAAGTGTTATCATACCGCTTGACACATCGTAGGCATATACGTCCGCATATTCATTTGTGTCATTTTCAGAAAGCTCGGCGCTGTCTGAAACAAAAACAATGGTATTGCCATCCCCAGAGATGTCGGGATTAAATCCAGGGGCAACAAATGTCAACGAACCATTACTTCGGTCTGCCAGATAAATGCCATATTCTTGCACGCCATCAATTGATAAGCCCCACGACAAAAATGCAATGCGCTGACCGTCATTCGAGATGGCTGGGCTATGACTCTCTCCACGGGTATCGTCTGACTCGCTGCTCAGGCTCACGCGCTCTGTTATGCTGGTTTCAAGGTCATGAACAAAAACATCGCTCAGGTCATTTGTGTCCGCTACATCAAGTCCTAACGCACGAGAATAAAAGACGATAAATCTACCATCGGCCGAAATATCCATTGGCAGATTATTGGGACGCATAGGGGAATTGTCAGCAACTTCGCTTCCATCTGAGGACACGCTGACACGAACAATCTCAGTTACAGATATCGCTTCATCCGTTGGTTCTACTGTCGTAGTAGGGTCTATTTCTATTTCAATAGTTTCCGTCGCTGCTGGAGCTTCAGTTGTCCCTTCAATTGGCTGCACAATTGCCACCTCTTTAGTGGGTGTTTTGGCAACTGGTTCGATAGTTGGCGTTTCAACAGTTGGGGTAGAGGTTATGATATTTGTATTGGCTTCGGTTTCAGAAACTGGCGATTGGCAGGCAACTAGGACTAACAATACTATTCCCGGGACAAGAAAATGCAAGACTGTGTAGTAACTAGACAAATGTGTTTGTAAACGATTTAGGCGGGGCATGGTGATGTATCCGAATAGCTGTTTGTAAATTTGTAAACCCATGTGGACGTAGTGAAGTAAGGCTTGTTATTGCAATCAAAAGTTGTGGGTTGTCGAGCAACTGTACTGATGCCGTGACCACCGGCATTTACATGGGAATGAACACCATTATCCTGATCGCCTGTGTCAGTTAAGCACACGTGTCCATCTAGTCTTTCAATTCTTATACTCTTAACGTTAGAGCTGGCGGTGAATTTCACCGCTTGGGCTTGAGCACCACCTATGTCAACAGGCATTCCTTGTGTGCCGCCTAGACCAGTCACAATACGGTGCTGACCACCAGCGCAATAATTATCCTGATTCCACACAGTACCATTAATTGGTGAGTATACGTAATAAGTTCCCATTTATTATCCCTCCCTATGAATACCTTACTAGAGTGCCAGCAACTGAAGAGAAATCAGGAGGTGTTGAAAGAAGAGTGGCTTCTTGCCTTACAGTATACAGCACATCATCCTCAATCCATTGGAACACAAAGCTGTTAACTCCATTGTAGCGAATGCCAGGCTGAGGGAGGCTATCGTAAGCGACAACTTCGACATACGGTTCACCCTCAAATAGAGGGTCAGAGCGATAGACGGGAAACGACTTTGCGAAGGAGCGTCGGGCATGAATAGATACTGGGGAAACTCTCACACCCAATGTGGACTCGGCTACATATGTAACCGTGGTTGAATAAACATCATCCGAATCGATGTATTTCAATACACTACTGCTAAGATAGGAAATGTCAGTTGGTAAATCCTCCAGACCGTAGATGGGGAATCCAGCGAAATCCTTAAGGTTTGCAGGGGTTTCAAAAAGCACCCTCTCTCCGTTAATAAGCTCAGTTCCGCCTGACACACCACATACCGTCGGTGGTTGCAACTCTGGAGGGGTAATAACTATTGGAATTTTTGTACCTGATGGCACAATTAAAAAACCTGCATATTCTTCAAAATCACTCAATACTTGGAATGGTCGAGATATTAACGGCAGATAAATCATTGTGGGGTTACTTGCCCGTGCTTCTGGGAACAAAAACTTTAATCGGGTTGCCAAAACAGCTCCTAGGCTAGCCAAAGCTCCTTTCAAGACGGGCCGTTACGAAGATCGTTTTGATCAGGAAACCCAACAGCGCGGCCTGTGGCTGGATCACAACGGCAACCCGGCCGCGCATGAAGAGACCCTGCACTGGGCTAAGGAGAAGGTGCATCGCTACAGCTACGAACACACCTACCAGCTTCTGCTCTCCACCCGCTACGGTGGACTGACCGCTGCCGACTTTAGCCACGTCCTGCAGCAGGGCAGCGAGCTGAGCGACATGCGCGAGTGGCGCTTGATGATGCATCAAGACACCCAACATCGACACGCCCATGTCCTTTTCTTTCGGGATAAGCGACTGGACAAAAAAGTTTCCTGACCTGGCAAACGGCCGTTTTTTGTTCTTAAGATAGCCGTACATATTTCAAGCATATATACGGCTAGCCTCGGGTTTAGGCTACATAGGTACGTAGGAGGTTGGCCGGGGTAACGGCCGTTACCTTGAAGTCTCCTAGGGCTGCCGGGAGCAAGGCAAACTGCACTGGTTTTAAGGCCACGTCGTTAAGCGTGGCTGCGCCATCTAGCAAGCCCCAGATTTCTAAACTTGCACCTGTGCAGCAGCCGGCAAAAGAGGCGCCAGCAGCGATTTCTACACGCTCAGTGACGAAGTATTCATTGTGGCAAAGCAGACTGCGGCGCACGTGATCTTCATCACGAATGGGCGTTGGCGGATAGAGGGTTGGTTCAATTTGCTCGAAGTTGATGACATCCAGGGCTTTGTCTACATGCAGCGGGCGGGGTTTGCCGTCATGCCCCATGCGATTCCAATCGTAGACACGATAGGTGGTGTTGGAGTTTTGCTGGATTTCGGCGATGAGCAGCCCGCCCATGATGGCATGCAGCGAACCGGCCGGCACGCAGATGTGGTCGCCGGTTTTGACGGGAATGTAGTGCAACCGGGGTTCTAAATTGCCTGCTGCTATGCTGGCGCGGAAATTTTCTGGCGTGGTGCCTGCGGTCATGCCAAACTGCACTTTGGCATTGGGTTTGGCGTGGAGTACGACCCACATTTCGGTCTTGCCCAATTCGTTGCCTTCGTGGGCTAAGGCGTAGTCGTCTTTAGGATGCACTTGTACGGAGATGGGACGGTTGACGTCGAGGAGTTTGATGAGCAGCGGGAATTTGCCCCGTTCTTGTGCCCAGGCACAGCTGCTGCCAATCAAGTCAAGGCCGAGTTCGTCTTGTAGTTCTGTGAGCAGTTTGCCGGCGTGTATGCCATTGGCAACGGCCGTTGTGCCGTCAGGGTGTCCGGCAATTTCCCAGCTTTCGGCAATGATGCCCTCAGGCAAATCGCGCCCGAGTTTTTCCAAATTGCGTCCACCCCAAATGTAATCTTTGAGAATGGGCGTGAAAAGTAAAGGATAGAGCTGGGTCATGATCACTCCTTGTTGTAATCAGCGTTATTTTTTACAAAGTTGACAATCTCATCCACATAGCCAAAAGCGATAGCAACCGAAGTGTCGGCGGCGCCGTAATAAAGGGCAATACGCCCAGTGTCGGCATCTGTTAGAGCAGCACAAGGAAAGGCCACATTCGGCACGTCACCGAGACGCTCATAAGGCGCTTGTGGCGCTAAGAGGTATGGTTCGCCGCGAGCAATGACTTGCCACGGCTGTTCCAAGTCTAGCAGTGCTGCCCCGAAGCTGTAGACGAAGCCGTTGCAAGAGGTGAGAACGCCATGATAGATGAGCAGCCAACCTGCGCTGGTTTCAATGGGGATGGGGCCTGCACCGATTTTTGTCGATTGCCAACCATTGGTGGTGCCCATCACAAACCGATGGCGTCCCCAATAAATCATGTCGGGGCTTTCGCTGTAGTAGATGTCACCAAAAGGGGTATGTCCGTTGTCGCTGGGACGGCTAAGCATGGCAAATTTGCCATTTATCTTACGGGGGAACAAGACGCCGTTCCGATTAAAAGGCAGGTAAGCATTTTCCATTTGGTAGTAACTGTTGAAGTCGTATGTGTAGCCGATACCGATGGTGGGTCCATGATAGCCATTGCACCAGGTGACGTAGTAGCGATCTTCAAGCCAGACCACACGGGGATCGTAACCATATTCAAAATTATTGATTTCGTTGACGGTAGCGGTATCTGGGTCTGGTAAGAATTCAATACGCTTGTTGCTGATCGTCCAGTGGATGGCATCATCGCTTACACCACGATGGAGCTGCATCTGGCGAGTTTTGCTATCGCAGCGAAAAATACCGGCAAAGCCATCGCCGTAGGGCACCACAGCGCTGTTGAAAATGCTGTTTGAACTGGGAATGTGATCGTGGGGAATGATAGGATTCTGGTTAAAACGCCAGACAACATCATTGCTGCTGGCCGGACGCTCTTGCCAGGGTATATTGGGTAATGCTTGTCCAATTATTTTTGTTTTGCTCATGATTGTTCCTTTACCTTAGTGATCGTCTAGAAATAATTTCCCTTTTTACAGATGGTTAGGTTACTTGAAGCGCATCTATCAACCCCGTAACTTGTTCATGGATGTGCGCTTAGGCTGCCGATTCAATCTGCTGCGGCAGGGCATCATCAGCTTTAAGGAACGGTAAAGAAAATGACTTTGTTGTCTTATTTAATTTCCGTTCCTAAAGCAATGATGTCAATACGTTTGGTATCTTCGGCACGAAGGGTGCCAGCTCCTTCGACGAGTAACACAGTTCCTGTATCTTCTTGTTTAGCATGTTCCTGCAGCCATTGGCCAGCAAACTGCCGTCGTAAACAAGGCTCTGTGAGGATGTCGGCTTCAGATACGTAAAGAGGATAGATCCCATAAGAAAATTGCAGTTCCTGACAGGTTGATTCATGTTGACTGGGCGCAACTATCCACTGAGGTAAACGAAAACGGGATAAATGCCTAGCTGTTGTGCCGCTCCGGGAGGGGATAAATATGACCACGGGAGTGACCATTTTGGCGGTGGAATAGACGGCGAGAGAAAGCAGATCGTTGCGGCTGATGGTGCCCTGTCTCTTTTTTATGGTGAGCAGATCGGCAATGCCAAACTCGGGCATGTTGGCCTCGGTTTGTTGCGCGATTCGAGCCATGACACGAACGGTGTCTTGTGGATAATGACCCACGGCCGTTTCTCCAGACAACATCACACAATCTGTCCCGTCTAAAATCGCATTTGCCACATCTGTTGCTTCTGCGCGGGTAGGACGACGATTGTTGGTCATCGATTCTAACATTTGCGTGGCGGTAATCACAGGTTTGCTGGTCAGGTTGCATTTTTGGATGATTTGCTTTTGCACACTGGGGATTTTTTCTATGGGAATTTCTACTCCCAAATCGCCACGAGCTACCATGATGCCATCTGATGCGTTTATGATTTCGTTGAGGTGTTCGAGTGCGCCAGACCGTTCAATCTTGGCGATGACGAAAGGGTTGTAATTTAGCTTAGATGCTGCTTGGCGAACGGCCGTTATATCAGCTGCCCCCAGTACAAACGATTGACTTACTGCAGTCAACTGCTGCTCAGCCGCAAATTTAAGCAGTTCATGATCTTGCTTGGTGAAAGCGCTGATTCCCAAATCAATGCCTGGGAAATTGACGCCCTTATTCGAGCGTAATTCTCCCCCTACCTTTACTTGACAAAGAACTTCATGGGCGCGAACTTCTTCTACTTTTAGCTCAATGTAGCCATCATTTATGAAAATGCTGTCTCCGGGCTTCACCACCTGTGGCAGTTGGGGGAAATCCAGCGAGACCCGTTCTCGGTTTCCTACAATTTCCTCTGTTTGCAAAGTGAAAGATTTACCTCGTTCCAGTTCAATAGGCTCTTTTGCCAGTTTGCCAATACGCATTTTGGGTCCTGGCAGGTCGCCAAAAATGGCTATACGCTGGTTTGTCGCTTTTGCAGCTGCCCGCACATTGGCAATTGTCTTTCGGTGACCGTCTAAATCACCATGAGCAAAATTGATACGCGCAATATTCATCCCTTGGTGAATCATTTGCTCTAATACCACCTGTGATTGAGATGCTGGACCGATAGTACAAATTATTTTTGTTTTTTTCAGAGGTATACCTTGCATATTCTCTTCCTATTATTAAAGAGGAGCTGACCGGCTTTAGGAATGGAAATTAAATAAGATGACGAAGTTGTTTCCTTCGTGACCGTTTAAACATGAGTTCTTAACAAGCTAAAAGGCGCGAAAAATGCAGAGCCTTTTTAATCTTAACGATTCTGCTCCACACTTTTCACGCCTCGGAAACGCATCGCCTGCAAACCAAGTTGTTTGTAGAAGCTAAACAATTTGAACCTGGAGTAGAAACTACAGCGTATTGACGTTGTTCAATTCTTTAAAAGCACGTTCCAGGCGAGCCACAAAAGATTCTTGACCTTTACGCAGCCAGCCACGTGGATCATAATATTTTTTGTTCGGGGAATCTGAACCTTTAGGGTTGCCAATTTGGCTCTGGAGGTAATCTTTATTGGCTTTGTAATAATCATGGACGCCATCCCAGAATGCCCATTGCAGGTCGGTGTCAATGTTGAACTTGACAGCACCGTAGGAGATAGCTTCTGTGATTTCTTCTGGAGAGGAGCCAGAGCCGCCATGAAACACAAAGTCAACTGGTTTTTCGCCAGTGCCGAATTTTTCTTGCACATATAACTGGGAATCACGCAGAATCTTCGGTTGCAATTTCACATTGCCTGGCTTGTAAACACCATGGACATTACCAAAAGAGGCGGCCACGGTGAAATTGTCGCTGATGTTCTTCAACTCTTCGTAGGCATACGCTACTTCTTCGGGTTGGGTGTAAAGGCGGGAGCTGTCTACGCCTGAGTGGTCGATACCATCTTCTTCACCACCGGTAATGCCCAATTCGATTTCCAAGGTCATGCCTAATTTAGCCATACGTTCCAGGTAAACTTTACATGTTTCAATGTTTTGTTTGATTGGTTCTGTAGATAAGTCGAGCATGTGGGAGCTGAATAATGGTTTACCATGTGCTTTGTAGAATGCTTCACCAGCATCTAAAAGGCCATCAACCCAAGCGAGACGGCTGCGGGGGCAGTGGTCGGTATGCAAAATAACGTAAGCGCCATACACAGGTGCTAGTTGGTGAATATGGTTTGCCGCAGAGATGCAACCGGCAATAGATGCTTCCATGTTGTCATTGCTCAGCCCTTTACCAGCAAAGAACTGACCACCACCAGAGGAAAATTGAAGGATGACGGGGGCATTTGCTTTCACAGCAGATTCCATCACGCCGTTAACGCTTTCGGTGCCAATTGTGTTAGCCGCAGGCAAAGCAAAGTTGTTTGCTTTGGCAACAGCAAAAATTTTCTGCACGTCGCTGCCAGTTATAACGCCAGCAGCCATTTCATTTTTTAAACTTGCCATTTGAGAACCTCACTTTTTTGAAATAACGCATCCCGTGACACGTCTCATATTTGATTGTGTTGAGCAATTTGGTTACCAGCCCATCAACATTATATTTTACTGCTTGGTCGAAAACATTGTGTACGCTGCCCTCCATTTTAGATCGAAGCAAGGTAATAAAAAAGCGACGATCATCCTAAAAGTTTAAGACAATCGTCACACAATTGTAAATAGCTGCTTTCTATGGAGATTGGGAAACAATGTCGTCAATGGCTTTTAACAGGGATAATTCGTCGAATGAATCTTGGTCAAGTGTCCAAAACATGATGCCTCCGGCGTGGGTCAGAGCCAAACGTGTTTTTTCTTGAATGGTGGGAATTCCATTGTAGGTTTCTATGGTGCCCCCCCACTCTACTGTGTCGGATTGGGCTGCTTCTGGATGGCGTTCCACAATTTTCTGATAAATGATTTCGCTGGGACGTGAGTAAAATGGCACTCCCATGATTAGTTTCTCGGAGGGTACGCCGCGTTCTTGCCAGTAGGCTAGCCCATCATTGAACTGCTGTATTGTCCCATGATCGGCTCCATCGTAGGTCATCACGTTGATGGTGTCGTAGAGAGCGAGGGTTTCTGGCAGTATTCCTTCACCAGCGGCTCCATGACTGATAACGGCCGTTGTCAGGTCTTTATCTGGAAACGCAGCGCGGAGTTCTTGAGACAGTAATAAAAAGTTCTCTGCTGACTTCCCGGGGAGCGGGTACTCCCAATCTATGTCTACGCCATCCAGGTTATATGTTGCCACAAAGGCAATGAGGTTATCCACAAACATCTTGCGCGTGGCTGGATCAGCGGCCATCGCCTCAAACTCTTTTTCCCAACCCCACCCCCCTACTGAAATCATCACTTCAACACCAGCATCATGGGCATCAGACACAATCTTTTTCAGCTTCCATCCATTTGCAAATGGGGCAAAAGAACCATCTTCATTGGGAATCAAAAATGCATAGTTAATGTGAGTGAGACGATCATAGGGAATCGTGTCGGGCACGATGCTGCTTGTGACATAGGCGAGGACACGAAATGAAGAAGTTGGTGAGGGGATAGCTGTTGATAGCGTAACGGCCGTTACTGTAGCTTCTTGGTTCTCAGAGAGAAAATCCACATCCCTTGACGACACACCTCCCTGGCAAGCACCCAAGACACACCCAGAACCCGACATCAAGAGAAGAAACATAAAAAAATTAAGAAAGAACCTATTTATCAACACCCGTAATCACAATACCACGTACAAAGACCCGTTGCGCCAGGATAAAGAGAATCAACGGGGCAATCAAAGCCATCATCGAACCCGCCTGAATCAACTGGGGACGCTGACCATAAATACCATTAAACGTAGAAAGCGCCACCGAAATAGGCCACTTATCACGACTTGTTGAGAGATAAATCAACGGGCCAAAATAATCATTCCAAGCATAGACAATATGGAAAACAACAATCGCCAGTAGCACCGGATAAGATTGCGGAATAATGACAGACCACAACGTACGGAAACGGCCAGCCCCATCAATCATCGCTGCTTCATCCATCGCTCGGGGGATCGTCATAAAATATTGGCGCAGCAAAAAAGTATCAAACGCATTGGCAAAGAAAGTGGGCACAATAAGAGGTAGCCAGGTACCCACCCAGCCAATCCTCTGGAAAAATGTATAAGTCGGAATCACCGTCACAAAAGCAGGCAAGAAAATAGTGGAAATCAAGACAATAAACAAGAAATCTCTACCGGGGAAATCAAAGCGAGTAAACCCATACGCAACCAGCGTACAAGAAATCAAAACCCCCACCGTACTGGCAATTGCATAAAAAGTCGTATTCCACATCAACTGCGGAAAATTAATCAAATTCCACGCCTCGACATAGTTAGACCAGGTTGGTGAGAGTTGCCACGGCTGTTCTAGAGCACGCCAAGAAACTGCACAAAGAAATTCACCGCGTTCCAAGTCATGAGGGTCAGCAAACGTGCTTTCCTGACGTCCCTTCTTGATAAGAAGCAGCGACTTTTCCGAATTGTCATTCTCACTGCCCTCACAGGTATTCATCGGCACAGTATACGCTTCCATTTCCTCGCCATTGTACTCATAGGTAGCTGCTTTAGCTGGCCAAATAGGTGCGCCCAAAACCGTGAGCTGCTCCTGCGTTTTCAACGAAGTAAACACCATGAAAGCAAAAGGAGAAAGAAACAAAGCCAACAAGAAAATAGTCAAACCGGTGACCAGGACAGTGTTCAGAGCCAAGCGATAATTGAACCTTTTCATAGCGACCTCACCTGCTTTCTCCAGCATAGTAGACCCAATACCGAGCCGTGCCAAATAAGAACAAAGTAACAATGAGAATCATGACAAAAAGCAGCCAGGCCATTGCCGCTCCATAAGACATATTCTGGAAAGTAAAAAACGTCTTATACAAATAGAGATTAAAAAACATCGTAGCGCCGCCCGGTCGCCCCGTGCCATTGTTGACCACCAAAGGCACCAGGAAATATTGGAAAAGCCCCACAACCCCCAAAACCAAATTGTAAAAGACAACAGGAGAAATCATAGGGAACGTGACATTTCTAAACGTTTGCCAGCCATTGGCTCCATCCACCTTCGCGGCATCATATAATGCTGTGGGCACACCTTGCAAACCAGCAATAAAAATGAGCATCGCATTGCCGATCCCCCAAATACCCATAATAACATAGGTAGGGTACACCCAAAGCACATCATTAGCCCAATTAGGCAGCACCTCCCTAGGCACCCCCATAAACATCAACGCGCGGTTAATCCAACCCGTTTCCGGGTTGAGCATACCGCTCCACAAAAAGATAGCAGCAACAAAGGGCACAATATAGGGCATGTAATAAGCAGAGCGGAAAAAGTTCGTCCCTTTCAGGTAAGGACTGGTCATCAAGGTTGCAATAAACAGAGGTAGCAAAATACCAACAGGCAAAGCAATCAGCCCAAATTTAATGGTAATCCAAAGCGAGCCCGAGGTACCACTGCTAACAGACCAGATTTGAGGGTCATTGAATAACTGGATGTAATTGTTCAGGCCGACAAAATTAGGCGTAGACAAAATACCATCAGTGATATTGATACTGGTGAAACTAAAAATAAGGCTAGCAATGATGGGTAAAAAGGTGAAAATAAAAAACCCGACCAACCAGGGGGAGATATACAACAAACCGTCTCGCATTTCCCTCTTTTTCAAGGGCGTCATCTCCCGGTAAACTTTGGGAGACGGTATGGTAAACCCACGATTCAGTTCTTCAAACATAGTCTCTCTCCTCCTCAGAGATTTGGGCGGCACAAGATGCTATCTTGCCCCGCCCACTGTTACGCAATCAACAGATTATCCTACTATTTATTGTAGATAATCGTGAGATCTTCTTGAAGTTTAGCGATCTCAGCATCAAGATCAACATCTTCAGTGTTCCTCAACAAGTCACCAAAGGTCGCAAAACGAGCCGAGCCTTCGATCCAGTTGGGCACATATTGTTCTGAGCTGGGGGTATCAGGGTAAGCCAGGCCTTGGACAAACACATTCCAACTTTCGTCTGTGACAAATGGATACTCATCAGATTTCACTTCAAAGAAAGCATCCGTCTTTTCAGCAATGGCAGGCATCGCACCATAGATGGGCAGCAGTTTGTCGCCACCTGTCGTGATGAGATAGCTCATAGCATCGAAGGCTTCTTCTGGATGAGAAGTACCAGACCAGATGCGGAAAGTGTCAGCATCAAGGCGGCCTTGCACAGTGCCATCGGGCAACATCGGTTGAATACCAACCTGGAATTCAAAGCCAGCGTCACGCAGTTCAGCCATGCAGCAAGTGTACCAGGTTTGGGTCAAGCCCATTGCCGCTTTACCAGAGTTGAAAGGGTTGCCATTACCGAACTCAGGTGCCCCGGCGAGAGAGCCTGTGGCAATGAAAGGTTCATCGCCCCACATACCATCATGCCACCACTTCCATGCTTCTTTCCAGCTGTCTGGGATGGTTGAAACATAAGAACCTTCTTCGCCATCGTAAAGAGGAGCCGCGCCACCAATGAAAGTGCCTATAGATTCAGTAGACTGCCATTGCGGCTCATAACCAACCTGCACGATTTGGGTTTTATCAAATCCTTCTTCGGTAGAGTTCAAACCATTGATGTCAACGGTAAGTAGTTTGGCAACTTTGGTAATCGTATCCCAATTCCAATCAACCATTTCACCGTCCAATTCATATTGTTCGCCGTAGGTTTGTGGTGGGTAAGCTAGGCCAGCTTCGTCAAACATTTCAGGGATGAAGTACATGGCACCGGGGAAGACAGCGAAAGGTAAACCAACTTGGCCTGCTTCAGTCTGATAGAACTCAATCAGCGCGGGATTAAAGATGGAGGTGTCGAAACCAGAGGATTCGATGTATGGTGCCAGATCCAGGAATTGGCCATAGTAAGCATTGGATCCTCCCATACCAACGGGTCCGATGATGTCAGGACCGTTGCCGGAAGCGATTTGTGTGGAAAGGGTATCCTTGGCAGCATCAAAGGGCACAACTTCCAACACGAGTTCGACAGCATCTTGGGAAGCATTGTAGTCAGCGACAACTTCTTCTTGAATGGCAACTTGTTCGGGGTCAGTACCGGTACCGAGGCCAACAAACCAACGAATCTGGACTTTGTCGCCCATGGCTTCTTCTGCAGCGGGCTCTGCAGCAACTTCTTCGGCTGGTTCTGCGGCCGGTTCTTCAGTAACTTCTTCGGCCATCGGTTCTTCAACAGCTGGTTCAGCGCCACCACAAGCAGCTAAAACCAGGCTGGCGGCCAACAAAATCGCTAACAAAACAAATATTGATTTACGCATTTTCTTTGTTTCTCCTTGTTAAGTTAATTAAATGATATGTTACTTACGTTAAGGTAATCTGGCTGTCTCTTTGTTGGAACCACCTCCTTGAGTTGTGGCAGTTGATATTGCAGCCACAGGATTGGCGAATCACAATTTCTGTGGCGTGTAAGGTAACGGGGACAGGTTCATCCCCAGCTAACAAACGAAATAGTTGCACTGCTGCCGAGCGCCCTACGTCTTCGGTGGGTGTAATCACTGTGGTTAAGGGTGGGCTTAAGAAGGGCGCAATTTGGGAGTCGTCAAAACCGACGACGCTCACATCTTCTGGAATGCGGATACCATGTTCATTCAGTGCCTGGTATATGCCGATAGCGGCATCATCATCTCCGGTAAAGATGGCATCAAATTTGGGATGATTGGGGTTTGCCAAAAATGTGTTCATGGCGATATAAGCTGCTTCATGCTCGAAGGAACCCTGGATAGTCAGGGCTTCATCAAAGGGGATGTTGTGGTCAGCTACAGCTGCTTTGAAACCGACTTCACGCCAGTAGGAGTCTTCTTGATATTTGGGGCCGCGAACCAACAAGATGCGTTTGCGGTTGTGTTTTTCAATGAGGTGTGTAATTAGTTTTTGGGTGGCGGCTTTGTTTTCGATGGTGACGGTGGGAATAGGCAGCCCCTCACCAGGGAATTTATGGATGAGTATTAGAGGCAGTTGTCTGTCATAGAGTTGGTTGATTTGCTTGTCGGTGAGGCTGTCGGCAAAAATGAGTAAGCCATCGGTGTTGTGCGTGCCTAGCGGGAATTGATAGCTGCTGCGTTGATTGGTGCGGTAGGTAGCGACGAGCAAGTTGTAGCCGTGTTTACTTACTTCGCTTTCGATACCAGCGAGAAGAGCAGCAAAGAAGTTGTTGCGCATGTCGGGGACGAGTAAACCGATGGTGTTTTTCTTGCGTGTGGCAAGTTGCCTGGCACTTGCTTGCGGGATGTAGTCTAACCTGTCCATTACTTGTTGAATGCGTTCGGAAAGGTCTGGAGAGACAAAGGCATTTTGGTTCAGGTACCGACTAACGGTTGCTACTGATACGTTAGCTTCTCTGGCGATGTCCCGAATCGTGATGGAACGCGCTCTCTTACTCATTTTCCTCCTATAACCCGTTACGTAACCGGTTACATTCTTCCATAATGTTGATAATTTGTCAATCAATTGAGGAAATTTGTTGATGAGGGCTTCGGCATGGCCTGCTTTGCGGAACCTGGCAATCGTACGTTATCATACAACTTTGCAGTACTATGCGAAATGAATAGGTGCCGGAATTGAACAAAGCATGTATCATTCTTGTTGAAGAGGAAAAATAACCCCACCCTACAATCATATAGGAGCATACCATGAATCGTTTTGTTCGCATTGGTCTGACCATTCTTGGCATTTTATTGGTGCTTATACTTGTTGTTGCTATTAGTGGCAGCTATGCAGTGAAACGGCCGTTTCCCCATACCGATGGTACGATTTCCTTACCTGGCCTTCAAGATGAAGTGACCATCTATCGTGATAGCTACGGTGTGCCCCACATCTACGCCAGTAGCCAGGAAGACTTGTTTTTTGCACAGGGTTACACCACCGCTCAAGATCGATTTTGGCAGATGGAATTCTCCCGGCATATTGGCATGGGACGCATCTCAGAAATTGCAGGCGAAGCAACGGTCAGCAGCGACAAGTTTATCCGCACCGTGGGTTGGAACCGCATGGCGCAAGCGTATATCGACTACTACGAGCAAGAAGCCCCAGAATTTATGACGATTTTGGATGCATATAGCGCCGGCGTCAACGCCTACATTGAAGAAAATCAGGACAACATGCCCCTACAATTTCAAATTCTTGGTCTGGTGAAAGAGCCTTGGCAGATCGAACCCTGGCTGCCCGTCCACACCGTTGCCTGGGGCGTGGTCATGTCAGACAACCTGAGCGGCAACTGGTCTTATGAGTTGACACGCGCCCGTCTCTACCAGGAACTAGACAAAGAAACCGTTGATACCTTGATTCCCGGTTATCCTTATCATAATCGCCCGGTCATTGCTCCCACCGTTGACCAAGTCAACCAACAAGCTGCGCAAAGCCAACCTGGTGCGTTGGTCGGCATAGATTGGCAAGCGGTGGACACTAGCCTGGTTGGCATTCCGCCCGACATGGCTTTCGTTGGTCGCTACGATCCCAACTTGGGCAGCAACAACTGGGTGATCAGCGGTGAACACACCAATACCGGGCTGCCTTTGCTAGCCAATGACCCGCATTTAGGGGTGCAGATGCCCTCCATTTGGTATGAAGTTGGTTTGCATGCCCCCGACTATCACGTGCGTGGTTTCTCCTTTGCTGGTGTGCCGGGTGTCGTTGTCGGGCATAATGAACACATTGCCTGGGGAGTTACCAACGTTGGACCTGATACCCAAGATCTCTATATCGAAAAACGGAACCCGGATAATCCCCTTCAGGTTGAATTTATGGGCAGCTGGGAGGATATGACCGTGCTGGAAGAGGTGATCAAAGTGAACGGAGGCGAGGACATTGTGTTGCCCGTTTATGTTACCCGGCACGGCCCCATCATCAATGATGTGACAGAGAACGAATCAACGGATCAGCCACTCGCCTTTCGTTGGACCGCACAAACACCGTCACGCATTCTGCAATCCGTCATCTTGCTTAATCAGGCCACGAATTTTGAAGAATTCCGAAACGCGCTCAGCTACTGGGATACTCCCTCGCAAAATATCATTTATGCCGATAAAGAAGGCAATATCGGTTATCAAATGCCCAGCCGTGTTCCGATTCGTAAGAACAGTAATGGGCTCCTGCCTGTTCCCGGTTGGACCGGTGAATATGAATGGGAAGGCTTTATTCCCTTTGATGAACTGCCCACCCTGTACAATCCAGAGCGCGGTTTCATTGTGACGGCAAATCACGCCGTTGTCGATGAAGATTACGGCCATTTTATCGCTTACGATTGGACAGATGGCGACCGTGGACTGCGCATTGAGAACATGATTGCAGAAAGATTGACAAATGGCGGCACAATCAATGCTGATGACATTGCGGCCATTCATTTTGACAGCAAATCGCTGCCTGCCGAAACCTGGGTGCCGTTACTGACGCAGTTAAGCAGTGATGACCCTCAGGTTCAAACTGCCCTCTCCTATTTGAAGGATTGGGATTATCAAGAACGAACAGACAGTGTGGCGGCGATGTTGTTTGAGATGTTCTATATGCACTTATTCAACCATGTTCTTGTGGATGAAGTGGGGATGGACAATGTGGATGCCTTCGCTGCCAAAGATACGTTCATGTATGAATTGGCGGCTGATTTAGATGCAGTCTGGTGGGATGATAGCCGTACGCCAGAAGTAGAAGCTGCCGATGATGTGATGCTGGGGGCACTGGTAGATGCTATTGTTTGGCTGGAAGAGCATGTTGGTGGCGATATAGATGAGTGGACCTGGGGCAAAATTCATACCATTACTTTCAAGGATGCAGTTTTGGGTGCCAGTGGCATTGCCCCCATTGAAGCGATTTTCAATCGAGGCCCCCACCCGCTTGATGGTGGCTCTGATCTTGTGAATGCCAGTGGTTGGTTGCGCAGCGAGCCTGCGGACGTGTTTATCCATCCATCAATGCGCATGATCATTGATATGAGTGATTTTGAAGCGAATCAAACTGTGATTCCCACTGGCCAAAGCGGCCACCCCTATCACCTCAACTATGATGATCAGACGTTGTTGTGGCTGAATGGCGAATACCATCCCATGCTTTGGGGTAAGGATGCTGTTATGGCAGCAGCCACAGAGACACTCACTTTGCAACCAGCCGAATAAGGTCGTAGGGAACGCGA
>PDWI01005238.1_pt1 | contig 16843 bp, 14 predicted proteins | sample 1430891 | NCBI WGS metagenome assembly PDWI01 (sample SAMN01162508, study PRJNA174530) | Oral metagenome, whole genome shotgun sequencing project. | biome: Marine environment; feature: Marine mammal; material: Swab sample of the gingival sulcus; isolation source: swab sample of gingival sulcus...
TGTGGAAGGAATTTTTAATTTGAGGGGGCATATTATCCCCGTCATAAATCTGCATAAGCGCTTTCATATACAGAAAGCTGAATTGACAGAGGAAGAGGCCCTTCTAAGCGGTTTTATTATTATAAATCTGGACGGGATGCACCTGGGGGTCATTATTGATAAAATCCTGCGGGTAGTATCCATTGACCGGGCCCAAATTCAGGCTCCTCCCCAAATGATTTCAGGCATAGGCAGCGAGTACATTCAAGGGGTGGTTCATGTTGAAAAGGGCTATTTGATCATTCTGGATATTCGGCGCCTTTTTAATGTAGAAGAGCTTGAGCAGTTTAGTTTCTCAGGAAAATAGATGCCCATTCCCGTTTTCAGGCCATCCATAAAACGACAGGATATGGACAGCGTTTTAAGCTGTATGGTATCGGACCATATTGGTCCGGGACCCTATTCCGGGCAGCTGGCCGATTTTCTTAACCGGGGCTGCGGTACCAGGGTTTGTGTACTTTTACGGGAGTATGAGCGGGCTTTGGAAATCTGCTTTCGCTGTCTGAACCTTTCAGAGGGTGCTGAAGTTATACTTTCCCCTTTAGTACCGGGAAGCTATCTTCATGTGTTAAAGAATCTTGGGCTTATCCCTGTTTTTGTGGATGTGGAGAAGGATTATGCCGTCCCCACTCTGGAGCATGTTCAGGAAAAAATAAACGGGCAAACCGGGGCCGTTGTTTTGGCCGGGGCCTTTGGGTATCAGTGGGATTTTGGGGCCTGGGAATCTTCCGGGGTTCCGGTGATTGAAGATATAAGCCAGAATTACGGTTCTGCCCATGATGGGGTTTTTGCCGGTCAGCAGGGAGGCTTTGTGCTTATGCGTCTGGAGCCCGATGATCTGGTTACATCCGGGGGAGGCTGTGCCCTTCTGGCCAGAGGGGAGAGGCATGGGGCCGGGCTTGGTGCTTTGGTGAAGGAATATGACAGCACCATTATCCTTTCGGATATGAACGCTGCTTTTGGCTGGTCTCAGATTCGTGATTTTGAAAAGCATTTTGACATGAGGGAAGAGCTTTACCAGTTGTTTTTATCTTCCCTGCGTAAAGGAAAGCACGGTTATTTGCTGAACAGCGGACAGGAGCGCAGGGTTCGTTCTTCCTTTCCTGTTCTTGTTAAGGGAAACAGGCAGGAAATTCAAAATTATGCGAGAAAAAAGGGAGTCGATAGCACATTGGCATTTCAGGGCTGCTGCCTTGAAGAGGAGCAGGGCAACATGATTGACTGTCCCGTGGCGGAATCCCTGATTTTAAACTGTCTTCTTTTTCCTCTTTATCCCTCCATGGGAAAAGCAAACAGTGAAGTCATTGCCAGGGTGTTATCCACTTTGCCTTGAGGACGGTTATGGACAACATCAAGAGTGTTCTTGTCATAACAAATCTCGATAAGCCCGGGGCTTTTGGTTTGAGGGGAAAGGTTGAGGCGTGGTTTGCCCAAAGAGGCATTCAGGTTTTTCACCATAGTTTTACAGGACGCCCCGAAGCCTTTACCCCGCCCTGTGTCGATTTGGTTCTGGTTTTGGGAGGGGATGGCACTGTCCTGTATTCTGCCAGACTTTGCTCCCCTGTAAATGCTCCTCTTTTGGGAATAAACCTGGGGACATTTGGTTTTCTTGCTGAGGTTGAGCCGGAAAAATGGGAAAAGGCCATGGCATTGTGCCTTAAGGGAAAGCTGGAATCCAGCAGCCGGATTATGCTTGATATTGCTCTGGAACGGAGGGGGAAAATTCTTTACCGCAGTACCTGTCTTAACGATGTTGTGGTTTCTTCCTGCGGAAGGAGAAAAATTGTAAATTTGAGCCTTTGCATTTCTGACAGGGGGGTTATGGATTACCGGGCCGATGGTATTATCCTTGCTACGCCTACCGGTTCTACCGCCTATTCCATGGCTGCCGGAGGCCCGATTTTACAGCCTGAACTTTCCTCTGTGGTCATCAATCCCATTAATCCTTTTTCCCTGTCAAACAGAGCCCTTCTGATTCCGGCAGGGGAGAATATTATGGTGCAGTTGAGTTCCTATCAGCAGACAGAGCTTGGCCTGACCGTGGATGGGCAGGAAAATTTTGCATTGAAGCCGGATGACAAGGTTCTTGTTCAAAAGCATGACCAGTGTCTGAAGCTTTTGAGTTTCAGCCGGATGCAGTTTTATGAAGTGCTGCGTAATAAGCTCAACTGGAAAGGACAGCCCCATGATTGAAGAACTTTATGTAAAAAATTATGCCCTGATGGATGAAACCCATGTAAAATTCAGCGAAAAACTGAATATCCTTACAGGAGAGACAGGGGCTGGAAAATCTGTTCTTATCGGAGCCCTGGGTTTGGTTTTGGGGGGAAAGAGCGACAGCTCTGTCATTCGTACTGGCTGCGATGAGGCAGAGGTTACTGCGGTTTTTCATATTGATCAGCCCCGGATTCGCCTGTGGCTGGAAGAGCATGGCCTGGATGCCGAAGAAGAGAATCTTGTTTTACGGCGTAAAATCCGCACCACCGGCAGAGGGGCCGTATATATCCAGTCCCGTCCCTTTACTCTGGCAGAGCTTTCCGGTTTGGGGCAGCTTTTGGTGGATATTCATGGCCAGCATGATCATCAATCCCTTTTTCATGTGGAGCAGCACAGACGGCTTTTGGACCGTTTTGGAAAACTGGAATTTCAGGCTTCCGTGGTTTTTGATCTTTTTCAGGAACTTAAGGCTTTAAACAGTGAAATTGAGGCCCTTCAGTCTGCCCGGGAAGAGTCTGAAAAAGAAAAGGAACTTTTACGTTTCAGTATCAGTGAGATTCAAGAGGCGGAGCTTCTGGAAGGAGAAGAAGAGGAGCTTGAAAAAACCTTGCAGCGGATGGGGCAGGCACAGCAGTTGTTTTCCCTAAGTGATGAGGCCCTTGAACTTTTGGCAGAAAACCGGGGTGGTTCTTTGGGGGCACTGCGCCGGGGAATGACCCTTTTGGATTCCCTGGCAGAGCTGGATGAAGATGTTCTGCCCCTTAAGGAGCGTTTTGCCAGCGCTTTTTATGAGCTGGAGGATATTGTTCAAAGTCTGGCAGGATTAAAGGAGGATCTGGATTTTTCTCCGGCAGATAAGGAAATGGCAGAAGACCGTCTGGCTCTTTTGAAAAAACTGGGGCGGAAATATGGGGGCTCTTGTCAGGATATACTTTTGTCTCTAAGTGAAAAAGAAAAGGCACTGGCCCTTCTGGAGGCGGGAGAGGATCGTTTGGAAGAGCTGAAAGAACAGGCCGGACAGAAAGAGGAGGAGCTGGCCCAAAAAGCCAGGAGTCTTTCGGAAAAGAGAAAAGAGGCGGCCCTGGGGCTGGAAAAGTGTATTCTTGGTTTTTTGAAGGAATTGGGCATGTCTTCTGCTTCCTTTTGTGTCTCTGTGGTGCAAAAAACCGGGGAAGACGGGCAGGTCCTGTGCGGGGCTTATGGTCTGGATAGGGTGGAATTCATGTTTTCCGCCAATACGGGAGAGCCCCTTAAAGCCCTTAGGGAAACCGCTTCGGGGGGAGAAATTTCCAGGGTTATGCTGGCTATCAAAAGTGCTTTGGCCGGGAATGACAAAATCCCTGTTTTGATTTTTGATGAAATTGATACAGGCATAGGGGGAGAAATTGCCCCTGCCCTGGGTCTTCATCTGAAAAGACTGGCTTCTTTTCATCAGATATTGTGTGTTACCCACCTTGCGTCTATTGCGGTTTATGCGGATAATCATATCAAGGTGAGGAAAACAGAGAGCAGCGGCCGGACAAAGACAGAACTTTTTGCCTTGACTGATACAGACCGGGTGGCCGAGATTGCCCGAATGCTCTCGGGAGACAGTGAAGGTCAGGCTTCTTTGAGCCATGCACGGGAAATGCTGAAAGGGGCGGTTCTTTGAGTAGGGGAAAGGGGAATGGCTAAAGTCAGCAATGAAGCAAGAGTCAAATATACGGAAAGAATCAGGGACTATAAAAACCAGATTGAACGTATCCTCAAGGAAGAACAGAAAATCCAGAAGGCTCTGCGTGTTTCCCATGAAGATGATCCTTATAAAAAGCTCCTTATGGCAGAAATTAATTTCCCCATCATTTCCAATCTTTTGATTATGAATCAGCTGTCTATAGACCTTTTGGGAGTTAAAAATGAAAATCATCTTAATGATGCCCGGAAGGTCTGCTATAAAATAGTGATTTACCTTGAAGATGTATTTTCTTCCTTTTTGGATGTTCCTTATTCGGAGTATGGGGCTAAACTGGAAGCTGTGCAGGATTATTCAGATCTCAAACGTTTTCATCTTATTAAAAAACTTGGTTTTTCCGTCAGCATGGTTAAAGATGGCTTTGGAGAGAATTCCAAGTGGAAGTGGTCCATTATTGAGCTGGAAGGCCGGGTTGCAGTCCTTTCAAAGAATGTGATTAATCTAAAGTGTTTTGTTGCCGGGATGGATCCCCGGGCCAAAGGCTTTCGGGAGAGAAAGGATCACTTTAAGATGACCTGCCGCCTTCTTCAGAGTGCTGCGGATGATTACAGGATGAAATATGAGCTTTCTACCAATAGAATTGATGATTTTAAAACGGCCATTGATTTTTTATCCGCCCTTAAACGTTTTCTTGTTTTTACCAACCAAAAACGTGAAGTTGAGGAGCTTAAAAAGAAGATTGACATCTGGAAGCAAAAGATGGAGAGTGATACCAAGGTTTCCGAGAGAAAAGGGCGGTTAAAACGGCTGAGCAATTAATCTTTTAGTTCTTCCAGGGCATTGTCCGGAAAAAGCTCATCCATGGACCGGGTTATCATTTCTCCCCGGCCTCCCTGAAAGTGTACCCTGAATTTTTCATCTGCAAACTCACTGAGAACCTGACGGCAGGCACCGCAGGGGGAAACGGGATAATCCGCATCGGGGCAGGATATGGCAATGGCTTTGAAATTCCGCAAGCCCTTTGCCACCGCCTGGCATACCGCATTCCGTTCGGCACAGATGGTGAGGCCAAAGGAACGGTTTTCTACATTGACACCGCAAAAAATCTCTCCCCCTTCGCACAGCAGGGCGGCTCCCACCCTGAAATGGGAATAGGGGGCATAGGCCTTTTCAGCCGCTTCTCTGGCTTTTTTCATCAATGTTTCTTTTTCGGCAATCATGGTTCCTCCTGTTTGCCCTATGTATTCAAGGTTCTGGCGTACTTGTTTCTTTATTCAGTATAGTATATTTTTAATGAAAAAAACATGCCTTAAAGATTTTTAATGAAAAAAATTGTTTTTATGCTGCTGGTTCCCCTTTTTTTTATGCTTCACTTTTTTTTATTTCCCCGGTATGGGGGAAAGGAACTTTTTTGGTATCCAGAAAAGGTGGTGGAACTTTCTTCGATTAAAAAGGGCAATCCCTTTGGAGAGGCCCTGCTGTTTAACCGGGGAAAAGGATACAGGGTGCGTTTTTTTACTGATGCCACTCCTCCCTTTATCCTTGCTCCGGAGGAGGACGGTCTTTTATCTGATGAATACTGTCTGCGGACTTCCCGGGGGCATTTTATTATGGAACGTCTTGCCGATCATCATACTGTGGAGCTATCCATTCCAGGGCAGCCTTTTACCCGGGCCGGCCATTGGTATGGGGTTGATGCCGGCAGTTTCTGGCTGGCCGAACTGGATCCCCGGGGACAAATCCTTTGGGAGCGCTGGACACTGGGGCCCATTACAGCCTTTGGAGCAGGAAAAAATATAACGGCTTCCGCTTCTGTTAATGGATTTGTACAGCTTTTTTGTTCTGGAAAAGAACCTGTTTATATTGATTTACATTCCGGTTCAGAGCCTTTGGAGCAGGGGGACTGCCTTGTTTATGCCCTTGCTATGGATCCTGGTGAAGAGAAAATTGCTGTTGTACATGGCCGTCAGCCTCAAATGCTGAAGGTGTATAATCTGAATGCTCCGGCCAGGCCAGTTTTTGAGTACTCCCTTAAAAATGGGTATTCAAGGCCTGTAAAGCTTTTTTATGATAAAAGCGGAAACTTCCTTTATGTGGAGCAGGAGGGGGGTGTCCTTCAGATAAGTTCCAGCGGCAGGGAGATCTTTCTGCCCGGGGAAGGTTCCCTCCTTTGGGTGGACGCCAATGGCAAAGATGGATTTGTTGCCATTATAAGAAAAACAAAGGACAACACACCTGCTTCCGGCGGGCAATTTTACATTTATTCCGTGGACGGGGCCTTACTTTATACAGAGCCCTTTAAAGGGCAGCTTGAGGATTTTGTTTCTGGAAAGGAAAGTTATTATTTTTTAGTAAACGGGACTATCCATGAGCTGGGAAGGAGGCAGGGCTGATGCCTTTAAAATCGGGAATTTTCCAGTTAATAATGTTTTTGTGTCTGCCTCCCCTGTTTGCTTTACAATGGCCTGTGGATAGGGCATTCCTTGCGTCTTCCTTTCTGGATGACACTGGCGGCAGGGCCGATCCTGCCATGGTGTTCCGGAATTATGACAGCCTCAGGCCTTTTGAGCAGGGCCGGGTGCTGTATCACAGTACTCCTGATTCCTGGACATCCCTGCCTCCCGGAGGGGGAGACGTTTTGATTTTGGAGCATGAAAATGATTTCCAGTCCTTGTATACAGATTTGCCTGTATTGGAAAATCTTGGGGAAACGGGGGTGATTAAGGGGAACGACTCTCTTTGTCCCGGGAAAGAGGGGCTACGCTATGAAGTTTGCCGTTTCGCCATACGGGATGCCAGGGAAGACCGTTTGGTGAATCCCCTTGTTTTGCTTCCGGCTGTAAAAGATGAACAGGCCCCTGAATTTTCTTCCTGTTTGTTGGTAAAGGGGGATGAGACATACAAGCTGGAAGAGAATCTGGAACTTCAGGCCGGGGAGTACAAGGTCTATATCAAGGCCAGGGATTATTGTGGAAAAAAGGCATTTAGCCTGCCCTATGTGTATTCCCTGTATAATTTGGGAGCCCTTGTTTTGGAAAATTGCCTGGATACGGTGTACGAGAGGGCGGGGGCATTGTATCTTCGTAACGGAAGCAGTCTGGATTCTGTTTTCAGCAGGCATTCCTATTTTTGCCCGGGAGAAATAGGTTTTATTCCCGGGGGAGTCCGGCTGGAACTTGCCTTGACGGACAATGGGGGGAATGAGAGCAGCCAGATTTATAACTTAAAGGTAAAACGGTGAAGCATAAAACCTTTTCAAAGGGAGCCGGGGCCTCTGAATCCAGCCGTTTTATTCCTTGTCCGATTTGCGGCGGTTCCCGGTTCAAAACCCTTTGGAAAAACACCCTGCCCCAGTGGAAGCGCTGTTGCCGCTGTTCTTTGGTTTTGCAAAATCCCCAGCCCCTCACGGCCGATATTCTCCGGCGCTATGACCGGCAATATTATGATTATGAAATCAAAAATGAACAGGGTTTTTTAAATCTTATGCTTGCGGGACTCCAGGATATTTCCTTTTTTAACTGGGCCCAGGGCCCTGACAGGTCTTTTCTGGATGTAGGCTGTGCTACGGGCCGTCTGGCAGATTATATGAATCGCCGGGGATGGCAAGCCCGGGGGGTTGAGGTGTGCCGGGAGGCGGCTGAGTGGGGCAGGAAAAACTACAATGTAGAGATTTTCTCCGGGACTTTGGAAGAGGCGGCCTTTCCGGATGAAAGTTTTCGTTTTGTACACACTTCCCATGTTATAGAGCATATCAATGAACCGGGTTTGTTTCTGGATGAAATTTACAGGATTTTGAAGCCGGATGGTTTTTTCCTGTGTGTTACCCCGGATATAAGCGGTTTTCAGGCCCGTCTTTTTAAAAGCCGCTGGCGATCGGTCATTGATGACCATCTTTTTTTGTTTTCGGGGAAAACCCTCAAAGGTTTAGCCCTTCAGCACGGTTTTAAACGGCTGGGGATTAAAACCTGGGGAGGTTTGGGAGCAGGCTATGCTCCAAAAAGCATAAAAAAAATAGCCGATGTTCTTGTCAAACCTCTGGGGCTGGGAGACGTTATGTTTCAGGTTTTCCACAAGGTGTCATGATGTCCAACCTCTTGCCGGGGCTCTTGACATGAGTTTCTTCATTTTTTAGGATTAGCGAACAATCCGGTAAATTAGGTGGGGCATGACCGAAGAACGGCTTTTTTCTTTTTCATATCAACAGTTACTTGATATTTCAAAACGGGGTAATATCCCTGTAACCCCCGGGGTGGATAAGGGGGCTCTTGTTCATGAAATTCTTGAGGCTCTTGAGGAAGAACGGAATGAACGGGAAGAATTAAATAACCTGGCCATATTGATGGAATCCCGTAAATTTTCCATTTTTCGGGATGAAGATCTGGATTTGGGACAGGATGAAGATCTGGACTTGCCTTTACGCTATAATGAAACTGGCATAACCCTTTTGCTCAGAGACCCCTCCTGGGGTTTTTGTTATTGGGATCTGGCAGATCAAAAGGCCAGGAGCATGGCTGCTGATTCCAGCTTTGCTGGTTTGTTTCTTCGTGTGGTGGAGCTAAATTCCCGGGAATGGAGTGAGGCGGAAGTCCGGGATTTTTTTGATATACCAGTAACCTTTAATGATTTTAGGCGCTATATCAATTTACCTTGTCAGGATAGTTTTTACTGCATTGAACTTCGTGCTGTTTTTGGGGAAGACAGTTTTCTCGTGAGTCGTTCCAATGTGATTGAAAACACCAGGGAATACCCGGCCTCTCCTGAGGATGGGGATGGTGCTGACTGTGAAAGAATAAAACTCCTTTCAGGTATTTCTTTTGAATTTGGAAACAGCCCGGGTGTTTCGGCCTATCACGAAATTCCCCAGCGCATCTTTCCCATTTCAGATTCCAGTGATGAGGAGTGCATGCATGGAGAGCAATAAACCGGCGGGAATGTTCTCTTTGGTGCTGAATGCCCATTTGCCCTTTGTGCGGCATCCCGAATATGAACGTTTTTTGGAGGAAACTTGGCTTTTTGAGGCTATTTCTGAAACCTATTTGCCCTTGTTGCGGATGTTTGGCCGTCTCGAGGCGGATAATATTCCCTTTCGCCTCTGTTTATCCCTGTCGCCAACCTTGATGCACATGCTTCAGGATGAGCTTTTGCTCCAGCGTTATGGAAGACACTTGAACATGCTGCTGGAACTGGCCGAAAAGGAAAGCCTGCGGCAGGAAAGTTATGAAGATGAGCGGAGCATGGCCCGGATGTATCGGGAAATTTATTCCAGAAATCTGGAAGAATTTGAAAACTTGTATAACCGGGATCTTTTGAAAGCCTTTAAATCCTTTCAGAACAAGGGATTTCTTGAAATTATCACAAGCTGTGCCACCCATGGCTTTCTTCCTCATTATCAGATGTATCCCGATGCCATAAGGGCACAGATTCAGGTAGGTGTGGAGGCTTATGACCGGGTTTTTTCCTGTTCTCCCAAGGGAATGTGGCTTCCGGAATGCGGGTATTTTCCCGGTGTGGAGGCCCCTTTAAAATCCTTTGGAATCGGGTATTTCTTTTCTTCTGCCCATGGGATACTTCATGCAGAAACTCCTCCCGTTTATGGTTTGTATGCTCCCGTGCGCTGTCCCAATGGAGTTCATGCCTTTGCCAGAGACAGGGTTTCTTCCCGGATGGTTTGGTCTGCGGCTGAGGGTTATCCCGGCGACCCCCTTTACCGTGATTTTTATAGGGATATTGGCTTTGACCGGCCCCTGGATTACATTGCCCCTTACATTAATGACGGGGTAAACCGGGTAAATACCGGTTTTAAGTACCATGCCATAACAGGGAATACGGTTAATAAAGTTTTTTATAAAGCTGAAGCCGCAGAAGTCAGAGCCCGGGAGCATGCAGAGCTTTTTTATGAAAGCCGATTACTCCAATGCAGGCGTCTGGGAGAGCATATGGACCGTATTCCCGTATTGTCCTGCCCCTATGATGCCGAGCTTTTTGGACACTGGTGGTTTGAAGGCCCTATTTTTCTGGAAGCTTTTATCCGTAAGGTTCATGGAGAGGACGGGGCTATGGTGTTTATAACCCCTTCGGACTATCTACGCCTTTATCCTGAAAATCAGGAAACCAAACCGGCCTTTTCAAGCTGGGGAGACAAGGGTTATGGCCAGGTGTGGCTGGATGGTAAAAATGACTGGGTTTACCGCCATACCCACAAGCTTATAGAAAGGATGCGGGAGCTGATAAATCGTTTTCCCAATGAAACTGGTTTGAAAAAAAGGGTTTTGAACCAGGCTGCCCGGGAGGTTCTGCTGGCCCAGGCCTCGGACTGGCCTTTTATCATGAAGGCAGGAACAACTGTCCCCTATGCACGAAAAAGGATTCGAAGTCATGTCCATAACTTTAACTATATTTATGATTTTCTTTGCCGGAATACCATTAAAACCGAATGGTTGACAAAGTTGGAGAAAAAAAACAACATCTTTCCTTTTTTGGATTACAGAATTTTTGGAGAAGGCCTTTGATGCAGGCTCATAAAATCATCCATAAGGCAGCTTCTTTCCTTTGACTGGATTAATTATGAGGCAGTTTGGGTTCTTGACTTGCCCGGAAGCAGGGGGTACACTCATTCCATAAGGATTTTAATTGATAAGTAGTGATATGATCGTTATTGAAGATCCGGATACGTTAGGAAAAATCTGTGGTCCTAATGACAAGAATCTGAAAAAACTGGAAGAGCTTTTTCAGGCTGAAATCTATACACGGGGTAATGAAATCCACTTTAAGTCCGGGAATTCCGGCCAGATTCCGGTTTTTCATGATATTCTTGACAAGTTAATGCTTTCAGTAAAAAGAAATCTGCTTCCTGATCCATGGATGATTGAGACGGTATATCAAGCTTGCGGCAGCGGGAGTTCTGTAGGTCGGGACTTCCTTGACGGGAAGGGAGATTACGGGATAAAAATTCAGGGGGGACGCAGTCCGGTTTTTCCCAGAGGTCTGAATCAAGCCATGTATATGGAGCAGATGCGCCGGCATGATCTTTGCTTTGCTACCGGCCCTGCCGGAACAGGGAAAACCTGGCTGGCTGTGGCCTTTGCATTGAAGGGTTTGCTGGATCATGGTTACAGGAAGCTGGTACTCTCCCGGCCCGTAATGGAAACAGGAGAAAGTCTGGGCTATCTTCCCGGAGACTTGACACAAAAACTGGATCCCTATCTGAAGCCCCTTTTTGATGCCATGGAGGATATTCTCCTTCCCCAAACCTTTAGAAAAATCCGGGATTTGGGCCTTTATGAAATTTCACCCTTGGCCTACATGAGGGGCAGGAGTCTTAAAAACTGCATTATTGTACTGGATGAGGCTCAAAATACCACAAAAGAACAGATGAAGATGTTTTTAACCCGGTTGGGCGAAGGTTCCCGCGCCATAATTACCGGAGACTTGACCCAGATAGATTTGTCTGATAAAAAACGTTCCGGGCTGGTTCATGCCTTGGGAATTTTAAAAGATTTGGAGGGAATCGGTTTTGCATCCTTTGATAAGGATGATGTTATACGCCATCCTCTGGTGAAAAAAATTATAGAGGCTTATGAGCAGGAATAAATTCAGAAATTTTCTGAGTAAAAAAATAAAAATTGATGCCCACGGAAGAAAGCAAAAGAGGTATTATTTTCTTTATTATTTTCTTTTGGTGGCTTCCATTATATTCATAAGCCAGTTTGACAAAATCTTTATGGGCGAATTCTTTTTTGGTTATACCGAGGGCGACATTGTGGAAAAGGATTTTACCTTGGCCAGACCGCTGGCTTTTATTGACCAGGAAGCCACGGAAAAGAAAATAAAGCTGGCCATGGAGTTGATTCTGCCTGTTTATGTTGTAAAAGATGATATAAGTGCCCGCATCCTTAACCATTATGACGAGCTTTATACAAGACTGAATTCGGCAAAAAGTGATCAGGATTTTGAAAATTTACTTGCTGAGCTGGAATCACGCTACCCCGGTATTCAGTATCTGGAGCATTTACGGGATATGGATTCCCTTCGTTTGGAACTCATCCTTTCCGAATCAGGAAACTTGCTGAAAAACATTCTGGAAAAAGGCCTTGTCAGCCATTTAAATGAGAGCCGTTCGGGAGCCACGGGACTTATTGAAGTGGTTCATTCCGATACGGGCAGGAAAATTACCCAAACAGTAGAAAACACAGTGTTAATGGACACTTGGCAGGAGAGCCTTAGAGGGGAGCTTGAAAATCTGGATTTTACTTTGGGAGAAAGCCGCTTTATTGAAATTCTGGTCTATTATTTTCTGGAACCCAACTGCTTTTTCAGTGTGGAGCTGACAGATCTTAAAATGCAGGAAATTCTGAAGAACGTCAGTCCTGTGTGGATTCAGCTCAATCCCGGGGAACTGCTTCTGGCCCGGGATACGGTGGTTACGGCCTTTGAGATGGCAAAAATCAATGCCTATATGGACATTCGGGGGCGCTTGAATCCGGCCTCGCTTGCTTCTCCCTTTCTTTATACCCTGCTTATCTTTATTTTGGGGGCTATTCTCTTTATTTCCTTTCCCCGGACAACAGGGCTTCTTGATAATATCCATTTGCTTTTTTTTCTGTCCTGGTTTCACTTGGTTACCGCTCTTCTTTTATTTCGTTTTCTGTCGGTTCCCGGAGCTGTATCTCCGGTCCTTTTTATACCCACGGCTTTAGTGTGTTTTATTCTGAGCCTTTTAAGAAATCAAAGAGAAACCATCGCCTTTGCCCTGATCCAAAGCCTGTTCCTGTTTTTTGTCCTGGGCTTTCATTCCCGGGTCATGTATATGACATTTTTTACAGGAATTGCAGCGGGACTTGTGATTGAAGGAGCAGAAAAAAGGATTGATTTAATCCGTGATGGTTTGATTCTTGGCCTGATTGAAATGTTTTTAAGCCTTTTGATGATGCTTATTCTTCCTGTTTCCCTCAGTCTTTTTTTGATTTCCCTGGGGGTGGCTGCTTTAAACGGGATTTTCAGCGGCTTTATTTCCCTTATGGTCTTGCCTCTTTTTGAGCATATTTTGAACCCCTGTACAACTTTTCGGCTTCAGGAGCTTGCAGATTTGAATACTCCCGTTTTAAAACGCATGCAGGCCCTTGCTCCGGGAACCTATTCCCATTCCATGAATGTGGCGACCCTGTCGGAAGGGGGATGCCGGGACATCGGCGCCAATGCCCTTTTAGCCCGGGTGGGGGCCTACTATCACGACATGGGAAAAATTGAGCAGGCCAAATATTTTACGGAAAATCAGAAGGATTACAATAAACACGATGACATGAAAACATCCCTGTCTGTAGCCGTCATTAAATCTCATGTAAAAATAGGGGTGGAAATGGCCCATAAGCTGAATTTTCCCCGGGAAGTCATTGAAATTATTGCCCAGCACCATGGAACCAGCGTTATTGAATTCTTTTATCAGCAGGCCATAAAGGAAAAGGGAATTGAAAATGTTTCCCTGGAAGACTATTCCCATGCAGGTCCCCGGCCCCAAAGCAAGGAAGCGGCGGTTGTCATGCTGGCAGACATGGCAGAAGCTGCCACAAAAAGTATGGCAAAGCCTACGGTAAACAAGCTGGAAAAATTTCTGTGGGATCTTATGATGGCCCGTTTTAAGGATGGGGAGCTTAATGAATGCGGTATGACCCTGGTGGAACTGGAAAGGGTAAAAACCACCTTTGTACATATTTTAATTGGGCATTATCATAACCGGATTGAATACCCCGACCGGGCAGAACGGGAAGAACATGGCAAATCTTGATATTATCTGCCGTCTGAAAGAACCCCCGGACTGGCTTGGAAATTATGAGACCTTTGTACTCCGGGTTCTTGAATTTGAGAAAAAAGGGAATTGGGAACTTTCTCTGACATTGTGTTACGATTCCTACATTCAGGAACTGAACAGACAGTACCGCAACAAGGATGAAGCCACAGACGTTCTGACCTTTTGCCAGGATGAGGGCGACTCCTTTTTTGTACCTGAAGGTCAGGAGTATTTCAGTGCCGGGGACATTGTGATTTCCATTGACAGTTTAATGAAAAATGCCGCATACTTTGCCGTGGAGGCGGAGGAAGAACTCAAACGCCTTTCCATTCACGGGATACTCCATCTTTCCGGGATGACCCATGAAACAAATGACAGCAGCGAAGCCATGCTTCAATATCAGGAGAAAATAGTGAAACACTTCCGTTCCTTCAGGATAGGCTTGTGAAATTCTTCAAGTCTTTATTTCCTGGAAAGGGAAAAGAACCCATTATGAATGAACAGACCCTGACCGAGCTCAATGTTGAAGAGCGGGGGATGATTCAGGGGGTGGTAGAGCTTTCTGAAACAAAAACCAAAAATGTAATTATACCCAGACCGGATGTGGTTTTTATTTCCGCCCATATTGAAGAAAATGAGCTGTATGAGACTCTGGTTGATTCCGGGCATTCCCGTTTTCCCGTATATGAGGATACCATTGATAATGTCATTGGCGTTTTGTATGTCAAGGATTTGCTGGAAGTTATCATAAAAAAACAGAAGCCGGTCATTAGGGATATTGCAAGAAAAGCCTACTTTGTTCCTGAAAGCATGAAACTGGATGTACTTCTTAAGGAATTCAAACACAGGCGGGTGCATATTGCCATTGTTGTTGATGAATACGGCGGGGTTGCAGGCATTGTCTGCATGGAAGACATCATAGAAGAAATTGTGGGAGATATTCAGGACGAGTTTGATAATGAAGATGATGACCTTCTGGAAATCGGGGATGGTATTTATCTTTGCGATGCCCGGTTGGCCATGGAAGATCTTGAGGAAAAACTGGGAATAAGCCTGCCAGTGGAACACTTTGATACCCTGGGGGGCTTTGTCTTTGACCGTTTTGGAAAAATCCCTGTCCGTTATGAGAAAGTACGTTACAATAACATGGATTTTATAATTCAGGCCATGGATGGTCATAAAATTAAAACCATAAAAATTGTTCTTGAAACCAATGATGCCAAAGATCAGAATTAGGATCTTTTTATTTGTTTTCTTCCTCTTTGCCGGATTTATGCCCCTGTGGTCTCAAAATGCCCTGGAGCTTTGCGCCCTGGGGCAGACGGCTCTGGATGAGGGGGATTATCTTTCTTCCCTTGACTTTTTCCGGCAGGCTCTGGAGCAAAATCCTTTTTATGTAGATGCCCTGAAAGGGTGCAGTGAATCCTGCTTTTTTCTTCAGGAATACAGGGAAGCTTTGGCCTATGGGCAAAAGGCCTTGAAAGGGGCTTCGGAACGGGTGGATATTCTAAGCTTGTGCGGCCGTATTTATCTTGGTTTGAACCGGATGGAAGAGGGGGCGGCCCTGTTCAAAAAGGCTTTGCGCCTGGAACCCCATAGCCGGGAAGCGGCTTGCGGGCTGGCCGAAATTGCCGTTTTTGAAGGGAACTATCCCCAAGGGATTAAACTTTTTGAAGAAAGTCTTTTTTTAAACCCCAATAACCGCAGAGCCTTGCTGTCTCTGGCCCTTATAAATGAGGAAACCGGAAATTATAAACAGGCGGAATATTTTTTGAATCTGGCCCTTGAGGCCTATCCCCGGAATACAAATGTCCTTCATACTGCCATAACCTATGAAATGCGCCGGGGCCGTTGGTTAAAGGCAGAGCAGTTAAGCCTTGAGTGGCAGGCCCTTGAGCCGGAAAACCCGGATATTCTTATTCTTGCAGGCCTTATTTATGGTGAAACAGAACGTTATGAAAAAGCTCAAGCCTGCTTTAAAAAAGCCTTGCAGTATAAGCAGGAAGATCCTCTTTTATGGTACTATCTGGGCCAAATTGCAGCGGCCATGGGAGATTATGATAAGGCTTTGCTTTGTTTCCGCAGTGTTGAAATGCTCAATCCCGGGGATGAAATGACCAGAATTGTGCTGGAAAACCTCCTTATGAAGCACTTTCCCATAGGACATGAAGAGAGGAAAGAGGCCGGAAAGAAACGTTTTGCCCAAGGGCTGAAATACAAAAAGGAATACCTTTTTGATAAGGCCTTTGCCGAATTCAGAAGGGGGCGTCTTCTGTCCCCCTTAAACCTTGATTTGTGGTGGGCCTATGCCAGAATTCAAAAGGATTTGAATTTTCCCTGGCGTTACAGGCAGGAAATGGAAGCCCTCTACAGGGAAGGTTTCAGGAATGAGACATTTCTTGATGAAATGGAAATGCTTTTAAGCCATGAAGATGTATCTTTGCGGGCCCTGTGGACGGAACCCTTGATTCCTCCCTCTCCCGGGCTTAGCCTGTCCTTGTATCTGGACGGAAACAGTACCTCTCTTATCCATTCCGGGGCCCAGGAAGGCATACTCCATTATTTTGAATATGAAATTATTCAGGACAGCCATTACAGCATTGAAGAGTCCCGGGTGGTTGCAGGAGAGTCCGAGGCTTCCAGTAGAAGTTTAATGGGAAACCCGGATTATTATGTTCTCATTTCCCTTCATGAACTGGAGCGCAGTATCAGAATGTCCCTGTCCATTTTTTTGAGTCGAACTGCTGTTAAAATCAAGGAATTTTCCATCTTGTGTTCAGGGAATGGGCGGGTAAATACCCTCCTGGAAAGAGGGGCAGAACAAATTCTGGGTTTTCTTCCGGTTAAGGCCCGTCTTTTGGGTGTAAATGGGGATTTAGGCCTTGTTAACCTGGGTTCTTTTGACCATTTAACCAAAGAGAGTCAGGTGCTGCTTCTGCGTCAGGGAAAAGCCCGTTGGGACAGTGTTCCTCCCTATTTGCAGTACAGCCCGGAGGATATTTTGGGACGTTTGAAAATCCGGGAGATTCAGGAGAATTTTTCCCTGGTTGATATTGAAAGGGCCTCTTCTTTTGACATGGTGAATTCCGGAGATGATGTTTTTGTGATTGAAAAAGAAACGGAATTCCCCA
>PDWI01005239.1_pt1 | contig 16841 bp, 17 predicted proteins | sample 1430891 | NCBI WGS metagenome assembly PDWI01 (sample SAMN01162508, study PRJNA174530) | Oral metagenome, whole genome shotgun sequencing project. | biome: Marine environment; feature: Marine mammal; material: Swab sample of the gingival sulcus; isolation source: swab sample of gingival sulcus...
AAAATAACCTCTCTTGGAGATCCTACTTTATCTGTGTAAATAGGATATTTTATGGATTCTCCTAAAGATTCTATCAGTCCATTAAACATCCCCACATCTAAATAGACCCACTTATAGGCATTATACTTGGACTTAACTGCTGTTGAAATAACCTCACTAACAATTACCCCCGCATCAGCAACTAAAGACCTCCCAGGCTCAATAATAATTTCGGGGAATTTATCTCCAAAATCATCCTTTAAGAAGCGAGTTATCTCTCTTGTATAAATAGTGATCTCTTGCGCAGGGTCATAGTAAGACGCGGGGAAGCCCCCCCCCATATTAATCATTTTCAACTGAATTCCAGCTTCTAACCAACTATCAAAAAGATACTTGCAATGAGATAGAGCATCATCCCATTTCCCAATATCTCGCTGTTGAGACCCGACATGAAAAGAAATCCCATAAGGAATTAATCCCAAATCTTTGGCTTCCATTATCAGAGAAAAAACCACATCCGTGTGAGCACCAAACTTACGCGAAAGTGGCCAATCAGCCCCACTGCCTTCTGTCAAAATCCTAAAGAAAACCTTTGAACCTGGCGCCCATTTAGCAATTTTATGAAGATCTTCTGTAGAATCTGTACAAAAAAGCCTCACCCCTTGTTGATAGGCATAGGTAATATCTGTATCCTTTTTTATGGTATTTCCATAGCTTATAGCATCTGGGGAAACACCTAAGCCTAAGACCTTATCTAATTCAAAAACCGAAGCAATATCAAAACAAGCTCCCAAGTCATGCAAAAGTTGTAAAACTTCTGGTTGGGGATTGGCCTTCACCGCATAGAATATTTTAGCATAAGTAAGATTTTGCTTTAACTCTTGATATTTTTGAGCAACAATTTCCAGATTCATTAGTAAAAATGGCGTTTGTTTATCTTTGGAGAAATTTTTTATTTTTGAAAAATATGCAGGCGCAATTAAATCAGGAGAGGATAGATTACTTTGTTCTCTCACAGGATTTGCTCCTGAATATATCCAGGTAAAGCTAAGGCACCAAAATGCATCTGAGGATTATAATATTTGCAGCCCAAATTTAGATTATTATACTTAGTATCTAAAGCCTCTTGAGAGATATTAGCAATGTCTGTTTTTTTGGAACCTATTACAAAAGAAAAGAAGCCCCCAACATAAGTGGGAACACAGGCAATTTGAACCGTTGCCACAGGGAAAATATCTTTCACCGTTAAATATTGCTCTGAAAGCTCTTCTTGCTGTAAAAATGATGAGCCTGTTTGCCTAATAAAAAGGCCTTGTTCTTTAAGCGACCTTAGGATATTTTTATAAAACCCTGCCCTAAACAAAGCTGCTGAGGGGCCAATGGGGTCTGAAGAATCTACAATAATTGCATCATAATTTTTGTTTGTTGTTGCCACAAATTGAGCACCATCGGCAATAATCGTATTAACACGAGGATCATCAAAACTTCCTGAACTAATAGTAGGGAAATATTGGCGACATATTTCAATAACCCTTTCATCTATTTCTACAAAATCAACCTGCTGAACCTCTGGATGCTTCAAAACTTCCCTTAAGATTCCCCCGTCACCACCACCAATAACCAAAATGTCTGTCGGATTATTCAGCGCAAGAAATAGCGGATGGGTCATCATTTCATGATAAATAAATTCGTCTTTTTGGGTAACCTGAACCACCCCATCAAGCGTCATGAAATTGCCAAAAGTTTTATTATTATAGATACGTAAATCATGAAGACCTGTATCCTGCTTAAATAAAAGGGATCCTTTTAATGATTGCCGAAAATCTTCGTGAAGGGTTTCCTCAAACCATTCAGACATGGGCGAGCTTATTTAGCTTGAACAGCCTCTGGCTTGTAGTTCCGCTTTGCAACCTTTTCTACCTTGCCAGATCTAATGCAAGAAGTACAAACCTTTATCTTTTTTACTTTCCCACCAACCATAGCTCTAACCGCCTGAAGGTTTGGCATCCAACGGGTACGGGTTCTTCTTTTTGAGTGAGAAACATTGTTCCCAAAAACTGGTGCTTTCCCACAAATATCACACTTATAAGACATAATTTATATTCCTTTCAAACAATCACTCTGCCCCTAGCGGGCATTTCGGGGTATCGAATTTACCACAGGGGTTACTCTTGGTCAAGTATCTCATTTTTAATCTTACTAAAAGCTTCTTGCCTCTCTATCAGCTCTTTTTGAATTTCTCCCAACTCTCCTTCGATATTGGCAATCTCTGCATCCATTTTTTTCACCTTTTTGCGCCAATAAAACAAACTAATCAGCGAAGAAATAACAATGACCGCTAACCAGCCTAAAATCAAATATCTATTCCAAGGAGCATACTCTTCTCCCACCAATAAAAACACAATAAGCGCCGTCAAGATGCCAAAGTTAAGCCCAGAGCGTCTTGGGGAGTTTTTTGCAAAAACATTATAAAAGAATTTATCCCATTTCCCCTCAGGATAGAGAGGCTTATAGGCCCCATACTCTGATTTATTTAGCTCTTCTGGTTTTTTCTTTGCCATAATTGCTCCCTTCATTCATTGAAAATATTGTATCACTTATTCTGCTGGTATTTAATAATACCCTTAACCACCGCAACCGCTAATTCTTCTTGAAAATTAACATCCTTTATCATCTTTTCTTCTTTAAGATTAGATAAAAAGGCTGGCTCAATTAAAACCCCAGGCATTGGGGTATGGTTTAAAATATACATTTGCCCTTGTTTCAAGCCATTGTTTTTTACTTTTTTCATAGAAGCAATTTCTCCATGAACCGCTTTTGCTAGGGCAAAATCCTTTGGTTTAAAATAAAAAGCTTCAGCACCATAGACCTTTTGTTTAAAAAAGGAATTCAAGTGTACTGAAATCAAAACATCCCCTTTTTTCTTGATAGCTATGTTTGCCCGGTCTTCTAAGCTAATATATTCGTCTTTTTTTCTAATCATGATAGGCACTCCACCAGCAGCTTTCACCTTTTCAGCAATTTTTTTTGATATTGCCAAAGCTGGGATTTTCTCATACAAACCACTCCTAGAAATTGCTCCTGGGTCACGGCCACCATGCCCCGCATCAACAACAACTCGAACCCCTCGCAACTCTTTCCCAGTAAAAGGGGTCTTCTTATTCTTCCCTTTTACAGGCTCCTCTGGAATTGGATCTAACTTAACCATTTCAACGCTGTCCTTGGAAATAATTTTCACAGCAGCGTCGGTCCCAGCCCCTTTTTCAATAAGCTCCTCCTTCTCTTTTTTCATACTCTCCTTTGGAGCAAAACTATTTTTTTCAATACCAACCTCATAAATTGGCGGGTTGGAGGGCACAAGAGAATCTTCGACAAGCGTTTTTTTTGAAACAGGCGCCTCTGCTATTTTTTGAGGAACAGAAACATTTGGTTTATGGGCATAAAGTTTCAGATTTTTCCCGAACTGTTTAAATCCCTGATATTCAGTCGAGACAGACACTACCACTCGCGACACGAAGGGGTCTGTTTTAGAGCAAGTCATCTCAACCTCTTTTATAAGAGGAAGATATTCTCTTCCACTAAACCGTGTCGTCTTAATTTTGGTATCTTTAAATTCAATACTAAGTCTTTTAGGATTTTCCATTGTCACGATATTGTCTGGAGTTAAAGGAAATTTAATTAAGAAACTATTGCCTTGTCTCACAAAATCTTGCTTTTCAACAGAAATATCTACCACTGGCAAAGAGGATTCTTTTCGCCCCTCTGAAATCTTTTCTACAAAATAATCCCTTTTCAATGCATCTTTTTTTGCAACAGGAGCAACTAATTTCTTTTCTTTTGGCTGATAAATAAAACTTATTTGGACATTTTTTTCATTGGGTAAAACAACATAAGGAATCTCTTCTGTTACATCTATCTGAACCAATACCTCTCCTCTGATTAAAGATAGATTGCTGATTCGAACATTTTCTACAACTCCATCTTGAACAGAAATAGGCGAAATTTGAGCCTTTTTCCCATACAACGCATTAGGAATAATAATTCGATACTGCCCGTCGCTATACTCAACTTGTGCAGAAAGAGGTGTTTTTGCCGAAACTATCAGCTTTTGATTATGCCAACGAATATTTTCTAACAGAGAAGCAATTAAAAAAGTTTCTTCGTTTTGTTTATGTAAAAAATAACCAAAAACCCAAACAAAATCTGGCAAGGAAACATAGGGTCTTGACTTAAACGTATAGACAGGGGCAGATAACTCATCCTCATCGCCATTTAAAACCACCTTATTGCTGTTAAGTTTAAAAATGGCTTGTAGCCTATCTGCTTGCCGTAAAACCTCAAAAACATGTTTGTTATCTTTATAGGTTATTTCTAAGCCCAACTCTTCGGAAATATCTTGAAGCGGAACAAATAATGTTCCCTCAACAGAAACTATCTCTGTATCAAAAAAGAGGATATTACTATCAAAAATAATTTTTGTTTGATATTCATTGACATAGGAAACCGAGGGAGAGCCCCAAAAAACGCTCACCATAGTGAAAATTAACAAAAATAATCTACTTGTTTTCCCCCAAGACATTACCATACAGTTTAACATATTTCAGAAATATTTGGGGTGGACGACGCGATTTGAACGCGCGACATTCAGTGCCACAAACTGACGCTCTACCGACTGAGCTACGCCCACCATGAATTATTGTTAAGTAATGGTCGGGGTGACTGGACTCGAACCAGCGACCACCTGTTCCCAAAACAGGTACGCTACCAACTGCGCTACACCCCGCCAATGGTGCACGTGGAGGGACTTGAACCCACACGCCCGAAGGCACTAGATCCTAAGTCTAGCGTGTCTACCAATTCCACCACACGTGCAAATATGGCGCGCCTGATACGACTCGAACGTATGACCCTCTGCTTAGAAGGCAGATGCTCTATCCAGCTGAGCTACAGGCGCACAATATTACCCAAAGGCATACCAACCCGTCGCTTTGCTTGATCGCGACAAGCACACATATATTTGGAGCGGGAGACGAGATTCGAACTCGCGACAACTGGCTTGGAAGGCCAGTGCTCTACCAACTGAGCTACTCCCGCAAAAATGTATTTCATCAAAAACCTTAAGCACCAAAGCTCATACCCTTTTCACAGCTTCGAAAAGGGTGTCCATTATAACAAGCATCATTACAAGGCACAATACCAAAAATAGTCGGGGGGTTCTCCATAATATCGCCTTATTTTTTGCTAATTATTGTCTTGTGCCAAGTTAAAAGTTGCTGAACATCTTCTTCCAAAGACAAACCTTGTGTTGTTAACAAGTCTCCAACAATTGCGCCATTCACACCTATTTTCATGGCTGTTTCTTGTAAATGAGAAATCTGCTTCCTCCCTCCTGCAAAACGAATCTTTGCCAAAGGGTTTGTAAAACGCAAAAGAGCTGCCATCTCCAACACCTCATTATCTGTAATCTGAGGCACGTTTGCTAACGGAGTCCCGGGGATTGGCGTCAAAATATTTAAGGGAATGGAGTCAACTTCTAGCTCTCGTAACAACAAACAAAACTCTATTCTCTGAAGAACAGTTTCTCCCATACCAATAATGCCACCAGAACAAACCGCTAGGCCAGCGTCTTTGGCTAACTTTATGGTAACTAGCTTATCTTCTAGAGAATGAGTGGAGCATAACTCATTAAAAAAAGAAGGAGCAGTTTCTATATTGCAATGATATCGGGAGATGCCCCTTTCTTTAAGTTGTTTCAATTGCGAACTATTTATCAAACCTAAAGACGCACACAGTTTTAATTTTGAAACCTTTTTCAAACTTTCAGCTTGGGAAAGCAGCTGCTCTAAAGTCTCTTGATCAAGACCCTTACCACTAGTAACAAAAGAAAAGCGTGCCGCCCCTGCTTTTTCATTTTTCAAGGCTATTGCTGCAACTTTTTTTTTGTCTAGCAAAGGATAGACGGTGACCCGTGCATTATAATGTCCAGACTGCGCACACCATTTACAATCCTCAGAACAAGCTCCTGAGCGAAGATTCACAATAGAACACAAAGCAAAGTCGTTTCCACCTTTTTCTCTAGTGATCTTTGCTGCTGCTGCAAAAAGCTCTTTTTGGTCCTTATACCTAATTAAAAACAAACAATCTTCTTCATTTAGTTTTTCATTTGCTAATGCCTTGTCAACCAGCGCCTTTAGCTGCATACCTCTACTCCCGCAAAGATTGCTGAAACAATTTTCATAAGCTCTTCCTCAGAAACAATAAAGGGCGGCATAGTATAGATAAGGTTGCCAAAAGGCCGTAGCCAAACCCCTTTAGAAACAAAAACCTCCTGTACCTTTGTCATATCAACAACTTCCTTTAGCTCCACAACTCCTATCGCCCCCAAAACTCTAACATCAGCAACCTGAGGAAAAGCCTTTAGCGGAGCCAGCTCATTTTTTAAAAAAGTCTCTATTCTCAAAACCTCTGCTTGCCAATCTTTGCTTAACAAAAGCTCAATACTTGCCAAACCGACAGCACAAGCCAATGGATTTGCCATAAAAGTGGGACCATGCATCAAAGGAGTTCCTTTAGCAGAAACTCCTGATGCTACTTCCTCTGTGGTCATTGTCGCCGCAAGCGTTAAATAGCCACCAGTTAAAGCCTTTCCTACACACATAATATCAGGACAAATATTTGCGTGCTCATACCCAAAAAGCTTTCCTGTTCTCCCAAACCCAGTAGCAATTTCATCTAAAATCAACAAAACACCATATTCATCACAAAGCGCTCTTATCTCTCTAAGAAATTGAGGGTGATAAAACTTCATGCCTCCAGCCCCCTGAACAATTGGTTCGAGAATTACGGCTGCGATATTTTCTTGATGCTTAATCAAGATTTCCTTGAAATCTGAAAAGCAGCTAGAAGCCCAGGCACCACCATAGGGACAGGGAGGCGCTTTTGCAAACAAATGTTTTGGCAGTATATCCTTAAAAAGAGAGTGCATCCCTGTTACAGGATCACAAACAGACATTGCTCCTAGCGTATCCCCGTGATATCCATTGAAAATTGTTAGGATCTTATCCTTATTTTCCCTTCCTTTTCCCTGCCAATATTGAAAAGCCATTTTAAGAGCAACCTCTACCGCAACAGATCCTGAGTCAGCAAAGAAGACATGTTGCAAAGGTTCCAAGGTAATTTTTATCAGTTTCTTTGCCAACTTAATCGCAGACGCATGGGTAAGACCCCCAAACATAACATGCGCCATTTTTTTGCTTTGAGAAAAAATTGCCTCATTCAATTGAGGGTGATTATAGCCATGAATAGCACACCACCAACTAGACATTCCATCAACAACCTCTTGCCCATCATCCAAAAGAAGAGAGCATCCCTGAGCCTGCAAAACTCCTCTTGCCGGCAAAGGGTCTGTCATGGAAGAATAGGGATGCCAAATATGTTCTCTATCAAACTCTATGTCCATTAAACACCTCCAGCTAGTAAGGAAGAGACGACTGCTTCCAAACCTTTCTCAGGGAAGGGGTCATCATAAAAAATTGTTCCGCTTACTTTTTCTCCAGAAAATCTCTCAATAATTTCCAAATTATCTTCTCTTATAAGAGCATTTTTGCTATTTCTTGGAGACAATTCATTACTAATTATAGCAGCAATCTCCACCTTCCTTGCTTTTAAGGTATTAATAGACATTAAGGCCTGATTAATCGCTCCCAAATCATTATTAAAAACCAAGATTGCAGGGAGATTGAGTTTCTGAATCAAATCCAACATGGTCTTTTCCTTGTTTATTGGAACAAGCAACCCGCCTGCGCCTTCAATTAGAACTACTTGAAACCTTCTTTGAAGCTGATCAATATCAGCAGCTATTTTCGCAAGAGAAATTTCTTTTCCCGCAAGCTCTGCAGCTAAATGTGGTGAACAAGCAGGCTCAAAAAGATAGCTGCTTGTTATTTGCCTTGGCAAATTCCCCGCGACCGCAAGCCCATAGACAGATAAAACATCTGGAGCAAGCAAACCATCTGCCAAGTGCTTTGCCCCTGTTTGAATTGGCTTAAAATAGGCGATATCCTCTACCTTTTTACTCATTTGAGAGAAAAGCAGCTTGGATACCTGTGTTTTTCCTACACTTGTTCCCGTTCCAGTAATAAAAAAACTTACCATAACACTTCCTTAAATTGTCATCTTACCTTTTTTAATACATAGTAGCTGCTTGTTCAAAGAAGTATACTCATGTTTGCATAATAGTTCTAGCATGGATATTGGTCCTAATAAAAATGAAACGGACTATGAAAATTTTCGATGTTGAATTGTTCGCAATACAATTATCTAAACAGAAAGAAAAGATATGTTTCATAAACTTATTTATACCCCAATACTTGATAGAAACCCAAGACAAGCCGCAGATATCCTTGACTCTCTAATAAATAATGTAGCAACATCTCATAAAACCTTTCATTTGGTGGTCAAAAGGCTATCTGAAAGACAGTTGACCTGGCTAGCATCTTTTATTAGAAGCGTTGATTTTCTGCTTTTAAATAATTTTTTGGAGCAAATTATTGCCCAATTAGAAAAAAAGCATAGCACCTTAAAAAAGCACCCTCGAGATATGTTGGATTTAGCAAAAAGCCTGTACTTGGAAAACACCTTACAATCTTTGCAGTATCTAAAATTACTAACTATTCTTCGCAATGACCAAGAGCATATTAGCTTAGCCTACATGGTCAACAAACTTAACTGTAAAGAAGTATTAACTAACAAAATCATTGTCGATAAGTATCTTTGTCCGGTTAAAGAATTTGATGGAATTTACATATCAAGCCAAGGCGCCTCATTAATAGAGGTTAAACACACTCTCTCAAAATATGCTTTTAGACAAATATTTGGCTACTTGATAAACAAGAAAAAAAACAGAAACAAACATAGTCATCTAGGGATCCTATTGGATACAAAAATGTGCAAGCATAATAACCTTCCAAATATTTATAGCATAGGAATAGTCTTTAATCGCCTGGATAAAGCTCTGCTCAAAAACAACTCCCTAGGGACTAGTCTAAAATCAATGCAAGAAGGAACTATCCTTACTTTTCCCACAGCCGTTTTCATAAAATACCTGCATGAAGTTATAGGACATAAAGATACCCGAATACAAATAAAAGAAAATTTAGCAAAAGCTGATATTAGGCAAATCTTCTTCTATCATCTTGCTCATCCAGATATTGAAACTGTCTTCAAAGAATACGGAAATATTTTAAATAAAGTTTTAATAACCCATCCCGAAATTTTTGTTCCTCCCAATAACGATAGCTTCTCTCCAAAAGATCATCACTAACCAGATTTTACAACCTCTTTAAATAAGTTATAATCACAAGACATTTTTTAGGAGGAAGAAAAATGATGCCCCCTGTAATTCGGGATTTAAAATTGACCAGTATGGAGCCCTTGCGCTCAGGAAAAGTGCGACAAATTTTTGATTTAGAGGATAAATTCCTTTTCGTAACTTCAGACCGAATCTCAGCCTTTGACCATGTCCTGCCTCAGGGCATTCCTGGAAAAGGTGCTGTTTTAAATTCTATTTCTAAGTTTTGGTTTGAGAAGACTTCTCATATTGTCAAAAACCATGTCATCTCAACTGACGTGGCAGATTACCCAGAACATCTGCAAGTTGATCAAGAAATTTTGAACAAAAGATCTATGCTAGTAAAAAAAACAGAGGTTATTCCCATAGAGTGTATTGTTCGTGGCTATATTGAAGGTTCTGGTTGGAAATCTTATCAAAAAGATAGAACCGTCTGTGGCCAATATCTCCCTGATGGACTAAAACAAGGGGATAAGCTCCCTGAGATACTATTTACTCCGTCTACCAAAGCTGAATCTGGACATGATATAAACATTTCAATTGCGGAGTGTGAAGAAATCATTGGGACTGAGCTAACAACAAAGTTAAAAGAGATTTCAATTGCTCTCTATAAATTTGCTGCCGAGCAGGCTTTAGAACAAGGAATCATTATCGCTGACACTAAATTTGAGTTTGGTCTGGACGAAAATAAGGAGCTTTGTTTGATTGACGAACTTTTAACTCCCGACTCGTCTAGGTTTTGGCCTGTATCAGAATATCTTCCTGGGCAATCTCAAAGATCTTTTGACAAACAAATAGTTCGAGATTATTTAGAATCTATTAATTGGGATAAAGAGCCGCCCATTCCAGACCTTCCTCCAGAAATAATTGAAAAGACTTCAGCAAAATATCTAGAGGCCTATGAAAGAATTACAGGAGAAAGTTTATTTTAATCGCGCTCGATTATTTTATGAAAGAGGTAAAGAGATTTGGGCCATTTTTTAGATTTGACATCCACTCTCTTTTCTGGAAAAATCTGCCGCTGAACCAATAAAAAGGAGCATCTTGTGGGAAAAAGTATTTATGCAGGAATAACGGGTGTTGGCTCTGCTGTCCCAGAAAAGATAATGACAAACAAAGATTGGGAAACTCTCGTTGATACAAGCGATGAGTGGATTACCGAACGAACCGGTATAAAAGAGCGGCGCTTCGCCGATGACCAAACTGCGGCCTCTGACTTAGGAACAATTGCAGCAAAAAAAGCTCTAAAAGATGCAAACGTTGAAGCCAAAGATATAGACTTAATTGTGGTCGCAACGACTACCCCAGATCATCCAAGCTTTCCTTCAACAGCAGCAATTATACAAAATAAGATCTCTGCAGAAAACGCTGCCGCCTTTGACCTTTCCGCAGCCTGTTCAGGCTTTGTCTATGGGCTAACAACCGCTAGCCAGTTTGTTGAAACAGGAATGTATCAGAAGGTGCTACTTGTCTGTGTAGACCTCCTAAGCAAAACTATTGATAAAACTGATCGTAACACCGCCATTTTGTTTGGAGATGGAGCAGGAGCAGTTGTTATAGAACAAACAGATAAAGAAACTTGCCTTGTCTCTTCAGACTTAGGGGCCAAAGGCTCTGGAGGAGACTCATTAATTATTCCTGCAGGAGGAACGCGCACCCCTATGACCAAAGAACTGGCAGAAACAAATAAACAATATATCTACATGAATGGTCGTGAAATATATAAGTTTGCTGTAGTTGCCGTTGGCAAAACCATAGACAAAGCCTTGGCAAAAGCAGGGCTAAGCTACAAGGATATAGACCTTTTTGTCCCACACCAAGCAAATGTGCGCATTATAGATAGTGCTATGGAAAGAATGGGCCTATCTCAAGAAAAAGTAGTAGTAAATTTAGATCGCTATGGAAACACCTCTGGAGCATCTATTCCCATTGCCCTCGAAGAAGCTTATTTACAGGGAAGACTAAAAAAAGGAGACCTTGTTGTAACTTGTGGCTTTGGGGCGGGATTAACTTGGGGAACTTGTATTTTTCGTTGGAGTAAATAGGAGGAAGAAATGACAAAGGCATATATTTTCCCAGGACAAGGATCACAAATAGTTGGCATGGGCAAAGATAGTTTTGAAAAAAATGCTCAACCCTTTGAGCTAGCAAACGAGACCTTGGGTTTTAACTTAACAAAAATGATGTTTGAAGGGCCCGATGAAGCTCTAAAAAAAACTAGCAATAGTCAGCCTGCCCTTCTTTGCGATAGTTATGCTAAGTATTTAGAAGCTATTGAGACACAGGGACAGCCAGAGTTTGTAGCAGGACACAGCCTTGGAGAATACTCTGCTTTAGTTGCCGCCGAAATCATTTCATTTGAAGATGGTTTGCGTTTGGTTCGTAAAAGAGGAGAATTAATGGAAGCCGCTCTTCCAGAAGGATTTGGAGCCATGCTTGCTGTATTAGGGCTAGATGATGACGCTATTAAGCAAACAATTGAAGAAATAGGAGAGGGAATATATGTCGCAAACTTTAATTCTCCTGGACAAGTTGTTCTTTCTGGGAAAAAAGAGGTCATCGAGCAAGCTACTGGAATCTTCTCAAAAAAGGGTGCCAAAAGAGCCATTGTTTTAAATGTTAGCGGGCCTTTTCACTCCCCCTATATGGAAGCTGCTGCCCAGAAGTTTGCAGAAGAACTCAAGACAGTTACCTTTCATCCCCCTAAGATAAAGTATATCTCAAATGTAACCGCAGATTTCGTAGCAGATCCAGAAGAAATTAAAACCCTGCTCATAAAACAAATTTATTCACCAGTCAGATGGGTTGAAGTTGTTAATAAGCTGTGTCAGAATGGCGCCGAAGAATTTATTGAACTTGGCCCAGGGAAAGTTCTGACAGGCTTGGTCAAAAAGATAATAAAATAATTTTAGTTGTCGCCCTCTCGGGAACAACAACAAAAAATAAAAGGAGTTAGAGATGATTGATTTAAAAGGACAAAGTGCAATCGTAACCGGTTCAGGAAGAGGAATCGGACGAGCTATTGCAGAAAGATTAGCAGAAGCAGGAGCAAATATTGTTGTTTCTGATATTGAGCAAGCAGCAGCAAATAAGACAGCCGAGGAAATTACCGCTCAGTACGGAGTAGAAACAATTGCAATTGTCGCAAACGTTGCTAAAAAAGAGGAAACCGATAAACTTGTTGAAGCAACTTTAGAAAAATTTGGAAAAGTTGATATCCTCGTAAATAACGCTGGAATCACCAAAGATAATCTTCTTATGAGAATGTCTGAAGCTGAATGGGATGCGGTTTTGACCATCAACCTTAAAGGTGTCTTCAACGGAATTCAGTCAGTAACTAGACCCATGATGAAAGCTCGTTCTGGAAAAATTGTTAATATCGCATCTGTTGTAGGGGTAATGGGAAATGCTGGACAAGCAAACTACTCTGCGGCAAAAGCTGGGGTTATCGGACTCACAAAAACAACCGCTAAAGAACTTGCGTCTCGAGGAATTACGGCTAACGCTGTTGCGCCAGGATTCATTGTAACAGCAATGACTGATAAATTAACTGAAGATGTAAAAGAAAAAATGGTAGCAGCCATTCCTTTGGGGGAAATGGGACAGGCAGATGATGTCGCTAAAGCCGTACGCTTCCTAGCTTCAGACGATGCAGCATACATTACTGGACAAGTTTTAAACGTCTGTGGCGGCATGGTAATGTAGTTGGAAATTTGTAAATAAGAGGCTAGAATAGACCTCATAAAGATCAACTTTTAATAAAAAAGGGGGTGAAAGGTATGGCTCTAACTGAAGAACAAGTTTTGGAAAAAGTAAAAGGCGTTATTGTTGAACAGCTTGGCGTAAGCGAAGGGGAAGTAACAACTGATGCAAACTTTATTGAAGACCTTGGTGCAGATTCACTAGATACTGTTGAATTGGTAATGGCACTTGAGGAAGAATTTGATACAGAGATCCCAGATGATGCTGCTGAAAAGCTATCAACTGTTGGTTCTGCTGTCAAATATGTTTTAGAAAACGCTAACTAGTAGTTTTCGAAAGAAAAAACTTAGGAAGAGGGGCTGCCCCAAAAAACTGAGACTAGATACTAGTTTCTGAGGCGGCCCCTATCCTTTTAAAGGGGAATTATTTTGGAAATTAAAGAACTTAAAATAGGGAAATTTACAGCTAGACTTCCAATTATTCAGGGAGGCATGTCTGTTCGCAACTCTATGGCGCCATTGGCGGTTGCTGTTGCTGACGCTGGAGGAATTGGAGTCATTGGTGGCTCTGGAATTCCGGCTGCTGAAGTTTTTGCTGAGATAAGAAAGGCAAAAGAGGCAACAAAAGGTGTAATTGGTGTAAATATTATGTATGCAATTAATGAATTTAAAGAAAATGTTTTAGCCTCTATTAAAGCTGGCGTAGATATTATTTTTACTGGGGCAGGATTTTCTCGCGAAATATTTAAAGTCGGCAAAACACATGATGTCCCCATTGTTTCTATTGTTTCTTCAGCAAAATTTGGGTTACTTGCAGAAAGACTTGGGGCAGCAGCAGTAGTAGTAGAGGGCACAGAGGCTGGGGGCCATCTAGGAACAATGGAGCCACTAAAAAAGATATTCAAAGAAGTTCGTGCCGCTGTAAAAAGAATTCCTGTCATAGCGGCTGGAGGCATCATGACCGGGAAAGATATCTCTGAGTATTTAAAAAAGGGAGCCGATGGGGTACAAATGGCAACTCGATTTGTTGCTACTCCTGAGTGCTCTGTTGCAGACAGTTACAAACAAGCCTATGTTGATGCCAAAAAAGAAGATGTTGTTTTGATCGAATCTCCAGTAGGAATGCCTGGCAGAGCTATTAAGAATGTTTTCGTGGACAAAATCAATGAGGTAAAAGAAAATTTTAAATGTAAGTATCAGTGTTTAAAATCCTGTTCTTATAAATACTGTATTGTCCAAGCACTAGTTGATGCCAAAGAAGGAAATTTGGATAATGGGCTTATTTTTTCAGGAGCAAATGTTGATCAGGTAACCAAAATACAGCCTGTTCAAGAGATTATGGATGAGCTAGAAGCCGAGATACTCGCAGCATAGAGTTAAAGGGTGCGGGAATAAGGGGAAAAAAAGGAGACAAGCACCTTTTTTTTGGTACGCTTAGGAGGAAAAGATGTCAAGAAGAGTTGTAATTACTGGACTAGGATCAGTAAATTGTGTAGGTAAAAATGTAACAGAATACTGGGAAGGTCTGATTTCAGGAAAATGTGGCATCAAAAAAATAGAACGCTTTGATGCTGAAGGCTACAAGCTTGCGGCAACTGTCGCCGGAGAAATTACTGATTTTAATCCTGAAGATTACTTCGAGAAAAAAGAAGCCCGTAAATTGTCTCGCTTTATTCAATTTGCTTGTATAGCGGCCACGGAAGCTGTCAAAGATAGTGGACTAGATATCTCCCAAAATGCTGAGAAAACAGGTGTCTTTATCGGCTCTGGGGTAGGTGGTTTAGACATTATTGAAACGGCCTCCAAAACACTTGAAACACGTGGAGCTAGCAAAGTTTCGCCATTTACCGTCCCGATGATGATTCCAGATCTAGCCTCTGGGCAGGTTTCTATTAAAATTGGAGCCAAAGGACCAAATTCTTGTATTGTAACGGCCTGTGCGTCAGGAACTCACTCCATAGGGGAAGCCTTTAAAACTATTCAAAGGGGAGCAGCAGATGCAATGGTTGCTGGAGGAACAGAAGCAGCAATCACCCCAGTAGGAATGGCTTCCTTTATTGCTGCAAGAGCTCTTTGTACAGATTCAAATGACTCTCCGGAAACAGCCTCTAAACCTTTTGATAAAAATAGGTCTGGGTTTGTTATGGGAGAAGGAGCTGGAGTAGTTATCCTTGAAGAATACGAACAAGCCAAAGCTCGTGGAGCTAAAATATATGCAGAGATTGTTGGGTATGGCCTAAGTGGAGATGCCTATCATATAACCTCTCCAGCCCCTGAAGGAGAAGGTGGCGCTAGAGCAATTCAAATGTGCCTAGATGATGCTGGCCTAAACCCTGAAGAGGTAGACTATATTAATGCCCATGGAACAGCAACAGCTTTAAATGACAAATACGAAACTGCTGGAATAAAACGGGTCTTTGGAGAGAACACTAAAGTGCCGGTCTCTTCAACAAAAGGGGCCACAGGACATCTGCTGGGGGCTGCTGGGGGAATTGAATTTGTAGCACTAGCCAAAGCCGTGGAAACAGGGGTCATTCCTCCAACCATAAATTATAAAACCCCAGATCCAGAATGTGATCTAGACTATGTTCCAAACTCAGCTAGGGAAGCAGATCTAAAGGTTGCTATCAGTAATTCTTTTGGTTTTGGAGGCCATAACGGAATCCTTGCTATCAAGAAAATTTAGTGTACTTATAGTAAATCGCCCCAAATCGAGGGCGTTTTATAGCGATTTTAATAATTGGGAATATTTCAGTTGGCTAAATAATTTTTTGCGTTTTTTTGCCCCATTGAACATAATGGTGGCTTTTTGTTTTAAAACATCTTTCACCAACTCCTGTTTAGCAGGAGAAATATCCTCTTTCAACAACTTCTGGAGAGACCTAATGCGAAAGCGATCCATTGCAGGATAGGCAGAGGAGAGTTGATCATGATGGCCACCATAACGTGTCATCAAACATTCAGACAACAACTCTATTGGAATATTTTTTGCTAGGATGCGCAAATAAAAATCGTAGTCCTCACAAGCTCTTAAAGCTTCATCAAACGCCCCAACTTCATCAAAAAGTTGTTTTCTGCAAAGGATTGAAGAAGTGGTTACTAAACAAAGCTTTAGTGCTTTGTCAAAAAATAAGCCTGACGGCTTTTGGTGTCTGTTTTTGGGATTTACTGGCCGCCCATTGCGAATCCACCGCTCATTAGTTTGGAGAATAAGTGTTTTTGGATTTTTCAGCATAAAATCTACTTGTTTTTTTAGCTTATCAGTGTCCCAAACATCATCTGAATCCAAAAAAGCTATCAGAGATCCCTGAGCTAAAGTAAGACCTCTATTTCTAGCAGCAGAAACCCCTTTATTACGCTGACGATAATAGTTTATCTTTCTGCTTTTCATTTCAGAAAACAGCTTTTTTGTACCATCTTTGGACCCATCGTCAACAACTATTATTTCAAAATTCTTATAGCTCTGTTGAAAAACAGAATCAATTGTACGACGCAAAGACCAAGCACGATTATGGGCAGGAATGATTATGGAAACTAATTCGGACATAAGTGTTCTAAAACTTTATTGACAAAGTTCTCTGTCAAATTTTTGCCACTGCGAGATATTTTATTATCCTCAAAAATAGACAGTTCTAAGGGATTATCTGCGTTAAATAGCACTACACTACCATTAAGCCTTAAGGCTTGTAGAGCTGCAGCAAAGCTGGCAGCTTCCATATCAATCCCATCTATTCCCTGTTTATTTAGTTCTCTCAATATTTCTTTATTTGTTTCAGAGTACAGAGAACTAATCGAAGCTAGGTTCTTTTCCA
>PDWI01005242.1_pt1 | contig 16833 bp, 10 predicted proteins | sample 1430891 | NCBI WGS metagenome assembly PDWI01 (sample SAMN01162508, study PRJNA174530) | Oral metagenome, whole genome shotgun sequencing project. | biome: Marine environment; feature: Marine mammal; material: Swab sample of the gingival sulcus; isolation source: swab sample of gingival sulcus...
ATTTAGATATAATATGTTTTTTGTTCATATAAGTATTATATCAAAAAAGGCGTGTTTTCACACGCTTTTTTATTAGGGGCTATTTTGCAACAGCCCCTTCTTGTCTTGCCATGGGGAAGCCTATTGATGAAGTCCGACGTGCTGGGAAGAATAGATAGCAATAAAAGGCATAGAAAAACTAACGATAGAAACACGTCGGATTTCCACATATCAAAAGCTCTAAAGCAACAAAAAGTTATAGAGATGCCGAAATACGACATTGACAGCACATAAGTATAACTATAGCTAAAAACAATATAGTAGCTATTGGGAATGTCGGATTTCCAAAAACAACAGCTGATAACGAAATCCGACGTGCTGGGCAGGGTAGATAGTGATAAAAGGCATAGAAAAACTAACGATAGAAACACGTCGGATTTCTACATATCAAAAGCTATAAAGCAACAAAAAGTTCTAGAGATGTCGAAATCCGACATTGACAGCACATAAGCATAACTATAACTAAAAACAATAAACTAACTGTAGGGAATGTCAGATTTCCAAAAACAACAGCTGTATACCGAAGTCCGACGTGCTGGGAAGGATAGATAGCAATAAAAGGCATAGAAAAACTAACGATAGAAACACGTCGGATTTCCACATATCAAAAGCTCAAATGCAACAAAAAGCTCTAGAGATGCCGAAATCCGACATTAATCATACATAAGTATAATGATAGCTAAGAATAATAAACTAACTGTAGGGAATGACGGATTTCCACTAACCCTCAAGTAATCACCGAAGTCCGACGTGCCCAATGGTGTAGAGGAAGATAATGGTTTTAGAAAGATAATAGATATAAACACGTCGGATTTCTACATATCAAAAGCTCTAAAGCAACAAAAAGCTCTAGAGATGCTGAAATCCGACATTGACAGCACATAAGTATCACTATCACTAAAAACAATATAGTAGCTATTGGGAATGTCGGATTTCCTAAAACAAGAGCTGATACCGAAGTCCGACGTGCTGGGCAGGATAGAGAAAGACAATTGACTGAAAAATATAATAGTTATAAACACGTCGGATTTCCACATAATAAAAGCTCTATAGTAATAAAAAGTTCTAGAGATGCTGAAATCCGACATTGACAGCACATAAGTATCACTATCACTAAAAACAATATAGTAGCTATTGGGAATGTCGGATTTCTACATATCAGTTTCGAGAACACAAAATTTCAAACAACAACTATCATCTTACAAGCCTAGCTTTATAGACTAATGCATGATAATAAGGTATAATGAATATAGTATTTATATTTTGCAATTATTTAGGAGGAAGCATTGAGATTATGGCATGAGGATTTGATTTCCTTACTACCAAGACAGCAACTTTTAGGTCAACATAGAGAGTGTTGTGCGCTTAGGGGCAATGGTTGGGGCAAAAAACATTCTACAGTTAATTATGTTTTTAATTATTCACCATATAAACTTTATCAATATCACGCTTTAATAATGCAAGAGATGAGTAGAAGGAATTATAAAGCAGATTCTTTATGGCTTGATTCGAATTACCGTGGCAAGACCTGTGATGCTTATGAAGAACTTATGACTTGTGAATTAAGTAGACCTATTTTTCCAGAGCACAATGATGACTATATGGAAGAATGTTTAAATAATCTTGCTTCTAAAGGAATTGTTTTAAGTATTTAATGCTTGTACAAAATAATAGTTATACTAGGAGGTAAACATGAATTTAAAACAAAATGACAAGGTCTTATCTAAAAAACTTGTTACACTAAGCTTAGTGCTTTACGTAGTTCTTGTAGCGATTAACTACATGAGTGCTATGGGTTTAATTAATGGCATTAGTCAAGGTGGGGTTTCTGCTAAGTATCCGACAATGATTACCCCTGCTGGATTTGCCTTTGCTATTTGGGGAATCATATATTTATTTATGATATTAGCATTACTTTCTCCGATTTTTAAAAAGACTGATTTAAACGTAGAAAGTATAAAAACTATCGCACCTTTATTCTATCTATCAATAGCGATAAATATAGCTTGGACTTTAGCCTTTTCTTACGAAATAATTTGGCTTTCAGCTATCTTAATAATTTTATTGTTACTAAATGTATTTAAGATGGTATTAAAAATTAAAGACATTCGTGGTGAGAAAAAAGGATTCTTTGACATCGGATTTGGCTTATATGCAGGGTGGCTTACAATAGCTTCTTTGGTAAACTTTATGGCATTTTTAGTTTCTATTAATTTCGGATTTTTTGGAAATGAAAAGATGGTGTATTTAATAGCTTTAGTAGTGTTCTTAATAGTAGTTTTACTATTACAAAAGGTGCATCAAAATCCATTCTATAACCTATCTATTGCATGGGCATTTTTTGGAATAATAAAAAAATTAGAACTTTCATCTTTTGCAGATCCAATGTTTTTGATTTTAGTAGTGGGCATAATAGCACTTTTAGTAGAGAGTGGACTCGCTTTTAGAAAGATGAAATTCACAATATAATTGATTGATAAAGGAAAAAATTTATGTACTATATTTATTCAGCGATTATAGGCTACCTATTTGGTTGTATACAGAGTAGTTATCTGATAGGTAGGCTGTTTTTTAAAAAGAATATAAAGGAACTTGGTAATGGAAATGCAGGAGGCTCAAATGCCCTTGTAGTCTTTGGTAAAAAAGTTGGCTTTACTGTCATTGTTTTAGATGCCTTAAAGGTTGTCTTAGCTTCCTTGGTAGTTTCATTGATTTTACCTAGTGAATTTTACGTTACACATAAGATGAGTCTAGTCTACATTGTAGGCTTAGCGGCTATTGGTGGTCACAACTTTCCTTTCTATATGAAATTTAAAGGAGGAAAAGGAACGGCGGCTCTTTTAGGAATGGTTTTAGCCATAGATGTAAAATTGTTTTTTGCTGCCTTGCTCGCACTTATTTTAGTGACTTTAATTTCAGATTATATTGTAGTAGGCACTGCTGGACTTTTATTAACATTTTTAATATATACGATAATATATGTGAGAGAGCAGGTACCATTAGCGATTGCTATTTTTATCTGTGTTATGAGTGTATATAAACACAGAGAGAATATTCCTAGAATATTAAACGGCACAGAGAAAAAGGTTAGGGCTTCATTACTCAAGAAAAAATAGATGATAAAAAGCGGTGACTTGGGTCATCGTTTTTTTTAAAAAAAATAATGACCTCAGTGTATTGAATATTTTTGTTTTATTCAATATACTTATATTAGTAGCATGTTAAGACATTGGAGGAAAAAATGAAGAAAATAATAGTTTTGTTACTAGCTTTAACTTTGGTATTATCCAGTTGCTTTTCAGGTGTTTCTAAGGATAAGACCGAAGAAAAAAGTACTAGTCAAAGTGAAAATAAAGAAACAAGTAAGTCTACGAGTGAAAGTGCTTCCGAAAATACTTCGCAGCAGAATCTTGACGACTTAAAAGATAAGGAGCTTGCTAAAGCGGTATTTGAAGGAAGAAAAAATAATTCTAATACTTCTTATATGGTAAAATATTCTGCTGGAGTTATGGAAGGTGGTTCATACACAACTATAGTTTACAAAGATAATAATAATTTCCGTGCTGATAATATAGACGAGGCAGGTTTTTATGAAGTTAATGTTTATGATCCAGTGAAAAAACTTAGATATAAGTGGGAATATGAGGAGATGGCTTCACCAGATGATGGTGAAATTAATATTTATTCGGGTAGAATTTATGAGGCTAATTCCATAAAAGAAGATGAAATAATGCAGGTTCCACGAATTGAGACTTATGCTAAGGATGACTTTGCTAAATTAAAGAATGCTAAGATGGATGACTTAGACGGTGAAAGAGTTCTTTATATGGAGTTAGCTGTTGCTGAAGGTGATAGCAGAATTGAAAAAGTTTGGTATTCGCCAGAGAAGGACTTTGTTATGAAAGCTATCACTACTGATGAACAGGGTAATGATAGAGGTTTGTTAACAGTTTTTGAATTAGAAATCGGTGGAGATTATTCAGATAAAATGCCCATACCGACGGAGATTAAGTTTATTAATACTACTTTAAAAGGCAAAGAATTAGTTGAGAACGTTTATGATTCTCGCCCAGATAATAGTGACCGTTCATATAAGTTTGATGTATCAATGTCTATTAAGGATTCTGAGGGAAGTTTTCCTACAATATATAAAAATGCTGACGGTGTATTTACTAAGAATATGGACTACGGTGGAGTTTACTACAAGCTGTACTTAAACGACATAGATGAGACATATCTTTGGTATGAAGGTTCAAATAAAGGTACTAAGGCACAAGCTGAAGATAGGGATAGAAATGGATATTCGTTTGTCTTAGAGAACTATGCAGATGACAATTTTGCTAGGGTTACAAAGGCTGAAATTATATTAGGCGATGGTCTTGAAACACTTTATTTTGAAGCGGATCCTAGGGAGGGTGAACCTTATAAAGAGCAAGTTTGGTACTCTATTACTTTGGACTATATTTTTAGAAGAAATGAAGTTTCTAATGGAGAAGTCATGAGCCAAGTCGAAGTTAAAGGTTTGGACTTTTATGGGGATTATTCTGATAAAATAAGGCTTCCAGAAGGGGTTGATTTTGAAGAAGAGAATCCTTCTCTAGCCTTAGTTAGAAGGGTTTATAATAGTAGAGTGCCAAACCCTAATCGCTCATTTGACTTTGATTATGAGATAAAGTTTGAAGATGGAAATGGAAGTAATAGCAAGGGACATTTGTATTATCTAAATGGAGATATTAGGACAGAAGAAGACGGAGATAATATTCATGAAGTAAGATTATACTTAAAAGGTTCTAATAAGGTATATGCTTGGAATATGGGATCCTTCGATGAAAGTGGCGGTGAGGCTCTCAATATTGAAGATAGTGGTTCAATTATTAATATAGATGGTTTTAATCTTAATGAATTAACTGGTATGCCAGACTTTGATGAGCTTGCTAGTAGAGATTTCGCTGGTTTATTATCTGCTCAGATGACTATCTTTAGGGAAGAAGAAGGGGTCTTATATATGGAGTTTGAGAATTCTGAAGATAATAGGCTCAGAGATATGATTTGGTATTCTCCTAAAAAAGATCTTATGTTACAGACTGCCACTGTTTATGATACAGGTGCTTCTGTATATTTTGCAGAAGTCTATAATGAAAGTTTTTCTAATGGTTTTGTAGACTTTTTGAAGGTTCCGGAGGATGTGGTTTTTGATGAAAATCAGAGTGGGGATTCTAGTGATCCAAAGAATCTAGCCAGAAAAATATATAGAGAGATGGATAAAGAGCAGCCTTTTAAAATTACTTTTACCGGTACTGGCTTATATGCTGGACAAAACGATAAATCTAAGTTTTTAATAGCTAGAGATAAGAATAATAAGTATATTGAAAGGCAGGTTATCGGTGAAGAAGGTAAGTCTTTCTTATTGTCTAAGGTGCTTGATAAAGTCGAGTATTCTTGGGCGACTATTCCTAATCCACCAGAGGCAATAAGGGTGCAAGGTAAGTTAAACTTATCTCAAACATATCCTCTTGAAATGATGATGTTATTTGCAAATAATGATTTTGCTGACCTTAAAGTTTGTAGAATGGAAGAGTATAAGGGGCAAGAGGTAGCTTATTTTGAATCTAGCAATGGTCTAAAAATAAGCAAAATGTGGTTTTCGCTAAAAGATTCAATGCCTTTGGAAATAAAAAGCAGTACAGGTAAGAACTTGTATAGGCATCTCGTTACAGATAGTTATGAAGTAGGTGGTGATTACTCGGTTTACTTCCAAGTTCCAGAAGATGTAAAATTTACTCAAGCAATAAAGAAAAATGAATAGATGAAAAGAGGCTAGCGATAGCCTCTTTTTTGAAGAAATGTTGAAATCCGACATTGACAGCACATAAGTATCACTATCACTAAAAACAATATAGTAGCTATAGGGAATGTCGGATTTCAATTTATCACCGAAGTCCGACATTAATCATACATAAGTATAACGATAGCTAAGAACAATAAACTAACTGTAGGGAATGTCGGATTTCAATTTATCACCGAAATCCGACATTATTCGCACATAAGTATAATGATGGCTAAGAACAATAAACTAACTATAGAGAATGTCGGATTTCTTCTTTCTCGATTTCTTCTTTATCTAATCATTATCATTAAGCCATTTTTTTAGGACGGACATATACTTCTTAGTTTCCTCTATGTAAGGTACATGCCTGCTATCTTTAAAAAGTTCCCATTTTGAATTAGGAATTTTATCATACATTGTCTTGTTTATAAAAGGTGTACTCATATCCATCTGTCCGTTTAGGATTAGTGTAGGTTTATCTATTTCACAGAGTCTGGCCTCATAGTCGTAGTCTTTTTGATTGCCTAGTGGGGTGAATTCATTTGGCCCCCATGCGGTTTCATATGCCTCTTTTCCCCTTATTTTAGGCACTCTTAGGCAGGCAGGGTAATCCTCAGTTATTTTTGGTGAGCAGTGTCTTCGCATAAATGTTTCAACAGCTCTTAAATAATCTTCATCCTCATATTTGTTTTCAGCTACTGCCTTTTCTATAGCTTTTATATCTTCTTCTGACATAAGTGAAATATATCTTGCTTGTTCATCCGCCCATACCTTTGATGAATAAAGGGTTGATGATAGAATATATGATTTGACACCTTTGCCACTTCTTTTGAACTTGTAGTGCAGTGCCAACATACCGCCCCAAGAGTGACCTAGTAAGTGCATTTCTTCTATTTTAAGTGCTTTAAGTAAGTTTTCTAATTCATCTAGCCAAACTTCTTCGTTAAATAGTTCAGGATGACCTTCTATCATTGATTTTCCACATCCGAGCTGGTCGTACATTATGAGAGGCCTGTCGTCATCAAGTGCTAGCTGGTCAAACATCCTATAGTGATTGTGAGTTGAACCAGGTCCTCCGTGTAGCAAAACTAATGGTGTTTTTATACCGTCGGGGTTTGAGATGAGGTAATAAGTTTCATAGTCTAAGAATTTAATTTTTCCATCTATTGTTTTCATTTTTTTGCACCTTTTGTTTTTTATTGATTATATCATACTATATATAGTAAATAAATGAGGTTTTTTGAGTAAATATTAAAAAAAATAAGTTTTATTAAATGGTATAATGTATGTGTATGGGGTGATATTTGATTTGGCTTAGTTTAAATGGACTATATATAATGGGGTTAGATTTTACTTGTTTAAGATTTTTAGGGGTAGGAGAGGTACCACTATGTTTAAAAGAAATAGGAATATAATAATTTATCTTGTAGTGGTTTGTATTTTTGCGGGTGTTTTGATCGGAGTTTATTTTTCTATAGCTGCGATAGTCAACGATAAAGATAATAACTTGGTAAGTATTTCTGAGTTTAGTTATTACGGTGAAGCCTTTACAGAGAAAATAATTGAAAAAGGCGATGATAGACAAAAAATTTGGCGGGCAAGTTTTGATGCTTCTGATTTAGGCGGTGTGTCAGGAACTTATAATATATTGTTGTCTAGGTTAAGAGGTAGAAGCAATGATATATACATAAATGATGTATATATAGCGACAATTGGTAGCAAAACAGACAAAAAGGTTAATATTTGGAATGAAGTTAGTAATTTTGAGATAAAGGATGGAATAATAAAAGAAGGCGAAAATGAACTCAAGATAGTGACTTCAACAGGCTTTCGGATTGGAATTTCTGGAATGCCAATTTATATAGGTAGACCAGAAATTATTATGGATGTTTATTCAAAACTATATTTTCTATATTTTCAGTTTTATAATATGATTGTAGGTATGTTAGTTGCGATGGCAATTATACAATTTCTTATGTTTGCGACACAAGATATTTTTGAAAAAATTTATTATCTATTTCCAGTTATTGGACTTCTATTTGCGGTAGCTTTATTAGACTACATATTAAAGTATTTTTACTTTATAACCTCGTTTGAATTTACTAAATTATTCTTCATTTCTCTTTATATAAACGCATTTTTATTTTCAAAAATAATGGATTATTTTTATGGTGCAAAGGGTATATATAAGGGAGGAGTTTTCTTATCCGCGATTTCAATCTTAGTTATTATTCTTTCTCCGGATAGATATGCTCTTACGGCATATGCTTTTAAAGCACATTTTTTGCTCTTATTTGGAATAGTGATAAGTTTAAATAGGTTGATTTTCTACTATAGAAAAAGGCATTCGAATACTGATCTTTTATTCATTTTGTCCATTGTAATGTTTGTGATTCCGTCTTTTGTAGAAGTATTATCACTTTTTTTCAGCAATATTACTGTTAGACCAGCTGCACTTGGATTCGTGTTGTTTTCAATAGGGATTACAATGACGTCATTAGAAATTTTTAAACAGAAAATAGCAGACAATCTTAAATACTCTAAGGAATTGGAAAGAAAGTCAGATGAGTTAAAAAGACGTCTTATATATGATGATTTGACTGGTATTTATAGCCATCGATTTTTATTTGATAGGTTTAATGAGCTTATGAATGAAAATTTTATAAAGGTAGATGTTGTAATTGTAGATATAGATAAATTCAAAACCATTAATGAAATGAGTGGATACGAAGCTGGAGATTCTATATTAAAGGAGATGGCAAATACACTTAGGAAGGTTACAGAGTTTTCAGATAACTGTTTTAGATATTCGGGTGATGAGTTTGTATTTATTAATACGGATAGCGATGTTAATACCTTTGAATTAACCGAGTCGTTTAGAGACAGCATTGCAAAAAATAAACGGCTGGGTCAGTATGCAAGTTTTATTCCAGTAACGGTTTCTTGTGGAATTAGTAGTTTTCCTAAAGATGGTTTGTCAATTAAGACTTTGCTTGCAAATTCGAAGAAAGCTGTAGGAATAGCAAAAAAACGTGGTAGGAATAAAGTCGTTAAATACAGCAAGGATATGGATAGAGAGCTTGATAGCATGGGTATGGTAGATTTTAAAAAGCAAATTATCATAGATTTTATGTACTCGCTCGCATCCGTGATCGATATGAAAGATAAGTACACGGGTCATCATTCTCAAGAGGTGTCAAGAATATCGCTTATTATCGGTGAAAAAGTTGGATTGTCTGATGAGGAGCTAAACGAACTAAGAATAGGTTCTATACTACATGATTTTGGCAAAATAGGCATACCTGATAGTATAATAAATAAAAAAGGTAAGCTAACAAAAGAAGAATATAATATTATGAAAAAGCATCCGGAGCGTGGTTATCAGATTATAAAACAAGTTATAGGTAATCCTAGAATTTTGGAGATAATTAGGTATCATCACGAACGAATAGATGGCAAGGGTTATCCAAGAGGACTTGAAGGTGGTGATATACCATTTCTTGCAAGGATAGTGGGAATAGCTGATGCCTACCATGCAATGACTTCGGATAGGCCGTATAGGAAGGCGTTTTCTCCAAGGAGTGCAGCAGATGAGCTTATAAAGTATAGTGGAATTCAATTTGATGCAGAGCTAGTAGAAGTTTTTGTTGCCTTGCTTAAAGAAAATAATTATTTGGATAATAGAGTGGCAGATTTTGGTGAATTAAAAATACCTGATAGTATTTCTTCTGATTTTACCAGAAAATTTGACACAGCGGGATAGGAATAAAGAGGCATTTAGATACGAGTATATCTAGATGTCTTTTATAATGCAATAAATAATATTATCAGAAAATTCAGATAATAAAGTGAATAATTTATAAATATTTTTGTTTAACAGTATAAATAAGGGAAATTAATGTTTTTAACAAATCAATTTAACAATTAATTAGATAAATTATATATTAATATGTGTATAACAATGTGGATATTGTGGAAAAGAAAGTAAAAAAGGGCGAAAAAATGCTTATTTTCAGAAAATTTAGAAAATAAGCATTTTTTCGAATTTTATCATTTTTTAAATATAAAGGATCTGGTCAAAGTTTGTAACTTTAACATGTACTTTATATATCGGAACAAAATATGAAAACATTAGTCTTTTTTAAAAAAAAATTAAAAAATTTTTTATTGGAGTACTAGGGCTATAATGGATTTAAAAAAATATTTTAAAAGCTTTATCAAAATCCGATTTGCCCTATAGAATAGATAAAGATATTAGATTTAGAGTTTTAACGAAATCCGATTTGCCCTACAGAATAGATAAAGATATTAGATTTGGAGCTTTAACGAAATCCGATTTGCCCTACAGTATAGATAAAGATATTAGATTTAGAGCTTTAACGAAATCCGATTTGCCCTACAGGATAGATAAAGTTAATCGGCTTAGAGCTTCTTGAGATAGAATCTAAATCGGATTTCTACGTGGCAAAAACTTATTTAACAAAAAATTTTATGTCGCAAATTGCTATTTCAAGGGAAAAAGCTTTGATGTAAGTAGTAGTTTTATTGACAAATCATATATTATAAGTTATTATACAAATACGGAATCAGATTCCGAATTTGTATAAAAGGTGTTAAAAATGTATGTTAAAAGAAGTATAGAGGATAAAATAATAGAACTTAGCAAAAATTTTCCTGTTATTATGCTAACTGGGGCTAGGCAGGTAGGTAAAACAACTGTTCTAAAAAATTTAAAACTTGATAAAAAACTTAATTATGTTACCTTAGACTATCCGAATTTAAGGACTTTAGCGAGGACTGATCCGGAGCTTTTTTTACAAACTTATGCTCCACCAATCATAATTGATGAAGTTCAGTATGCACCAGAGTTATTTCCCTATATAAAAATAAGGGTTGATGAAAAAAAAGAAAGTGCTCAGTATTTTTTAACGGGGTCACAAGTCTTTAGTTTAATGCAAAATGTTAGTGAGTCATTATCTGGAAGAGTTGGAATATTAAATTTAAATGGCTTTAGCAGAGCTGAAACTTATGGATATGATGAAAGGCTGTTTATGCCTTATGGTGATTTGATTGTAAATAAAAACCAAAGTGCAAATGAAATTTTTGATTCCATATATAGGGGGTCAATGCCTGCTTTGACTGTCAATAAAGATTTAAAACCAGAGGACTATTATTCTTCTTATGTTCAAACTTATATTGAAAGAGATGTCAGAAATTTAGCTTACGTTCAGGATGAAGATAAGTTTTTAAAGTTTATGTCTTGTCTAGCAGCAAGAACTTCTAATGAACTTAATTTGAGTGATATTTCAAAAGACGTGGGGGTTAATGACAAGACTGTTGATAGATGGATTAGTATATTAAGAAGTTCTGGAATTATTTATCTTTTAAATCCTTATAGTTCAAATATAGTAAAAAGAATAGTAAAAAGACCAAAAGTTTATTTTATGGATACGGGACTTGCTTGCTATTTAAGTTATTGGAATAATCCTAGAACCTTAGAAGTTTCTGCGATGGCTGGAGCTATGTTTGAAAATTACGTTATTAGTGAAATTATCAAAACCTATACAAATAAAGGTTTAGACCCAAGAACTAGACTTTCATATTATAGGGATAATAATAAGAGGGAAATAGATTTAATTATTTCAGAAAACGATACTTTATATCCTATTGAAATAAAAAAATCTGCAAATCCTAAAAAAAGTGCTATTAAACATTTCGCGGTAATAGATAATTTGAAAAAAACTAAGGGGAAAGGGATTGTAATATCGATGTCGCCCATAATCTTACCTTTAGATAAGGAGAATGTAATTATTCCTCTTACTTGTATATAGATTAGCTAATGAATTTGATATTAATTTAGGAATGTACTTTAAGAGTTTTAGCGAAATCCGATTTGCCCTATAGAATAGATAAAGATATTAGATTTAGAGCTTTAACGAAATCCGATTTGCTCTACAGTATAGATAAAGATATTAGATTTAGAGTTTTAGCGAAATCCGATTTGCCCTACAGTATAGATAAAGATATTAGATTTAGAGCTTTAACGAAATCCGATTTGCCCTACAGTATAGATAAAGTTAATTGGCTTAGAGCTTCTTGAGATAGAATCTAAATCGGATTTCTACGTGGCAAAAACTTATTTAACAAAAAATTTTATGTCGCAAATTGCTATATCAAAGGAAAAAGCTTTAATGTCTATGTAATATTAATAAATCTTTATTTATGTTATAATATAGCTATAAGGTATTTAGCAAGCGAGGTCTTTATGAGAAAGAAATTAATTGCTGCTATTGATATTGGTTCAAGGGCAGTAAGAATGAAAATTGGTGAAATTAATAAGAGTGGTGATTTTAGGGAACTTGAATCCTTTTCTAAGCCACTACCTTTAGGGCATAACACGTTTTTAAGTAAAAAAGTTGACTTTAAAACTGTGGATATGCTCTGTGACGTGCTACATAATTTTAAACAAGTCATTGATGGATACGGTATTGAAAATTATAGTGTAATGGCTACTAGTGCTATAAGAGAGGCTGCTAATAAGAATTATATAATAGATCAAATTAAACTCAGAACAGGATTTGAAGTAGAAGTCATTGATAATAGTGAGGAGCAGTTTATTACCTCCAAGGCTATAAGGCTTAATCTAGAAGACTTTACACTACTAGCGGATGAGGGTGTCTTAATAGTCGTAATTGGTGGTGGTTCTATTCAGATTACATCTTATAAAAATGGCAAGCTAACATCTAGTAATAACTTAAAGCTAGGTGCCCTTAGAATTAGAGAACTCTTAGAACCTATACAGCACAAAAGCCTTATGTATAAGGATGTTTTTAAGGAATATATTGAACTACATTTGTGTAAACTCGATGAAATAAAAGAAAATAAATATAAGCACCTAGTTGTAGTAGGTGGCGAGTTAGATATCATATTAGAGATGATAGGTAAGGAAGATAAGCGAATAAGTAAAAAAGATATAGCTAAGCTCTATGAAAAAGTTAGGGATATATCAGTTGATGAACTTATTAGAAAATATAAAATACCGAGCAGTAATGCGGGCCTTTTATTTCCGTCGCTCGTGCTTTTGAAGAAGTTTGTTGATGTAGTTGAGGGTGATGAGATAATAGCTCCTAAGGTGTCCATGGTAGATGGGATAGTTAGGAGAATTTACGAGAACATTTATTCTTTAAATATTGATGAGGATATAATAGATGATATTGTTACCGATGCTAGGATTTTAGCTATAAGATACGGTTGTGATGAGAGTCATTATAATTATGTCGAGGAGGTTTCCGCCCAGCTATTTAAAAAATTATCCAAGGTGCATGGACTAAAAAGTGAAGCCTTGCTCTTAAGGCTAGCATCCATACTTTGTGACATGGGAGATATGGTTTCCATAGTTGATAATAGCGAAAAGTCCTACAAGATGATAAATATGTCGGATATTTTTGGTATGTCTAGGGAAAATATGGAGATATTAGCTTTGGTTAGCAAGTACAGTGGCGATTTGATTCCACGAGATTCAAATACAGATTTTGCCACAGTAAAAAGAAAAAATAGAGTAACCGTCGCTAAGTTAATAGCGATTATTAAGCTGGCGAAGGCCCTAGATATGACTAGAAAGCAAAAAATCAACATTAAGTCTATAAAGTTAAAGGATAGAATGTTGGTCATAAAGGCTAGTAGCAAGGTAGATACGACCCTTGAAGAGTGGGATTTTTCAGTCAAATCAATGTATCTAAAAGAAGTTTTTGGAATAGATACAAAATTACTTGTAAAGAAGGAGTTTTAAGATGGATTTAAACGCATATAATTTGTACGAAAATAGAGAGCTTTCTTGGCTCAGTTTTAACCATAGAGTCTTGGAAGAGGCTAAGAATTTAGAAAATCCAATTTTGGAACGTGGGAAGTTTTTGGCTATAGTTAGTTCCAACTTAGATGAATTCTTTATGGTAAGGGTTGCATCTTTAAAGGAGCAAGTAAAGGCCGATTATAATAAGGCTGATTTCTCAGGGATGACTCCAAATATGCAGCTAGAGGCTATTAGCGAGAGAACACATAAGATGGTGGAAGAACAGTATAATAGCTATGCTAGAAGCTATGTTCCAATGCTAAAGAAGGCTGGAATAGAAATTTTAGAAACCAAGGAATTAAATACAGAGCAAAAAAAATATATAAAAAGATACTTTAAAGATTTTGTGTATCAGGTACTAACTCCGCTTGCCGTGGACTCATCAAGACCTTTTCCGCACATATTAAATAAGTCTTTAAACGTAGCTGTCCTACTTAAAAAAGACGGTAAAAATCAATTTGCAACCGTTCAGGTTCCATCTGTTCTACCTAGATTTGTAAAATTGCCAGCTAGTGCAGAAGGTAAAAAGTCATTTATCTTACTTGAAAATATAATAATAGAATTTATTGAAGACCTTTTCTTAGGATGTGACGTTATCAGTGCAAGTCCTTATAGACTTACTAGGAATGGTGATTTGCAAGTGGATGAAGACGAGGCTAACGACCTTTTATTAGAGATAGAAAAATCTCTTAAAAAGAGAAAGTGGGGAGAGGCTATAAGGCTTGAAGTTAGCAGAAATATAGATAAAAAACTATTTAAAAAACTCAATAATGCAGTAGGTCTTGAGAAAGAAGATATATATTATATTAATGGACCTATTGATATTACTTTCTTGATGAAACTATCGTTCTTAAAGGGATATGACCACTTAAGATTTGAGAAATTTTCTCCAGTAGTTAATGAAAAACTATCAGATATGAGTTCGATATTTAGGGCTATACGTGAAGAAGATATTTTACTTTCGCATCCATTTGATAGCTTTGAGCCAGTCGTAGATTTAATCAAAAAAGCGGCCATGGATAAAAAAGTCTTGGCCATAAAACAAACTCTTTACAGAGTTAGTGGGGACAGTCCTATTATTGGGGCACTTGCAGTTGCTGCTGAAAGTGGTAAGCAGGTGACGGTTTTAGTTGAGCTTAAGGCGAGGTTTGATGAAGAAAATAATATCGCTTGGGCAAGAAGGCTAGAAAAAGCAGGTTGTCACGTTATTTATGGACTAGTTGGGCTTAAAACTCATAGCAAGGTTACTTTGATAGTTAGAAGGGAAGATTCTGGAATTAAGCGTTATGTTCACCTTGGTACAGGAAATTACAATGATACTACAGCTAAGCTCTACACGGATATGGGTCTGCTAACAGCTAATGAGATAATCGGTTCTGATGTTTCAGCTATTTTTAATACTATTACTGGTTATTCAGAACCGCCAAAATTACAGCTTCTTACTATGGCACCTACTGGACTTAGAGATAGATTTTATAGCTTGATAAATAGAGAAACTGAGAATGCTAAGGCGGGCAAGCCTGCTAGTATTACAGCTAAGATGAATTCGCTCTGCGATCAAGGTATAATTAAAGAGCTTTATAAGGCTTCAAGGGCGGGTGTAAAAATTCACTTAATCGTTAGGGGAATTTGTTCCCTTGTTCCTGGTGTTGAGGGAGTTAGCGAAAACATCAAAGTCAGCAGTATAGTTGGTAAGTACCTAGAGCATAGCAGAGTTTATATTTTCAATAATGCTGGAAACCAAGAAATTTACTTATCGAGTGCCGACTGGATGCCTAGAAATCTAAATAGGAGAGTCGAGCTTTTATTCCCTATACTTTCTGATGAAATTAAGGAGAGAATAAATCACATAATCGACTTGCAACTTAGGGATACAATTAAGAGTAAGATTAAAAATCAAAATAATGAATATCTAAGGATAGATAGGCGTGGTAAGGAATTAATTAATTCCCAAAGAGCATGCGAGCTTCTTGCCATGAAAGAAAAATTAGAATTTGAAATAATGGAAGATGGGCAGGTTTTCAGACCAGCCATGGCACCTGAAGAACTATAAGTTAAGAGGAATAAGATGGAATTATACAAAAAACATGAACTTTATGTCATAAAAAAGGCTTTAAATACCTATTTTTTAGGAAAAGATAAGGAAAATATTTATGACAGTTATATAGTAAAGGGCATAGACAGCAAGGTGCTTGCTGGATTTGAAGTCGGCGACTTGGTGGAATGTTACTTTTACATCGGCAAAGATAAAAAAGAGCATATCACCTTGCAAAAACCTATTATTGAGATGGGTGAGATAGGTTTGTTAAAGTGCCAAGGAATAGGAAAGGTTGGAGCATTTTTCGACTTGGGATATGAAAAAGATGTTATGATGCCTTTTATTGAAAAGGTGACAGACTTTCATGAGGGAGACAAAGTTTTAGTTAAGTTGTACTTAGATAAGACGGGCAGACCTTGTGTGACTCAGAAGATAAAAAAACACCTTGAAGAAGTAGAAAAATACCAGTTAGGTGCTGAAGTAGACGGAACAATCTATATGATAGATGATGAGCAAGGTGTCTTTGTAGCTTTGGAAGATAAATACTTTGGCTTAATACTAACAAACGAGATGATGCCGAATATGAAAGTCGGAGACAAGCTAAGAGTAAGGGTAACTAAGGTACGTGAAGACGGAAGATACAACGTAACAGCAAGCAAGAGAATCCACGTGCAGATGGATGAAGACAGCGAAAAGTTGCTTAAATTCATAGAAGAAAACGGAGGATTTTTAGCTTTTGATGACAAGACTGATAGTGAGGTGATAAAGCAAAACTTTTCTATGAGCAAGAGAGCATTCAAAAGGGCGATAGGAAGACTCTTAAAAAACAAAAAAATAACCTTAGAAGCAGAAGGTGGAATAAGGCTTAATAAGTAATGAATAAATGATGAAATTTCCGAAATCCGACATTCCCAACAGTTAATAGAATGAATAGTTTCCGAAATCCGACAATCTTAACAGTTAAAAGAATGAGTAATTTCTGAAATCCGATATTCTAGGCACTTAAAAGAATGTTTTGCGATTTAAATATTCTTATGTAATAATAATGTCGGATTTCTACATTTCTTTAGTCTCACAAAG
>PDWI01009501.1_pt1 | contig 16830 bp, 13 predicted proteins | sample 1430891 | NCBI WGS metagenome assembly PDWI01 (sample SAMN01162508, study PRJNA174530) | Oral metagenome, whole genome shotgun sequencing project. | biome: Marine environment; feature: Marine mammal; material: Swab sample of the gingival sulcus; isolation source: swab sample of gingival sulcus...
TGCAAGTGTTTGGCGTAAGCCTTATTGGTATATAAGGCCTCCATTACTTTTAAGGCATTTTGCAAATCTGTAATGGTTTCAAAAAGCGGAACTATGTCCACCGGTATCTGCTTTGGAAAGGCAAACAGCTTTAGCATGGCGTAAACCTGCATTACGTTTAAAACGGTTTGATTATTACTTATTATATAGCGGTTACAGGCTTTTTCACCATTATTTTTCTGAATAGTTTTAATGGCTTTTATAGTGGCAATAGTTTTAAGGGTGTCATTATCATCTGTGTCAATAGAAATTTCTTCATCGGGTAGGTTGCTTAAAATCTTTAGCTGATTGGCTTCATCTAAGTCGCTGTAATTATGAGCAAATATTGATAATCCTTTTTCGATTGTTTTTTTAACAATTTCATTAAATACATTGTTGTGGAATCTACTGTCTTGCCTGATGTCTAATGAAGCAAAATGGTAACCGAAGAGTTGTATTTTGTTTAGTAAACTGTTAATGTCATTTAGGTAGAGCGATTGGTGCTCATTGCGAATAATTTCTTTAATTTCTAAAAGTTTGCTTTTTAATTCCGGTAAGGAAATGGTTTGTGAATTATCAGGATTTATAAAACCGGCATAAAGGTGTTCTTCCAGATAGGCAACTTTATCTTCTACGCCTCTAAAGGTGAGTTTTCGCTTTAGTTTTCTTATATCGCGATAATAATTTTTTAATACCGTTTCTTTTAGCCTGTTGGCCACTTTTACTGTAGTGTCTGCAGTAACAAAAGGATTTCCGTCTCTATCTCCTCCGGGCCAAAAACCTACATTGATAATATCATTGTTTATAGGTGCATCCTCAAAAATGTTTTGTTGTATATAATCAAAAATTTCACCAAAAGAATAATAAAAGACATTCTCTAAATACCAGATAAGGCTTACAGCTTCATTGTAAGGAGTTGGTTTGCTGCGTTTTAAGAATGGTGTTTTGCCTAATTGTGCCAATAAGTTGGTAATGGTGGGCAAATCATTTACTTTAATGGCTTCGGTAAGGTCTGTGATAATTCCCAATACTGCACCTGGATAAAACTGTGTTGGATGAGCCGTTAATACAATGCGTACCTTAAAAGCCTCAAGGTATTTTTTTAACTCTTCTTTTTTATTAGTGTTTGCAGCGTTTTCTTTTAGATTTCGTACCGTACCTACACCGGCCATATTATTAACGGTGGTAAAAGCTGCATCTTCTATGGCATCAAAAAGAACAACCTGCCGTTCTATATATTGAATAAAACGAAAAAGGAGATTGAGTTGGCTGGTTTTATTTCTTCTGGCTTGGTATTTTTTAAAAAAAGTGTTTACAATGGTAGTAGGATCATCACCATCTGCATAGCCCTTTTTGCACGTCTCGTGAAAGAGTGGTAGCAACGTACCCGTTTTTGTAATGGTATCAAATGGCAGGGTGGTAAAAATACTGTCATAAAGTTGATATTTAGATTGAACACTTTGTTTAAATCTAATCAATTTTGGTTGTAAAGACATTTTTTTAAAATTTATTTGGGCAAAATTACTAAAGCCTGACAAAAAGCTGCCAATTTCACACAAAATATTACAGATTATGTAATCTTTGTTTTATCTTAACTTTTTATTTTTAGCCGAGGATGAGATAAAATTTATTCAGATGAAGCATTTTTTAAAAAGTCATAGCATTGTTATGCATATAAAAAGCTCATCAAAAAAATATTTAAGAATTATTATCCTTTTTGTCTATATCCTTTTTATCGCTTTTTCTGGGTGCCAGTTTATAAATTAAATACCCAAAACCTATTACAAAGTGGAGTATGACCACTGCCATGATAAAGTAGTACCAAAAATCAGAATTGCCCATTGGTGAAATTTTTAAATATTTTGCAAAGTTACCATTACATTTTGTTTTATGGGCATTTTGTAAATAAAAAAGGCCACCTGATTCCGGTAGCCTCAACTCTTTCCTGCTCTTAGCTATTTTCCAACTCCGAGCTTGAGTTTTTATAGAACGTAATTTTTTAATTTTTATTTTTATGTTGGCAAATTATTGTTCCGTAAAGCATACAAACCTGAGTTCGATTAATATTGTGACCACAGCTTTCTCTATTTTTGATTAGAAATTTCATGAAATTTTCGAGTAATATCGAGATATTACGAGGAGATTTCGGGAAATTTATGGCAAAAAGAAGAAAGTCTTAACAACAAACGTATATAACACCTCATAAGATTAACCGAATTCAGGTTACGAAGCAGCTGTTAGCAAAGAGAACAGACTCAAATTTAGGTTGTAGAATATTATTAAAATGCAACAAATTGGTTTAGCTCTGGATGAATAATTCGGATTATTGAAATATACTTTTCTTAAACTATTTCCATTTTCTTTAATAAAAATGAGGCATTCATGTTTTTACAAACACCTTTTTTTAGGCGGTAGTCAAAATGGAGTTCATCATCAATAATTTCGGCATCAAAATAGTAATTTTCTACCTCGGGGTGTGCTGCGGATATTTCACAGAGACTCAGGTCATGGGTAGCGATAATTCCCGAGGAATGTGTGCTGATTAATCGTTTTACAAACTTCATAGAACCCAAGGCTTTATCTGTACTGTTTGTGCCTTTGAGGATTTCGTCCAGAACGATAAAATAATTGTCTTTTTCTATACTTTTTACAATAAATTTAAGGCGTTTTAATTCCGCAAAGAAATACGATTCATTATCGGTTAGAGAATCCGAAGTTCGCATACTGGTGATTAATTTTATTGGCTTGTAAGTAAATTTTTCAGCACAAACAGGTAAACCTAAATTGGCCATTACAATTGCCAAAGAAACCGTTCGTAAAAAGGTGCTTTTTCCGGCCATATTGGCTCCTGTAATGATAAAGAATGAGTCCGATGTAATGGTAAAATCATTGTTTATTCTATTTGCTTCGGGTAAAAGCGGATGGCCAAATTGTTTGCTTTGGATAATATTTTCTCCGGTTGTTATACCCGGGAAGACATAATCCGGATGGTTATAAGTAAAATTAGCCATACTGTTATAAGCATCAAAAAAAGCGATAACCCTAAACCATGCCGCAGCATTTTGGCCATATTTTTTAATCCATTTCTCTACCCTGTTTGCCTGATGTAAATCTCTTAAAAATAAGGCATTGCCTATAAGTCCGATGATTAAATTATTTCGTTGGTCAAACGCATCCAGAATTTTAGAAAACTTTCTAAAAATTCCGGAAGCTTTCTCGCTATCTGTTTTAATCTTTTGTTGTTGTTGTTTTAATAAATCGGTAGAAAATGCTGCTTGCTCTATTTGGTTTAATAGTTTGTAATATTGGTTAAAAGTAGCTTTAGCATTTCCGGCATTTTCATATAGCCTGTTAATCTTTTTTAAATAAACACCTGTTGTGCCCAATCCTATAAAAATCCAAAAAATAAGATATACGGCAGAAATAATATTGGCTATGATAAGGGCAATAATTAATAAAGATAAGACGGAAAAAATAATTGGCAATAGTTTGGCGGTTTTAGCCAGTTCTGTTTTGTGGTTTTTAATAAAATTCAAGACAACTTGTTTGTCTTCTTTTACATTGGCCAATTGAGCTATAGCCGTAAAATCTTGCCGCCATTCCGGTAATAGGGAGAGTTCTTTTATAGCTTTTTGTTTGGATGGTATATTCTCAATATCGTATTGTGTTAATAATTTGGCCAGATTATCTTTGCCCGATGTGGTAGCCGTCCTGTTTAGATATTGAAAAAACGATCCGGTGCCAAACAAATCTATATCATAGCTATAATCGTGATGCGGGTTTTTATAGCTATCTCCGTTGGGCAAATGAAAATATTTTCCGTTTAGGGCTTCTATTTCCGTTTCATTTATGGAAATCATGGCACGGGCATAGTCCCTTTTGTAAACCAATTTTTGATGCCGTACCAGTAGGAATAAAAATAGTGCTACCAGCACTACACTAATTGGTATTAAAACAATGAGATTTGAATAGAAAAAATAAATAGCCAGAACCAATCCCGTAAAAGTGAGCAACCTTAAGGTGCCGGAAAGGGTTAGCTGTTTTTTATATTGCTGTAAATTGCGATTAAATATGTCTTTTCTATACTTGTAAAAATCAGCAGGTGCTTGCATTTAATATTGATTTTCCTTTTTCGTTGAGTTCAAATTTATAATCTTTTATTTCATAATACGCAGACAAGTTATCCAGATGCATTTCGTACTGTAAATCACCAAAGCCATAAACTGTTTTTTTACTCTGCCAGATGAGTAAATTTTTTATAATTTCTATTCGTTTAAGATTGTTGTTTTTAATAATTTGAAGAATTTTGGTGTCTATTTGATTAAGTTTGCCCTTTTTATTGAAGCGAAGCAAATGTTGTGAAATAGCCAGATTTAGGTAGTTGAACTTCTCGTTTTTACTAAAATCAAATCTTTTAATCTGCTTTATATCGTTTTCTACCAGAGTTTGCCAGCACCAATCTGCATACATTAAATCTGTTTTTGTTAAAGTGACTCTTTTTTTGAGTAGCTTTTTAAAGTCTTTGGGGTGTATAAGGCTAAGCGGAGTAAGCCCTGTGTAGCCTGTTACATGTCCCGTACAGATTAAATGGTAATTTACTTTTGGGGTAAAATTTCGCAATAAATAAGAACAGGCCGCCAATAAATTAAATTGACAAAACAAATTGTATTCAAACCACAATACCACATCTTGATAAGCGGATACGTTTTTAAATTTTTCTAATTCATCAATAACCTTCTTTTTATAATCTTTTTTGTCTGTAATGTTTTGTTCTTCTAAAAAAGCAATTCTGGTATCCCAAAACTTTTTACTCCCCACCTTTTTTTCTAATGGGCCCATGGCCAGCATTTCACGCCATATAACTACATCACCGCTAATATTCCCTTTTTTTATTCCGTAAAGGGTGCTGTTACCGTTTAAAATATGTAGCATTTTATCTTTTGAGTTCATCTAAGGCATTTTTAAAGTCTTCGGGGGTGTTTATATTTTGAATTACGGCATCTTCTACTTCCACTATTTCCACGGGATTATTTATGAGTACCTTTACGGGGCAAGAATACCCTTGCGATAAGTAACTGAGCAGCAAGGGGTAGGCTTTGGGTTCGTAAATTGTGATAAGTGGCTCTGCAAAAGGTTTAGATTTACCTTTTAGGGCAGTAGCTATTTTTTTAGGATTTCTGTTGGTTAATAGTTTCTTAATCAATTCGCTATTCACAAAAGGTAAATCTGTAGCCATCACCAGCCAGGCTTTATTTGGGTCTTTTCTAAAGGCTGAACAAATAGCCCCAAAGGGGCCTAAATTTTTAAAAGTATCGGGTATTATTTTAGAATTTTCCTCATGGTTATCTTCTGAGACAGAAATATAAGTATCCAGTAAATTTTCTTTTAATAAATTAACGGTATAGTCTAGTTGAGACGTGCCGTGGTAATTTAGCTGTGTTTTGTCTCTACCCATTCTGGTGCTTTTACCTCCGGCAAGTACCAGTCCCTTTATGGGTGCTATTTTAGCTTTTATTAAATTGTGGATATGGGTACTAATTTTATCCAATTCTTCAATATGGTATGCTTTAATGTTTTTTATATGCGGAAATTTCTTTTTCAAAAAAGAAAAATAATTTGGCGACTCATCCACATAAACTACAAACTGAATGCTATTAAGCCTATCCAACCTTTTTTTTAACGGAGTGGCTTTGTTTTCATCTAAAATAAGGATTTGTTTTTCTGCCGTAAAGTGATTGCCGTTTACCAATACTAAATCGTAATTAGAAAACTGTATGCTGTTATTGTACGGATTAAAAAAATGGGGCTTTTTTACTTCCAAAACACCATCTTTATACATGGTAAAGCTATCGTATGGCAGATTTTGGTTTATAGCACTATGCGATGCATCTATATAAGCAATCTTTGCTTTTTTTAGCAGATGTGCACTTATTTTATTTGCCAATGCCGCAATTTGTTTACAATTGGTGCCTAAAATGGCAATTTCATTAGAGGCAAATTGTCCGTTTTCTCGCTTAGTTAATAGGGTGTGTTTATTATATGCTTCCATTAAAATTATAAGGTCGATTAAAATCTGTATCGCAATAAGGGATAACTATCGTCTTTTTTACGGCTTGAACCGTTTTTTAGGAAATAGAAAAAGTCAAGATAAGTTCAATATTCCAAAACTTCTATTTTGTTTCTGTTTAATTTAATTTTTTTCTCATTCTCTAATTGTTTTAGGAGCCTGGAAACCACTACCCTGGAAGTATTTATGTCCAACGCAATTTCTTTATGTGTGGTCTCCAACACCGGCGAACGCGTTATCTGGACTTTATCTACCAAATATTTATACAGGCGTTTGTCCATTTTTAAAAATGCCAGTGTATCTATGGTTTCTATCATCTCATCAAAGCGAGTGTGGTAGCTGTCCATAACAAAATCACGCCAAGATTTGTATTTTACCAGCCATTCTTCCAGTTTTTCTATGGGAATAAGAATAATTTCTGCATCTGTTTCCGCTATCGCCCTTACCTTACTTTTTTTACTTTGTAAACCACTACCAAAGGTAGCCGTACAGGTATCGCCCATTTCTAAAAAATAAATGGCAATTTCATCGCCGTTTGCCGCTTCGTGGCTTATTTTTATGGCTCCGTGTAAGATAAGAGGTATAGCTTTAAAACTTTCGCCAATATCTAATAAAATAGTGTCTTTTTTTATCATTTTATATTGGCTTACCTTTACTATTTCGTCAATTAATTCCGGTTCAAAAACCACATGATAATAATTGTGGAGTTTTGTTCTTAAAGTTGTTTTGTCCATTTATTTTTCTTCTAAGGAGTTGTAAATATAATGCATTATGGTTTGGGTAGCACCAATTTTATCTTTTACATAAGTAGCGGCTAATTTTCCCTTGTTTTGTCTGTCACTTTCATTATTTATTAAATGCTCAAAAGTTTTGGCCAATTCTGTCTGGTTGCTAACCACCAAACAGGCTTTTGTGGCAATGAGTTCCGCGGCTTCATTAAATTTTTTGTAATTAGGGCCAATAATAACAGGAATTCCAAAAGTGGCGGGCTCTAAGACATTGTGAATACCAACTCCAAAACCACCACCAATGTAGGCAATGTCTCCGTAATAATAAATTTTGCTCAATAAGCCGATACTGTCTATTACTAAGGTTTCATGATTCTTTACATTTTTAATGGTAGCTTTTGATAAAGCTATGGCTTTCTTGGAAATTTTAGAAATAATATTGTTAACATGGTTTTCATTTACTTCATGAGGGGCAATAATAAAGTTTACATTGCCATTTTTATTTTCATTGATAAAATTAATCAACAATTCTTCATCCTTTGGCCAGGTACTTCCGGCAATAACAGTAATTTTATTCTTAGTAAATGTTTCTAGTACCGGTAAGTTTATTTCTTCTTTAGTGATTTGAAATACACGGTCAAAACGGGTGTCGCCTGATACGGTTACCCGTTGAATACCAATATTTTTAAGTAATTTTTTAGAACTGTCGCTTTGAACAAAAAAATGTTTGAATGCGTCTAAGGAATTACGCATAAATCTGCCATACGGCTTGAAAAATATTTGATTTTTCCTGAAAATAGCCGACACCAGAAGCGTAGGAATTTCCATTTTTTTTAACTGTTGTAATAAATTAGGCCAGAATTCGTATTTAACGATTATGGCCATTTTTGGATGGGCTACCTTAAGAAATCTTTGCATGTTTTTTTTAGTATCCAAAGGTAAATAGGTAACTAAATCTACCGTGTTATAATCTTTTCTAACTTCATAACCGGAAGGCGAAAAGAAAGTTAGCAAAAATTTATATTTCGGAAACTGTTTTTTGCAGGCTTCAATGATGGGGCGGCCTTGTTCAAACTCACCCAATGATGCCGCATGAAACCATAAAATGTTATCATCTTTGCCAAAAGTGTTGGCCAGTTGCGTAAAAACAGATTTTCTGCCTCTAACAAAAAGAGTTAGCTTTTTGTTGAACACAGCCGCTATCGGTAAAAATAATTTTACAAGAAAAATGACTATGTTATAGAGTATTTGCATAAGATTTTGCTAAAATAAAAATTCGTATTCACATCTGTTAAATAATTCGTATTTTTGTGCGTTTATAACAAAAATTATTCACATGCACAATATACAAATGGTCGATTTAAAAGGCCAATATGAAAAAATTAAAAAGCAAGTTGATCACGCCATTCAACATGTTATAGATAACACAGCTTTTATTAATGGCCCCGAAGTAAAAAGTTTTCAAAAAGACTTAGAGGAATACCTTGGAGTAAAACACGTTATTCCCTGCGGAAACGGTACGGATGCTCTGCAAATAGCTCTAATGGGATTAAAATTACAACCCGGCGATGAAGTCATTACCGTTGATTTTACTTTTGCAGCTACGGTAGAAGTAATTGCGTTGTTAAAACTTACGCCTGTTTTGATTGATGTAGAAGAAGATACATTCAACATGGATATTGCCGCACTTAAAAAAGCCATAACACCAAAGACAAAAGCCATTGTTCCGGTACATTTGTTTGGCCAATGTGCCAATATGGAAGCAATAATGCAAGTGGCAAAAGAACACAATCTTTACGTGATAGAAGATAATGCACAAGCCATAGGTGCAGATTATATTTTTGAAGACGGAAGTACCAAAAAATCAGGAACAATAGGCACGGTGGGTACTACCTCATTTTTTCCTTCAAAAAATCTTGGCTGTTATGGTGATGGCGGAGCCATTTTTACCAATGATGACGATTTGGCTCACATATTACGAGGCATTGTGAATCATGGGATGTATAAAAGGTATTACCATGATGTTATTGGTGTAAATTCCCGTTTAGATAGTATTCAGGCTGCGGTTTTACAAGCTAAATTACCGCATTTAGACAGTTATTGCGAAGCCAGATTGGCTGCGGCCAATTATTATAACAGAGCTTTTGCCAATAATAAACATATTGTCACTCCGGTACAAAGCACTTTTACCTCTCACGTGTTTCATCAATATACATTAAAACTTAAAGGAGTGGACAGGGATGCACTACACAAACATTTACAAGGCCTTAATATCCCCTGTGCTATTTATTATCCGGTGCCATTACACATACAGAAAGCCTATGCAGACAGCCGGTATAATGAAGCTGACTTTACGGTTACCAACAAATTGGTAAAAGAGGTGATTTCTTTGCCGATGCATACGGAACTTACTGAAGAACAACAGGATATAATCATAGAAAGTGTATTAACTTTTATAAAAAATAATACGTGAATTTAACCGTTATTGGAACAGGCTATGTAGGGCTGGTAACTGGAACATGTTTGGCTGATATGGGTAATCAGGTTACCTGTGTAGATATAGATGCTGATAAAATAAAACAGTTACAAAACGGAAAACTACCCATCTATGAGCCTAATCTGGAAGAATTATTACATCGGAATATAGAGGGTGAACGTCTCTTGTTTACTACCAGTTTAAAAGAAGGGGTAAAAAATGCTGCTGTAATTTTTTTGGCTTTGCCCACGCCACAGGGAGGAGACGGTTCTGCGGATTTATCCTATGTTAAAAAAGTAGCACATGATTTGGGTAAACTCATTGCGGACTATAAGATTATTGTCAATAAAAGTACAGTACCTGTAGGGACTTCAGAGGCAGTTCATAAAATTATATCAGAGCTTACAGATACGCCTTTTGATGTGGTCTCCAATCCGGAATTTTTACGTGAAGGCTATGCTGTAAAAGATTTTATGGAGCCGCAACGTATTATCATAGGGTCTAAGAGTGAGCGTGCAAAACGGATACTCAACGAGTTATACAAGCCTTTTATTACGGTAAAACGCCCTATCATTTATATGGATGAACGTTCCTCTGAGCTAACTAAATATGCTGCCAATACTTTTCTGGCTACCAAGATTACTTTTATGAATGAAATAGCCAATCTCTGTGAAAAGATTGGTGCAGACGTAGATATTACCCGTGTAGGCATGGGCTCTGATCCACGAATCGGAAACCGGTTTCTGTTTCCCGGTATTGGCTATGGCGGTTCTTGTTTTCCAAAAGACGTAAACGCCTTGGTAAAATTAAGTGATGAAGCAACGTATGACTTTAAGATTTTAAAATCGGTTATAGCCGTAAATACAGAGCAAAAAAAATCTCTAATCCCAAAAGTAGAACGCTATTTTAAGAATGATTTAAAGGGGAAAAAAATAGGAATTTGGGGTTTGGCTTTTAAGCCAAATACTGATGATGTCCGTGAGGCTCCGGCTATAGATGTAATTAACGAATTGTTATTGAGAGACGTAGAAGTTGTTGCTTATGATCCTGAGGCTATGTCAAATATGAAAAAGATATATGGCGACAGAATTATTTTTGGCACTAATGCCTATGGCGTGCTAAAAGATGTAGATTGTTTATTAATTTGTACGGAATGGAGCCAATTTACATCGCCAAGTTTTGGACGAATGAAGAATTTGATGAAAAGGCCGGTGATTTTTGACGGCAGAAATATTTTTGATTTGGAAGTAATGAAAACTAAAGGATTTCATTACGAGTCTGTGGGTAGAAAAATTATAACAATAGAAAATGAATAAAATTTTAGTAACCGGTGGGTTGGGCTTTATAGGTTCTCATACGGTAGTAGAACTACAAAACGAAGGTTTTGAAGTGGTTATTATAGATGATTTATCCAATTCGTCTATTTCGGTTTTGGACGGTATTACCGCTATTACCGGTAAAAAACCGCAATTTGAAAAATTAGATTTAAAAAATCAAAAGGAGGTTCGTCGTTTTTTTGATGAAAATAAAGATATTTCCGGAATTATTCATTTTGCCGCTTCCAAAGCTGTGGGCGAAAGTGTAGAAAAACCATTGATGTATTATCATAACAACATCAATACTTTAGTGTATTTATTAGAAGCGATGCGAGAGAATAATATTCCCAATTTTATTTTTAGCTCCTCATGCACGGTGTACGGCCAGGCTGATAAAATGCCTATTACAGAAGCGGCACCCTTTAAACCTGCTGAATCGCCTTATGGCAATACAAAACAAATAGGAGAGGAAATACTGCAAGACACTTCAAAAGTGTCTGATTTAAACGTGATTGCTTTGCGGTATTTTAATCCAATTGGAGCTCATGATTCGGCAAAAATAGGGGAATTACCCATTGGTGTACCTCAAAATTTAGTACCGTTTGTAACGCAAACGGCTGCGGGAATTAGGAAAGAATTGTCTGTTTTTGGCGGTGATTATCCTACCCCGGACGGTACCGCTATCCGTGATTATATTTATGTGGTGGACTTGGCAAAAGCCCATATTGTGGCCATGAAAAGGTTATTGGATAAGAAAAACAAAACCGCTTATGAAATCTTTAATATAGGCACCGGAAAAGGCAGTTCCGTATTGGAAGTTATTCAGTCCTTTGAAGCGGCTACCGGCCGGAAATTACCATACAAAATAGTAGATAGGCGAGCCGGAGATATTGTTGAGGCTTATGCTGATACCACTAAAGCAAATAAGGAATTGGGGTGGAAGGCACAATACAGTTTAAAAGATGCCTTGGCGTCTGCATGGAAGTGGCAAAAGAGTTTATAAGTTTGTAGTTTGAGAGTTTGAATCTCAATTTGCTAAGTTAGCGGTTTGTTGAAAGAGTCACCAGACTATAAATATTGGTAATCTTTCTCACATTTGTAGCTTATAAGAAATAATTAAGAACAGTAAATAGACAATTACTTTATATATGGAAAAGATTTTAATCACTGGTGGAGCCGGGTTTATTGGGTCGCATGTTGTGAGATTATTTGTAAAGAATTATCCTGATTGTCATATTTATAATCTGGATGCCCTTACGTATGCCGGAAATCTGGAAAATATTATTGATATAGCGGATTCCGAAAATTATACTTTTATAAAAGGCGATATTAAGGATGCTGATTTTATCAATTCTTTGTTTGAGAAATACAAATTTGACGGGGTGATTCATTTAGCAGCGGAAAGCCATGTGGACAGGTCTATCGTTGCTCCAAATGCGTTTATCGAAACCAATGTAACAGGTACAGCCAATTTATTGAATGCCTTTAAAGAAACCTGGCAGGATGATTACAAAGACAGTTTGTTTTATCACGTTTCTACCGATGAAGTCTATGGTTCCTTAGGAAAAACCGGATTGTTTACAGAAACCACCCCTTATGATCCCAAATCGCCCTATTCGGCAAGTAAAGCAGCATCTGATCATTTGGTTAGAGCGTATGGAAATACCTATAATTTGCCCTATATTATCAGTAATTGTTCTAATAACTACGGCCCTAATCAGTTCCCGGAAAAACTCATTCCCTTGTTTATCAACAATATAAAAAATGATAAAATTTTACCGGTTTACGGTGATGGCCAATATACCCGAGACTGGCTCTTTGTAGAAGACCATGCCAAGGCTATTGACTTAATTTATCACCAAGGAAAAGTGTCTGAAACTTATAATATTGGCGGATTTAATGAGTGGACGAATTTAGATTTGATACAATTACTCTGCATTTTGATGGATGAGAAATTGAGCCAATCTAAAGGCACTGCTGAAAAACTGATTACCTATGTCAAAGACCGTCCCGGTCACGATAGGCGGTATGCGATAGATGCCTCTAAACTCAACAAAGAATTGGGCTGGGAACCATCGGTAACTTTTGAAGAAGGATTGGCAAAAACCATCGATTGGTATCTGAAAAATGAAATGTGGTTAAATAATGTTACTTCCGGAGCCTATAAGGAATACTACAAAAAAATGTACGGTTAGTATGATTTAGTAATAATAGAAGGTGCATTAAAAGCGGTTTCAAAATTGGGTTTTACTTTTTGCTTTTTTTTCCTAAGCGGGATGACAATACTGGCTCCTACCACAGCTCCTAATGTTGTATATTTAAAATCGTTAAAACTCCTTTTATTATTAAACCATAAGGGGTCAACTACTTCTTTTAACAATCCTAAAACGCCTGCTGTACCTGCACCAATAAACCAAGCTTTCCATTTATTGTCAGTCTTTTTAAAAATATAATAAGAGGTAACTCCACTGATAACTGTACCGGCTATAAAATGTTCCGGATGGCCTTTATCAGAAAATAATGGCTGAGCATTAATTTGTGCTGACAGTAAAAATAGGATAACGAAAGCCTTTTTCATTATAATAGTGAATAATGCGATAACGCAGTGGTTAATTCTAAAAACTCTTCCCGTTGTATTTTATTGTTCTTTTGCCTTATAGTTAATTTCCATGTTGTCAACCGTAGACTTTCTTCTTTTTGCCATAAATTTCCCGAAATCTCCTCGTAATATCTCAATATTACTCAAAAATTTCATAAAATTTCTAATCAAAAATAAAGAAAGCTATGGTCACAATATTAATCGAATTCAGGTTTTTATTTAATTCGATTAAAAAATGCCATTACATCTTCCACGGTATTGGGTTTTGCAATTATGTTTTTGTCTTTGTCCAGAATAAAATATGTAGGTGTTATGCTTTCCCAATTGGCTTTGCTCTGTTCTTCTTCCAAACCGATGGCGAGGACTTGGGTGTTTTTATCGTCTTTTTCAAAATTGGCTAAAATGGGAATTTCTTTTAAACAGTGCCCACAGGTAGAACTCCAAAAAACAATGATGTAATATTCTGCTCCGCTGAGTTCTGCCAACCGTTTTTTCGTAGTATTTTCTCGCCAGCTAATAGGAGGAGCCGGGCTGCCCACGGCGATTTTGAGTTGAGCTTCCAACTCACTTATAAATTCTTTATCGATAGTTGTTTCGGGCAATTTAGTGTAATATTCATTTAAGAGAAACCGAATCAATTCCGTGTGGTCTTGTTGGGAAAATACTTGTAACAAGCCTTCTATAACATCTTTATAGAGTTCCGCATTGGGTTTAATTTTTTCCATAACCTTCCCAATGGCTTCTTTTTGAGTTCTTGCCAACACTTCCGGGTCATCAGAGGTTTGTAAAAAGATGTAATTCATTATCCTCTGGTATGCTAAATCCGATTTTAGCAATAGCGTATCAGAGACATCCAGATTTTCGAAATAATGGTTCTTCAGTTCTTCCAGATAATTTTGTGGATTGTCTAATATTTCAGGAGCATTATATCTAGCCAAAGCCTTAATAAATGTGTGTGCCAAAGTCTTTTCCGAAGCAATATTAAATGAATTTTGAATGGTGTTTAAAAGTTTGTAATTGGCAATGTAAGCTGTTGCTAATGCTTGTTTTTGATTGTCATTCGCCTTGAAATAACTCAATTGCAAGGAGTCTAATTTGTACTGTTGCTCATAGATTTTATTTTTATAATCCTGAAAAAGTTGGTTTTCTTTTGAAACTGTGAACTCTAATGTATTGTCCAATTGTTGCGGATTTACTGTAAAGGCAATATCTTCTTTATTATAGAGAACATCTATGTAAAGCTGATTTTGTAAATCATAAAACAAGCGATACATCCCTACGTTAGTTCCTTTTGGCAGCATGAAAGAAAATTTTCCGGATTCAATGTTGGCATTGTCCAGATATTTTTGACTCATACCATCTAATTGATACAGGATGACCCATTCAAAGTCTTCCGGCGGGTTAAAAGTGCCGGAAATAGTGTGCTGGGAAAAGGTGGAAAACGAACTTAAAATGAATATCACAAAAATTTTTAATCGCATTGGCTAATTTTTAGATTCATACGCACAAAAATAAAACCAAAATGCCAAAATAGCTTATAAATCATAAAGATTATCTTTGTAATAAATACGTAAAATGGATTTTAATAATAAGATTGTTTGGGTAACTGGAGCTTCATCAGGTATAGGGTGGGAGGTTGTGTTGCAATTGATAGATTGTGGTGCTAAAGTTATCGCTTCTGCCCGAAATGTTGAAAAACTCAATCAGTTAAAAGCGGTTGTCAGGAATCCGGAGCGGGTTGCCATACTTCCTATGGACGTAGAAAAATTTGAAAGTATGGGCAGGTGGGTACAGCGAGCCACCAAACTTTTTGGGGGCTTGGATATCCTTATAAACAATGCCGGTATAAGCCAACGTGGCTTGGCTATTGATACCGGCTTAACTACTGATTTTAAAATATTTAATACCAATTTTTTTGGAACTGTGGCTTTAACCAAAGCCGTGTTGCCCATTTTTGCCGCACAGCACCATGGCCATATTGTAGTAGTTAGTAGTGTGGTGGGTAAGATAGGTACACCGCTTAGAAGTACCTATGCGGCTTCAAAACACGCCCTGCACGGTTTTTTTGACAGCTTAAGAGTCGAAGTTTATAAAGATAATATTTATGTAACCATTATCTGCCCCGGTTATGTGCAAACCGATATTTCACGCAATGCCCTTTCCGGAGACGGTACCAAACATGCCAAAATGGATAAAAATACCGCTAACGGCCTGTCCGCACCATATTTTGTGAATAAGATGTTACGAGCTATTGCCAAAAAACGTCAGGAAGTAGTCATAGGCGGCCGGCTAGAAACCGCCGCTATATTTTTAAAACGATTTTTTCCAAAGCTCTTGGCTAAGATGGTTCGGAAAAGGATGGCTAATTGATGTAGAATCAAAAGTATAGTAAACACATATTTTATAAATCCCGCTAAGCCAAAAATAAGGCTGGCGGGATTTTATTTACATAGATTTTATCCTTAAATTTATCGCTTATTTTTTAGGCTGTTGTATAGCCTTTTTATCATTTAATACCAAATCCAATATAGCATTATATATTAGATTTGGTATAACTCATCTTAAACTTTTTATTTTTAACCGAAAATGAGATAAAATTTGTTTAGATGAGTTCAATTAGTTGTATCGGAAATTTTATCAGTTTTAACACTGTTTTTCCCGGAATCTTTAAACATATTTATCTAAAATAATGGTAGCATGAAAACATCTGTCTTAACTATTTTATCTTGTATGTATTTTGCTTTTTCGGCTGTAAGCCAAGATGTTAAAAATATTATGAATGATTATCCTATTATCCCAAAACCGGTGGAACTACAAATAAAATCCGGTAGATTTCAAATTAGTGATAATACAAAAATAACCGGTGAAGAATCCTTAAAAAATGAGGGAAATTTTTTAGCCAAATTACTCTCCGGTACCACCGGTAAACAAGTTGTGTTTGATGCCAATACCAAAGAGGCAGCTATTCACCTGAAATTAGATGATGTTATAGAGCAGGAAGAAGGGTATCAATTACAAGTGGATAAGGATAACATTAACATTATAGGAAAAACAGCTAAAGGTGTTTTTTATGGTATCCAGACTTTGCGGCAATTGGTATCGGATGGTGGCTCTGTGCCGGCTGTTTTGGTTAATGATTATCCGCGTTTTGGCTATCGCGGTATGCTCCTTGATGTAGGACGTCATTTCTTACCGGCATCATTTATCAAGGAATTTATAGACCTTATGGCTATGCACAAAATGAATACTTTTCACTGGCATTTAACTGAAGATCAGGGCTGGCGAATAGAGATAAAAAAATATCCAAAATTAACAGAGGTAGGAGCGTATAGAAATGGCACTATCGTAGGACACCTTCCCGGAGAGAAAAATGACGAAACCCGTTACGGCGGTTTTTATACTCAGGAAGAAATAAAAGACATTGTGGCCTATGCGGCCAAAAAACACATTACGGTTATTCCGGAAATAGAATTACCCGGCCACGCCGGAGCGGCCATTGCTGCTTATCCTCATTTAAGTTGTTTTCCGGAAGAACCCACAATAGTGCCTAATGATATGATGTCTAAAAAAAGCAGGGAACAGCAGAAAGCAAACCATCCAAAAATGGTTCAGGAAACCTGGGGTGT
>PDWI01005244.1_pt1 | contig 16826 bp, 17 predicted proteins | sample 1430891 | NCBI WGS metagenome assembly PDWI01 (sample SAMN01162508, study PRJNA174530) | Oral metagenome, whole genome shotgun sequencing project. | biome: Marine environment; feature: Marine mammal; material: Swab sample of the gingival sulcus; isolation source: swab sample of gingival sulcus...
TTTTGCAATACATCCAACAAAGTTCCGTCTTCCGCCTCGCCAAAAGGAGCATCTACCGATACGTTTTTACCCGACACATTTACCGTATCTTTAACTTTCTCTACTGGAATATCCATCATTTCCGATAACTCCTCCGGACTTGGCTTGCGTTGGTGCTGTTGCTCAAACTCTTGTATTGCTTTCTTATACTTACTAAGCGTAGTTACTTGATTTAAAGGCAAACGCACAATTCTAGACTGCTCGTTCACTGCTTGCATGATAGACTGTCTAATCCACCAAACGGCATAAGAAATAAACTTAAAACCTCTTGTTTCGTCGAACTTTTCGGCTGCCTTAATCAAACCTAAATTTCCTTCGTTAATCAAATCCGGAAGGCTTAGTCCTTGATTTTGATATTGTTTAGCAACAGAAACAACAAAACGCAAATTGGCACGAGTTAATTTTTCCAAAGCAATACGGTCACCCTTTCTGATTCTCTGGGCCAACTCTACTTCCTCATCAATGGTAATAAGGTCGTATTTAGCAATTTCTTGCAAATATTTATCTAAGGATGCACTCTCTCGATTGGTAATGGATTTTGTGATTTTAAGCTGTCTCATACGGATAAAAATTAGGGAGCAAAATTACTAATTTTTTATCATATAGAGGGTGTGAATTTGTAAAAATCGTATTGATGTGAATTTTATTTACTTTCCTTTAGTTTAAGGTCTGAACATTAAAAGCTTATAAAATGACAATGCCGTTTAGGACATTATGCTTGTAACTTAGGGAGTTTTAAACTCGAATTCAAATTAATAAAACGGTCGGATACTCATGATAGGAATGGGGGAGCGATCGACCATATATTTAGCGTTAGCCCCCAATAACAAATCAATAGGACTTTCGTCTTGTTCGGTAACAATGACAATTAAATCCGCCTCAATCTTCTGAGCGTATCCAATAGTATTATCGGTAATAGAACTGCCTTGAAAGACCTCTGTTTTTACCGGAATATTTTTGCCTTGTAGATACTCTTCCGATTGTTTAAGCCAAGAAGAAACTTTCTTGATAATATCGGAGAATGAGGTTTCGGTTAGTCCTAATAAATGTACTTCGGCATTGAACAGTTTGGCAAATTCCGACACATAAGGCAATTTTCTGCGGTTATGCTTTGTAGAATCTACCGGAACAACAATTTTTTGAAGTTCCTTACCAAAATACCCGTTACGAATAGTAATGGTTGGGCAAGGCGAAGCGGAAACCACCTTGTAAGCGTTGCTCCCTGCCCAATAAGAATTACTTCCGGAGGAGCCGCCCGTTCCCATCACAATATATTCTGATTGGTGGTTTTGAGCAAAACGAATAATCTCCTTTGACACACTTCCTTTCAGCAAGTGAGGAATAATTCTTTGTTTAACATCGTTTTGATGTCTGTGGGCAATTAAGTTAAGGTAATCCTCTTCCGTTTTATTTTTAAAATCGACTAAATCTTTAAAGTAATAGGGCGTTTCAAAGTTTTTGTTTTGCATAATGTGCAATAAATAAACATCGGCATTCAGCTTATTAGCCAAACCTATGCCATGTTCCAATGCGTTGATAGAATCGGAAGAGAAATCGATAGGTATGGTAATGTTCTTCATAAAAAATACTGTTTGCGAGTCCAAAAACTTAAATTATCGAACAGCTAAAGTATAAAAAAGTTGATACAAAAAATACGCCTTGCTTCATTTTTTTCGCCTAACAAACTTGCCGAAGGTTAAACAAACATCTACCTTTGTATGAAAATAATAAACAACTTAGAACCTTATTATAGACATGAGAATATTAGTAAAAAACATAAAAGAATTGGTGCTGGTAGAAGACCAAGCTGTTAAGTGGAAAGCCGGTAAAGAAATGGCGGAATTACCCACTATTAAAGATGCTTATTTAATTGCTAAAGATGGACTAATAGAGGACTTTGGTCTGATGAAAGACTTAAAAGAATCATCTTTTGATGAGGTGTACGATGCCACAGGAAAAATGGTATTCCCTTCTTTTTGCGATTCGCATACCCACTTGGTTTATGCCGGAAGCAGAGAGATTGAATACAGCGACAAAATCAGAGGGCTGTCGTACGAAGAGATTGCAGAGCGAGGCGGTGGAATTTTAAATTCTGCGAAACGTATGGCAGACATCAGCGAAGACGATTTGTATGCTGCATCAATGGAGCGAATTAACGAAATTATTAAGTTAGGAACAGGAGCTGTTGAGATTAAAAGCGGGTATGGTTTAGATACCGAAAACGAGCTTAAAATGTTGCGAGTTATTAAACGGATAAAGGAAACCAGCCCTATAACCGTAAAAGCTAACTTTTTGGGAGCACACTCCATTCCTGCCGAGTACCGCGACAACCAAACGACTTATGTGGATATAATTATTAATGAAATGTTACCTTTGGTTGCTGCCGAAGATTTGGCAGATTTTGTGGATGTCTTTTGCGACAAAGGCTTTTTTACCGTAGAGGATACTGACCGTATTTTAATGGCTGCCATGAAATATGGCTTGCGTCCTAAGATTCACGCCAACGAGTTAGATTATTCCGGAGGGATACAAGTAGGGGTTAAGTACGATGCCCTTTCGGTTGACCATTTGGAGTTTACCGGAGATGCCGAAATAGAGGCTTTGTTGGGCTCTAACACGATGCCAACTTTATTGCCCGGAGCGGCTTTCTTTTTGGGGATGATAGACCCACCTGTCAGAAAAATGATTAATGCAGGTTTGCCGGTGGCCTTGGCTTCTGATTATAACCCCGGTTCTTCCCCTTCGGGAGATATGAAGTTTGTAATGTCTTTGGGAACGGTTAAGTTAAAAATGTTGCCGGAAGAGGTAATAAATGCTACAACTATTAATACCGCTTACGCTATGGGACTTAATGAAACACATGGTAGTATTTGTAGAGGTAAGGTGGCTAATTTTTACATTACCAAAGCTATTTCTACTTATGAGTTTATGCCTTATGCTTACGGAACAGACTTGGTAGAAACGGTTTTCCTTAACGGTAAACTTATACATCAAAAGACATTGTAATCCGAAAGAAAAAGCAAACTACCTTAACGTGAATCTAGGTGGTATAAGATTTTACTCACACGAGATTCGCATTAATTTAAAAAGCCTTGCTAATAAAATAATCATTAGTAGGGCTTTTTTGTTTTCTTACAAAAGTACTAAGGAGAACAGAAAAGCTTAAAATGCAGTTAAGGTATTAAAACAACCCTTCGTTTTGGTTTTGTATATAACCGGTGTCTTCCAATAAATCTTTGCATTGCGATGCCTCTACGGCAAGTTGGTCGGCGCGTTCATTTCCGGGGATATTGGCGTGACCTTTTATCCATACCATTTTAACCTGATGTTTAGGATAAATTTGTAAAAACCTACGCCATAAGTCTTCGTTCTTTTTGCCTTTAAACCCCTTCTTTAGCCAGCCGAACACCCATTTTTTTTCTATGGCATCTACCACATATTTAGAGTCGCTATAAACCGTAACTTGGCAATGTTCTTTCTTCAACGCCTCTAAACCGACAATTACAGCCAGCAATTCCATACGGTTGTTAGTTGTTAATTGATAACCTTGCGACAACTCTTTTTTGTGATGTCCCGACATTAAGATGGTTCCGTAGCCACCTTTCCCGGGGTTGCCCGAAGAGGCTCCATCAGTATAAATTATAACATTATGCATAGGCTAAACGAATTCCGATATTAGACACAAATAATTGGATGGTAGTGGACAAAAGAATAATCCCGAAAATCTTTCTTAAATCTGTGATGATAAGGATTTGTAATATCAATAACGGCAAAAGTTACAATAAGTGCCGAAAGAATATTTTTTAAACAAAACTCACCCATATTTTTTTTATTTAAAATTAGAGAATGTTTTGTAAACCATTTGTTTACAGACTCTAAATATAAATGTTTTCTTAAAGGTGCAAAGGTAATGAAAAAGAGGCTACTCCCAAAGACCAACAAGTACATTATATAAGGCTAATACACCCCTCACATTATTCAAAAAAGCCCCCTTTAAATAATACATTGACAAACAAATATTTGCAACCGCCAAGTGCAAGCCTCAAAATTTTATAAATAAAACACCTTTTTGGGGTCAATAAGGCTCGAAATAAAAAACAAAGATTTCTGCGGCTTATTTTGATAAAAAATCTTTTTGCATCTTATTTTTTTAAAATAAAGAATTGTTTTACATTTGTGGAACGTCTTAAAGAGACCTTTTTTTCGACTTATATTGTTCAAGTCTTACATCAAAATTAAATTTATGGCAGAAAGAAAAAAAAGAAGACCAAGGGTTGCTTGGAGCGAAGACAAAAATTATTGGAACGAAGAATGGAAGGATATTGTATTTGGAGATGATGTATCTGAAAAAGAAATATTCAAGGTCTCGAATTATGGTAGAATTCTTAATTGCAAGGCAGAGACTAAATACTTCTACCCCGTTATATATACCAATAAGTATCAGATTGTTCAGGTGCTTCTAAAATCGGGCAAGCGGATAGGAAAATACGTCCATAAAATTGTAGCAGAACATTTTTTAGAACGTAAAGAAGACGAAACCTACGTTATTCACCTCGACTTTAACAAAGACAATAATAAGGTCGAAAATCTTAAATGGGTAAACAAAAAAGGAAAGTTTGAGCATCAGGCTAAAAACCCTAATATGTTCCAACATAAAACCGGCATAACTTATTCTAAATTAACCGAAACACAAGTAAAATTAATTAAACGTAAGATTAATAACCCCAACCGTAAAACACGTATGAAAATGATTGCCAAACAATACGGCATATCAGAAATGCAACTTTACAGAATAAAAACAGGCGAGAATTGGGGACATGTTACAGAATAATATACTTCATGCGTTAGTTATTTTATAACCTATTTAATAAGGCATAATTGGAGAACAAAAGAAGACATCTCCTACAAAATATCATACTTATAAAATATTAACACACACCAAATCAGCTATGAATAGTCAAGATTTTATCCAAGATTATTTGGTTAAAGAAGCCAAGAACCTACTTCAGCAAAAATCATATTACCCCTTAATGATATATGCAACCATAGGGATTGAAACATTAGGTGCTATATTGGACAAGAAACCAATTAGAGCAAGAGAACAATCGAAATTTCGCTTTGCTTCTGCCCTATATCATTTATTTCCAAATCAGTACGGGTTTGTTAATAAAAATAACTTTTTATACGAAGCTCTTCGCAATCATTCGGCTCATAACCTCATCCCTTCCTCTAAACTCCAAATTGTAAACCAAGCAACTAAAACAACCCGACATTTAGACCAAAGCAAAGACCAAGTACACTTTATTATCGAAATATTTGCCAAAGATTTTATTAACGCCTGCAATATGGTTCTTGAAAAGTTGGAAAAAGGCGAGCTGAAAAATAAGTTTATCCAAATATAAACCGTTGGGTGTAATTAAAGGAAATGAAAGTAAATAATGATAATTGAATATGAACAGTAATATAATACAGAAATATATTAATAATTTTCGCCGATTACTATCAGTCTATTTAAAACCAAATATAGGTCTACAGTTGCATATTTATAATTGTGGTACAGAGGGAGGAATGATTGTAATTTATTTCAAGCCAGGTGGACGTTCAAACGATATCTATGAGAGTAAATACGAGAAGATTAGTGATGTTTTAGGAGATATGAAACAAACTTTCTTTGGAGGAAATTTATCAGGAATACACTTTAAAGGAACAAATACCCTAATGGATCCCGAAAAAATTATTTTAATAAAAGATTCAAGTCCATATGAGTGGTCAGAAGAAAAGCTTATTGATGACATTAATAGCATTGTTTCTCCTCCAGAAAAAATAGAAGGAGGTAAAAGATGAAGTTAGGCGAAAATTTTGAAGGTACTGTTGAAGAGTTTAAGAAACCTATGCGAAAATCATGGATTTGATTCATCTACTTTCTTGAAAGTGCCTAAAAAGTACGATATAAATATGACGGTTATTTACGTTGTATTATTTCTTTTTTTTATAACATCTCTTTCAATGTGGATTTTTCCTATGGGAGATATTTTATCAAAGATTTTTATAGTTTCTGCTTTTGTTTTAGCATTTATAACAACAATTACAATACATCTTAAATATGATAAATGGGAAGTAACAAGTATAACTTTTTTAGGTTGCTTAGTCGTGTTAAGTCTGTGCTTAGGTATTCTTACACCTAAACAAGCTATTGATAAATTACAAAAAGGAGAATTAATTGAAATTGAAAAATGATAACTACACCCAACACAAGTGTATAAATAATGCGGGTGGAGTAGGAGTTTAAAAAGTCGTTCCTTTTGCCCGCACTTTTGCTTTTATTTCGTATTTTTGAGGAGTTACAAAATAAAAAGACGGCGAGTGCTATGAGCCGTGAGAATTTGAAAACTATCGCTTTCAAATCCCGCACTCTTCATACACTGCGACCGTTAAAATAAAAAAACCTCAAAAGTCTCAATAACTTCCGAGGTTCAATATCTTAAAAACAATTGTATTAGGCGATAAGATTAAAATTTAACACCTACTTTTAATCCAATTACATTAGGCTTAATAGATACACTTTTTCCGGGATCTGTAATTTTATCTTTCCCTATACCGATAAATTTCTGAGAAAAAATCAACTCGGCAATTATTGCAGTACTTCCTCCCAAAGAGTATTCAATACCTCCGCCAACAAGCCATCCTACATTAAAAGGATTAACACTTTTTCTAATATTTAAACTTTCCGTATCATCTGCAACTAAAAGGTTAGACGTTTTAGTTGCTACACCGTCAATATCTGCTCTTACGCGATGAGAGAATGAAACAACACCTCCGATACGAGCAAAATAGGTAATATAACCAATCTCTTGAGTCATCCCTTTTATAGAAAAAGGTAACTCTATGTGCTGCAATTTATAAGATATTTCAGAATTAGGAGCAACCAAATAATCATCATCATCCCAATTGAAATGAGTAAAGTTATCGTACTTAACTGTACCTCCGTCCATCAAAAGGTTAGCGCCGAAAGAGAACGCAAAATTATCGGTAACTCCATAATCTACAAAGGCACCAAAAATAAAAACACCCTTACCACTAACAGACTCTGCTTGTTTACTATTAACTGACAACCAGCTATAACCGGTTCCTAATTGTAAGCCCCCTCCTATTTTTTGGGCACTTAACGACATCGCTAACATAGAAGCGATAACAACAATAAATATTCTTTTCATGATTCTTTTGTAATGAATGTTATACTTTTACACCTTCAAAGGTATAAAAATAAATAAATATCAATTATGTTTAAACGGGTTTCTTTGGTTATTACAGTCTTTTTACTGATAACTTCTTGTCAGCAGTCTCCTTTTCAAGTCGATTTACAAAAAAACATTGCTTTGGAAAGTGTTCGTTTCGACCAAAAATTAATGAGCTTAGACAGCAACCAAATTGAATCATCCATTGAGCAGTTTTATAAGGAAGACCCCTTATTTTTTCCGGCATATACGCATAGAATTTTAAAAATTGGCGGACGAGAACAACAAAATTTCAAGCCTCAACTTTTAAGTTTTATTTATAACGACATCAGTCAATCGGTGTATGCCTCTATTTGCAAAAAGTTTAAAAACGTGGACGACATCAGCAAAGCCGTCAGCAAGGCTTACAGCTATTATCATTATTACTTTCCTTCGGAAGAAATTCCCAAGTTATATTATTTTCAATCCGGCTTTAATCAACGTATTGTCATTGACAGTTTATTAATTGGAATAGGTTTAGATATGTGCTTAGGGACAGACTGTGAATATTACGACCAACTTGGCATTCCCAACTATATGCAAAATAAACTCGGCAAAGAAACCATTGCTGTGGACGCTATGAAAGGTTTAGCTTGGTCAAATTTCCCCTTTGAAGGAAATGACAATTTGGCTTGCAATATGATTTACGAGGGCAAAATACAATATCTAATCACCGCACTTTTCCCCAATGTTGCGGATAGCATCAAATTTGCTTACTCCAATGCAGATTTAGCTTGGCTGGAGCGAAACGAAGCTAACATTTGGGCTTCGATAATAGAAGATGAAATGCTGTACGTAACAGAACGCATTAAAATACAAAACATGATAGGCAACGCCCCCTTTTCTCAGCCTTTTGGAAATCAATCACCGCCCAAAATAGGCATTTGGATTGGATATAAAATTGTAAAAAGCTATATGGATACGCATCCCAAAGTAAGCATCCCCGACTTAATGCAAATGCAAGATTATGTAGGCATTCTTAACGATAGCGGATATAACCCATAAAACGAATCATTATTCCGGATTCACATCAAAACAACAACTCCGTCTCTATTTCTTGTTTAAGAAACGAGCTTTAAAACCGTCAAAATCAATCCAGTCGTTATAGTGCCATTTGGCAACAATGGTACCTTCTTTTAACAAGACAAAACCCGGATTGGCTCTAACAATGGTCTTTAAAGTAATGGGGTCGCAGATGTAAAAATCATAAGAGAGTTGAGGCGTAGCCTGCTCCATAACATCTTCCGAGCCAATGTATTCGTATTCATCTAAATTTTCGGGCAAATCTTTTTCTTTAAACTCATGCACTTGTCCGTCTTTTTGGTAGAAATACACTACAGAAGCTTCTTGTACATCAGAGGCTGCAACATCTAACTTATTGATTAAACTATCTTTAAAACCAGCTATTTGGTCGTTTAAAGCAGAGGTAACCACACGAAGTTTAATGCCTTCTTGTTTTAATACCAACGCCAAACTATCAAGCTTTACAAAGCTCTCAAAATCTGTCTTTTCCAAGTCGTAAGCTATACACAACAAGGTCATCGGCTCTGACAATATTTGCTCTGTAATATCGCCCTCTTCGCTATTAGATATGGTAAAGTCGTGAATAGGAGGATGATACCCCTTTTCAATCAATTCCGAGTAGCTATCAACATATTCCCATAATTCGGAATGGTCTGCCGGCTCTGACAATTCAGCTTCGCTAAATACTCTTTCCTCCCCTGTTTGAAGATTTTTATACGTGAATGTACTTTTGTAAACATCCATTTTAGCCCCTTCGGGGATACTCATGCCTTCTTGAATATTGTTACCAATTTTATAAGGTCTAAAATCTAATATTGGCAAGTGATTATAACTATAAATAGATACATAAACAATCAAAGCCGCTCCCAATGCATTAATAAAAAATGCCTTTTGTAACTTAACGGGATTTATCAACCTTTTGCCTCTCAGCAATAAAATAATGATAGGAATATCAATGACTGTATTTTTCCAGAACGTCTCCCAATTGGTTAAAACCCAAGCATCTCCAAAACAACCACAGTCGCTAACCGCATTGGTTAATGCCAACACCAAAGTAACTGGTGTAAACAGAAGCATAAATAAAGTCCCTAACCAAGTGTAAAATCTTAAAAAAGTACCTAAAAGCAATCCTAATCCCACCAAAAATTCTAAAGAAGATTGTAAGATAGACAAGGGAAATGCAAAATCATTTAGAAAGGTCAATCCAAAGTATTGAAAATAATCCAAAAACTTATAAGTAGAACCCAAAGGATCCACCGCTTTGACAAAACCCGAGTATAAAAACACTACCCCTACAAATATTCTGGATATTAGCACAATCCATTTTCTAGAACCCTTATGAAGCAAGTAAGTAGCTAATCCTCCGACAAATAATACACCTAATATAATTAATATAGATTCCATTCTTAAAAGTTTTTTCCCAAAAATATAGGTAAGCCATCATATATCAAAGGAAACTTTTAATATTTAGAAAATTTTAACGGCTATTTAGCAACCTAAATGGATAAAGCTGTGCCAAAAAAAAGCCACTATCCTATCAGATAGTCGCTTTATAACGTTAAGATTATTTGCATCAAATGCTGTAATTTATTTTAAAGCCCTTATCTCTTGCTCTGACAAGCCCGTTAATTCAACAATTTCAGAAACAGATTTGCCCATTTTTAAAGCATTCTTCACAACTTTCTCTATACCTTTTTCCATTCCTTTTTCAAAACCCTCATCATGTGCTGTATCCAATGAGTTTTTTAAATCTCTATAATACTTTAAACTATCTTCGTAAGAAATGACTTGTTCCGGTGTAAATTTGGCAATCTCAGCAACTTCAAATAACTTTTCAAAAATACCCTCTCTTAAACTATCGGGGATTCTATCCAATTTGTTCAAATTTCTTAATACATAGAGCCACTTTTCAAAACCACTTCTTAACTCATCTGCCTTTTTATTAAACTTGGGCATTTCAAGATAAATAAAGGTTAATTTATCATAAAAAACCTCCTTAGTTTCAATATCTGACAACTTAACATCGTATCTAAATTTTTCGGGATTATTTTTGTTTTCATCAAAGACAAAATCTAAAATCCCTATTGTATAAACCGCTTTCAGTTCAAAATTCCAATCTGCTTTTTGGGCTTGTTCCCGAATAGGAAAAGTAGAATAATAGACCGTCCTGTCTTTAAAAAAGTTCTGTTTGGATTTTTGTAACTCTACAATAAATTTTTCACCTTTTTCATTTTCGCAATACAAATCAAAAATAGCTTTTCTATCTACTTCTGAAGAACCAAGATGTTCATTTCTAAGATAAGTTAAATCAACGATTCTTCCTTGCTCTTCTTTCAATAATTCATTTAAAAAATCTAAAAGCAAATCTTTATTAGGCTCTTCGCCAAAAAGTCTCTTAAACCCATAATCTGTAAACGGATTGATATATTTTTCTTTGGTTACTCCCATTATTAACACCTTTCCACAAAGGTAACAAAATATTTTAATACCTAAAATCTGCAAGGGTTTTCGTAATGAAAAAATTAAAATTGCACATTGCCAATTACACATTGTCAATTGAAATAAAGTTGGACTTTGTAATAGAACAAGGCTTGCAGAATTTAGGTATAAGCAAAAGACAACAGCCAAAACATTTACTTTCTTACGAAATGGTTTAACTTTGCCCTATGGAAAAAGAGCATCTTACGGCACAGATACAAGAAAGGGCTGTTTTGATTGGGGTTGTCAATCAAGAGCAGTCGGATGAGCAAACAAAAGAGTACCTCGAAGAATTGGAGTTTTTGGTAAAAACGGCAGGAGCCATTACTGTCAAATCATTTACCCAACAATTGGACAAGCCTAACCCTAAAACCTTTGTAGGGAGTGGTAAACTGAACGAAGTACATCGATTTGTAGAAGAAAATCAAATTGATCTGGTTATTTTCGATGATGAGTTAAGCCCTTCTCAACTTAGAAACATCGAGCGGATTTTAGACCGTAGAATTTTAGACAGAACCAATTTGATTCTTGACATCTTTGCTGCCAGAGCACAAACTGCCCACGCTAAAGTACAGGTAGAATTAGCTCAATACCAATACTTAATGCCCCGACTAACCCGAATGTGGACACACCTACAAAAACAAAAGGGCGGTATGGGAATGAGAGGTCCCGGAGAAACCGAAATAGAAACCGACAGACGAATTATCAGAGATAAAATTACACGCCTAAAAGAGCAACTAAAAAAGATAGACAAGCAAATGGCAACCCAACGAAAAAACAGAGGCAAAATGGTACGGGTTGCTTTAGTGGGATATACCAATGTCGGCAAATCGACCATTATGAATATGTTAAGCAAATCGGAAGTGTTTGCCGAAAACAAACTCTTTGCGACCCTTGACACAACCGTTCGAAAAGTGGTGATTGACAATTTACCCTTTTTACTTTCCGACACGGTAGGGTTTATCCGAAAACTTCCGCACAGCTTGGTAGAATCATTCAAATCGACCTTAGACGAGGTGCGTGAAGCAGATATTCTGATTCATGTTGCCGATATTTCGCACCCCAACTTTGAGGAACAAATAGAGGTGGTATCTCAAACATTAAAAGAGATAGACCAACAGCCCAAACCTACTTATATTGTCTTTAACAAAATAGACCAATATACTTATACCCCAAAAGAGGAGGATGATTTAACCCCTAAAACACGAGAAAATTATTCTTTAGAAGAATTACAAAATACATGGATGTCGAAAACCAATGTCCACTCTATTTTTATTTCTGCCAAAGAAAAACAAAACATCGAGGCTTTTAAGCAACTGATTTACAAAAAGGTTAAAGAGATTCACATCAAACGCTATCCGTACAATAACTTATTGTATTAAGGTGGATTCAAGATAAAATTTTCCTCACAGAAATTTGTAAATATTTTAAGACTAAGAATTTGCGAATTTTGTTAATCTTTCTTAACCATCTGATGTCTATAACAAATTAGGATTAACTTTGTATCCATTAGTATATGAGATGGTTAAACAAAACATATTTAGGCGTTCTGATATTGGTAATACTGGTATCTATGCTTGGCTTAATAGCAATCCAAAGTTATTGGATAAGCAATTCGTACAAGATAAAGGAAAAGAACTTTAACTACCAAGTTAATAAGGCTTTGTCCAGCGTCATTAAACAGTTAGAGACCCAAGAAACCATTTTCGAAATCAGTAACGAATTTATCAAACTAACCGAAAATAAAGACAGTTTGGTAGAATCCTCTATTTACAAATTTAAACAACGAGACCATCAACAACAAGAAGACCTTGAGGCAGTCAGCAGCAAAAGTGCTGTGGTATTGGGCGGAGCCATCGAAAATGTGGACTCCAATCTGGTTATCTCCAACGCCAAAGACTCTTTGGAAGAGCAAAAAGCCGGACTTATCCCCATCCCCACCGACAACATCAAAAGTATTTTGCGTAACAAGGTAGATAACAAAACCCTTTTTGTAGAAAAGATTGTCAATAAATTATCGAACTACAACGAAAATATTTTACAAAGAATTGAAAAAGTCGATTTAAAGCAAATCATACAAAAAAGCCTTAAAAATCAAGACATCGAAATAGAGTTTGAATTTGCCATTAAAGACAAAGGTAAACGCCTCTGTGCCAGTAGCGACTTTACCCGTACATCCAGCAAAATTTACAGCAAAAAGCTGTACCCTAACGAACCTTTCCACGAAGAGTATTACTTAGAATTATACATCCCTCAACGCACCTCCTCTATTGTCTATTCTATGATGCCCGTCATCATTATATCTATGATACTGACCTTATTGATAGTAGGTACTGTCTTTTTTATTTTTCACATCATTTTAAAACAAAAGCAATTAAGCGAGATTAAAAACGATTTTGTCAATAACTTAACACACGAACTTAAAACCCCGATTGCTACCATTTCTCTCGCCGGACAAATGCTTTCGGACAAAGACATACAAGCCACTACCAGCAATATAGACCGCTATGCCAAAGTGATTAAAGAAGAATCGGGCAGACTGACAAAGCAGGTAGAAAAAGTATTGCAAATAGCCTTGATAGACAAAGGGGAACTGAAACTAAAAGACCGTAAAATAGAGCTTAATCAGTTTATTAGGAAAATTGGAGAAACCTTTGTGCTAAAGGCAGAAAATGAAGGTGGTAAAATCCATTTCAACCTAGCTACTGACGATTTATACATTAATGCTGACGAATTGCATCTAACCAATGTTATTACAAACTTAATAGACAATGCTATTAAGTATAAAAAAGAAGCACCGAAGATTACCATACAAACAGGACAAAACACAGACAAGGTGTTTTTCTCGATAGAGGATAATGGCATTGGTATCAGCAAAAATGACCAACAACGTATTTTTGACCGTTTTTACAGAGTAGAGTCCGGCAACGTACACAATATAAAAGGATTTGGACTGGGTTTAAGTTACGTCAAAAAGATTATCGACATTTACAAAGGTAATATTGAGATTAAAAGTAAACTTCGGCACGGTACTTGCTTTACCATTTACCTACCCAAATCGGATAATAACAACTAAAATTTTAAGATATGGAACGCAATTTAAAAATCTTATTGGCAGAAGACGACTCTAATTTAGGGTTGCTTTTGAAAGAATATTTAATAGCTAAACAATACGATGTGGTGTTACAACCCGATGGAGAGTCGGCTCTAAAAGCCTTTTCGGAGGAGCGTTTTAACCTATGCATCTTCGATGTTATGATGCCCAAAATGGATGGTATTACCTTGGCCAAAGAAGTCCGTAAAACAGACGCCTTTATCCCTATCATTTTCCTGACAGCCAAATCTTTAAAAGAAGATTTAATTCAAGGATTCGAAGCCGGAGCAGACGATTACCTTACTAAACCTTTCAGTATGGAGGAGTTGATGCTTAGAATACAAGCCATCATGCGTAGAGTGGGCGATAAACCGGCAGAAGCACAAAAAACCGAATTTCAAATCGGAATTTTCCATTTCGACTCACAAAAACAAACCTTAACCTTTGGGAACGAAAGCAAACGTCTTACCACCAAAGAATCCGAATTGTTACGTTTATTGTGCGTTCACAAAAACAGTCTGTTGGACAGGAACGATGCCCTCAACGAAGTTTGGTCAGACGATAATTACTTCAATGCCAGAAGCATGGACGTTTACATTACCAAATTGCGTAAGCATTTAAAAGAGGACGAACGCATCCAAATTATGAATATTCATGGCAAAGGTTTTAAGTTATTAATAGACGAACAATAATATATTGTAAAACATGGTCGTCTGAGATAAAAAAATGCTTAACTTTACCACCCAAAATTAAAATCTTTTAAAACTATGAACGTACCAGCAGAATTAAAGTACACAAAAGACCACGAGTGGGTAAAAGTTGATGGCAATATTGCTACCGTAGGTATTACTGAATTTGCTCAAAGCGAATTAGGCGATATCGTATTTGTAGAAATCGAAACCGAAGGCGAGGAACTTGATAAAGAAGAGGTTTTTGGAACGGTCGAGGCTGTTAAAACTGTCTCTGATTTATTTATGCCTGTTTCCGGTACCGTTACCGAGGTTAACCCTGCCATACAAGACAGCCCGGAAGTTATCAACACCGACGCTTACGGAGAAGGATGGATGATTAAAATTGAAATGAAGGATCCATCCGAGTTAGACGAATTATTATCAGCTGATGACTACCAAGCTCAGATAGGATAATCGTTTTCCTAAATCAAACAAAAGAGTCTTGCAAAATAAATGTAAGGCTCTTTTTTGTTTCATATTCATTATATATCCATCTGCTGTGAGTTAAAAAGTTCCAGCCATAACAGAAAACAGACAACGAATAAGTTTCACCCCATAAAAGTGCTAACTTTATCCAAGAAAGTTTTGTGAATCAAGCTATTGCTCGCAATAATTTCTTTACCAAAAAGATAATCATTTCCGCCTTTATAATCGCAAACTTTTCCTCCAGCTTCTTGCACAATAATAGCTCCGGCAGCAACATCCCAAGGAGAAAGTCCATATTCGTAAAAGGCTTCGAATCTTCCGCAAGCCACATATACCAAATCGGTAGCGGCAGTACCCAATCGTCTGACACCGTGGGTGTTTTGCACAAAATAACTTAAAGAATCCATAAAGGCTTGTAAGCGACTATAATCGTAATAGGGGAATCCGGTTGCCACCAAAGCATCTTCTAAATACTCGGTATCGCTTACCGAAATAGCTTTGCCGTTTAGATACGCTCCGCCATCTTTCCAAGCATAAAAACATTCGTCTAAGCCAACTTCATAAACCACGCCTCCTACAATCTGCCCCTCGTCCATCAAGGCAATGCTAATGGCAAAAGGCGACATACCATGAATATAATTAGTCGTACCGTCTAAGGGGTCAACGATCCACATTTGAGGCTTATCTATGCGTTGTTCACTCCCCTCCTCAGCAATAAAGCCGGCAGTTGGCAAAATCTTTTTAAGTGCCGCCACCAATCTTTGCTCAGTGGTTTTATCTACATAGGTTACAAAATCGTGCTTCCCTTTTTTCTCTACAATTTCGGAATTGATTTTAGCTTGTTCTTGACGCAAGTAAACTCCCGTTTCTTTTACTAAATCAACGACTTGCAGCATGTATTTTTGATAATCCATAGCGTTTTTATTTTTTAATAATTGTTCCTTTCATGTTCGCATTCTCGCAGACGGATTCTAATTTTACGTTTACAATTCGGTTGATAAAACGGGCATCAAAAGGCAGTTCTACCTTGATGTAATTATCAGTAAAACCATACATCACTTCGTTCTTAGACATTGCCTCAACCAACACCGGACGCTCTTGCCCTATAAATCGCTCATTAAAAGCGCGTTGTTTTTTATCAGAAAGGACATGCAATCGTTTGCTTCTTTGTTGTCTTTCGGTCATAGGCACAGAACAATCCATCTCTGTGGCAGGCGTATTTGCCCTTTCGGAATAGGTAAAAACATGAAGGTTCATAATATCCAACTCGCTGATAAACGCTTCTGCTTCAGCAAAAAGAGCATCGGTTTCGGTCGGGAACCCAACAATAACATCTACTCCTATACCGGCGTCGGGGATGGTTCGATTGATAAGCGCAATTTTTTCGCGAAATTTTTGGGTGTTATATCTGCGTTTCATATCCTTTAGAACGGAGTCAGAACCCGATTGCAACGGAATATGAAAGTGGGGCATTATTTTAGGAGATTGAGCAATATAGGCTATCATCTCCGAACTTAGCAAATTAGGTTCTATAGACGAAATACGGATACGCTCAATACCTTCAACCTTATCTAAGGCTTTCAATAAATCGAAAAAAGTTTCTCTGGTAGATTTTCCAAAATCGCCAATATTAACCCCTGTAAGGATGATTTCTTTAACCCCTGAACGTGCAATATCTTGGGCGTTTTTTACCAAATCGGCAATACTTCCGTTTCGGCTTTTACCTCTGGCTTTGGGGATGGTACAATAGGTACAAACATA
>PDWI01005246.1_pt1 | contig 16824 bp, 14 predicted proteins | sample 1430891 | NCBI WGS metagenome assembly PDWI01 (sample SAMN01162508, study PRJNA174530) | Oral metagenome, whole genome shotgun sequencing project. | biome: Marine environment; feature: Marine mammal; material: Swab sample of the gingival sulcus; isolation source: swab sample of gingival sulcus...
TTTATGCAAAAATATAATTATAAAGTTATTGAAAAAAAATGGCAATCATATTGGGAAGATTTTAAACCTTTTAAGGTTGAAGAAAATGATGAAAAAGAAAAATACTATGTTCTTATTGAATTTCCCTTTCCATCTGGACAGGGATTACATGTAGGACATCCTAGACCATATACAGCAATGGATATAATTGCAAGAAAAAGAAGATTAGAAGGTTATAATGTTTTATATCCAATGGGATTTGATAGTTTTGGATTGCCAACAGAAAATTATGCTATAAAAAATAAGGTGCATCCTAAAGATGTTACTAGAGAAAATGTTAATAGATTTGTAGGTCAGTTAAAGAGTTTAGGTTATAGTTTTGATTGGGATAGAATGGTATTAACAAGTGACCCAGATTTTTATAAATGGACACAATGGATTTTTCTTAAAATGTTTGAAAAAGGACTTGCATATAAAACAAAAATGGATATAAATTTTTGTACTTCTTGTAAAGTTGGACTTGCAAATGAAGAAGTTGTTGCAGGAGTTTGCGAGAGATGCGGTAGTGATGTTGTTAGAAAACAAAAAAGTCAGTGGATGTTAAGAATAACAAAGTATGCAGATAGATTGATTGAAGATTTAAAAGATGTTGATTTTATTGATAGAGTTAAAACTCAACAAATTAATTGGATAGGAAAAAGTAGTGGAGCTAAAGTTTTTTTTGATTTAACAACTGTTGATGATAAATTAGAAGTTTTTACAACTAGACCTGATACAATTTATGGTGCTACTTATATGGTTATTGCACCAGAACACCCAATGCTAGATAAGTATAAAAATAAAATAACAAATTTTAATCAAATTATAGAATATAGAGAAAAAGCAAAGCATAAATCAGATTTTGAAAGAACAAAAGTAAACAAAGACAAAACAGGAGTTTTGATAGAAGGGATAAAAGCAATAAATCCATTATTAAATAAAAAAATTCCAATATATATTTCTGATTATGTTATGATGGAATATGGTACAGGGGCTATAATGGCTGTGCCTGCACATGATCAAAGAGATTATGATTTTGCAAAAGAATATGGAATAAATATTATTCAAGTTATTGATGGTGGAAATATTGAAAAAGAAGCGTATTCTGGAAATGGCAAATTAATAAATTCGGGCATATTAGATAATCTTGATGTAAAAGCTGCAAAAGAAAAAATAATCAATTATTTAGAAGAAGAAAAAATAGGAGAGAGAACAGTACAATTTAAATTAAGAGATTGGGTATTTTCAAGACAAAGATATTGGGGAGAGCCAATTCCTATTGTTGATTGTAAAAAATGCGGATATGTGCCTGTTCCTTACGAACAATTACCATTAACACTTCCTGATATAAAAGATTTTGAGGTTTCAGATGATGGATCATCACCACTTTCAAAAATAGATGATTGGGTAAATACTAAATGTCCAAAATGTAGTGGAGAGGCTAAACGAGAAACTGATACAATGCCACAATGGGCTGGTAGTTCTTGGTATTTTTTAAGATATCTTGATCCTAATAATGATAAAGAGTTTGTATCTAAAGAAAAATTAAAATATTGGATGGGAGTAGATTGGTACAATGGCGGTATGGAGCATACTACATTACATTTACTATATTCAAGATTTTGGTACAAGTTTTTATTTGATATTAATGAGGTCTTTGATAAAGAACCATATAAAAAGAGAACAAGTCATGGATTTATTCTTGGTAGTGATGGCGAAAAAATGTCTAAAAGTAGGGGTAATGTTGTAAATCCTGATGATGTAATAGATGATTTTGGAGCGGATACATTAAGAGTTTATGAAATGTTTATAGGTGATTTTGAAAAGGCAGCTGTTTGGTCTGATGATGGTGTAAGAGGTTGTAAGAAATTCTTAGATAGAGTTTGGGCAGCTTTTGATATGGTTAATCTTGAAGATAATTCATATTCAAAAGATTTAGAAGTTATTATTAATCAAACTATAAAAAAAGTTACTAATGATTATGAAGACTTAAAAGCTAATACAGCAATTGCACAATTAATGACATTAGTAAATGAGTTTTATAAAAAAGAAAAAATAACTAGAAAAGAATATGAAATTTTACTAATTTTACTTAATCCAGTTGCACCACATGTAACAGAAGAATTATATGAAATGTTAGGCAATGATAAAAAAATTACAGAATCTTCATGGCCAAAATATAATGAAAATAAGCTAGAATATTCAACTATTGAAATTCCTGTGCAGTTTAATGGAAAGTTAAGATATAAAATAGTTGTTGATAATGATGCAAGCAAGGATGATATTGAAAAAATTGCAAAATTAGATGAAAATTTCAGTAAATATTTAGGAGAAAAAAATTTAGTAAAAACAATAGTAATACCTAAAAAAATGGTATCTTTTGTTATTAAGTAAATGTATAAGAAATATCACTATATAAAAGTAGTGATATTTTTTTATTTATGATATATATAATTTTATTATTTAATATGCTATACTTATCTATGATATAAATAAAAAATGAGGTAAAAATTCTCAACTAATTTGTAACTGTTGAATTGTAATGTAAGTATATCCAGATATTTTTTTATTTATTTTATATATTTTACGCATACATAAGTATATAAATGTTTTTAATTTGTGTATGTGTGTACAATTTTTTTATTTTAAAGGAGGAAAAATGAAAAAAATATTGTCGTTACTTTTAGTATTTGTTCTTATTTTTTCAGTAGTAGCTTGTTCAAAACCAGAGGTAAACAAGCCAGTTGATAAAAAGACAGAAACTAAAGAAGGAAAAATAGACTATGATAAAGAAATAGTGCTTGGTGCACCAAGAGATTTATCACCTGGTGAGAAAGATGCGTATTACTGTTCTATAATATTACAAGTATGGGAACCTCTTGTAAAATTAGAAAATGGTAAAATAAAGCCAATTCTTGCAGAATCTTGGAAGATGTCAGAAGATGGAAAAGAGTGGAACATAAAACTTCGTAAAGGAGTAAAATTTCATGATGGTTCAGATTTCAATGCAGATGCTGTTATAGCAAATATAGATAGAATGAAAAAACATAGTCCTATAAAATCTCCATTTTATACTATGAAATTTGAAAAAACATACCCAAATTTAAAAGAGTTTAAAAAGGTAAATGATTATGAAGTAAAATTAGTTTTTGATGTACCATCTCCTACAGCAATAGAACGTTTAATTAATTTTGGTAGTCCAATGGCAAGTCCAAAATGCTTTAATGAAGATGGAAGTTTTAATGGCTTTGTTATAGGTACTGGTCCATATAAAATCACAAAGCATGTTCCAAATCAATATACAACTTTAAAAGCTTTTGATAAATATCATGGAGAAAAAGCAAAGAGTAAAAATGTTAAAGTTGTCGCTATGCCAAGTCCTGAAACTAGAGTTGCTGCTTTAAAATCTGGTGAAATAGTTGGAGTTTTAGATATTGGTGCAATTTGGCCATCACAAGCTGTTGAATTAATTAAAGATAAAAATTTTATTTCAGAAAGCACTCCATCAACAATATCACATTTTATGCAGTTTAATAATTCAAAAGAAGGATTAAATAATCCAAAATTAGTTGAAGCAATCAATTTAGCTATTGATAGAAATTTAATAGTTAAAGAATTATATCATGGATATGCAGTTCCATCTGCAAACCCACTTAATGCTTCAGAGCCAGGATTTATTAAAGATAATCCAAAAGCTGACCTTGAAAAAGCTAAAAAATTAGCTAAAGAAGTTCTTGGAGATAAGAGAGTTAAATATACTCTATTAATTCCACAATATGGTGTTAATAGATATCCATATAAAGAGCAGGGAGAATATATTCAATCTGTATTAAAGCAAATAGGTGTTGATGTGAATATTAAAATTGTTGAGGGAAGTGAAATAAAGAAAGTTCGTAAGAGTGGAGATTTTGATTTATTATTCCATACACAAGGAATGCCTAATGCAGACCCTGTAACAATGTTAAATGTATTTATGGGAAGTAAGAATACTGGAAAATATAAAAATGAAGAAGCAGTTAAATTGTTAAAAACAGCTTCTGAAGAATTAGATAAGAATAAGAGAATGGATTATTATAAGCAGTTACAAGAATTAGCTCTTAAAACACATCCAACATTTCCACTATTCCATGATACGTATTTAGTAGTACACAATAAACATTTAAAAGATTATAAATCTGAAAATTATGGTGTTACATTAAGTAAGATGTATTGGCAAAAATAATTTAAAAGGAGAAATGTATTGATAAATTATGTAAATATATTTCGCATATTTGTTAGTAGGCTAGGTGCTAGCCTACTAACTTTAATTGGAATAACTGTTTTAAGTTTTGTTTTAGGTCATTTAGCACCTGGAGATCCAATCTATGCAATGTTATCTCAAGATGATAGTGATATTTTAACTGAACAAGAAATTCAATCTGCAAAAAAAGAACTTGGTTTAGATAAAAGTATTCCAGTCCAGTATTATAATTGGATATCTAATGTTGTAAAAGGTAATATTGGAAAATCTTATATGACAGATAGAGATATTTATGATGAGTTAAAAGAAAGATTAGCTATTACTTTAAAATTATCTGCATTAGCAATATTTTTTTTAATTTTTTGTTCTGTTCCATTAGGTTTTTTATTAGCAATAAAAAAGGATACATGGTTTGATAAGATATTTTTGTTTATAAGTAGTATTTTTTCTGCTATACCTAGTTTTTTGATTGCTATCTTTTTTATAATTATTTTTGCACAGGAATTAAAAATTTTTGCAACAAGTGGATATAGTGGTTTAAAATCTTTAATTTTACCTGCTATAACAATATCACTTAGCTCAATTATGATGATTTCAAGAATTTTAAGAAGTGAACTTTTAGCAACTTTTGGAGAGAATTATTTTTTAATGAGTAGATCAAAAGGTTTTACATATAGTTTTTCTGCTTTTAAACATTCGTTGCCAAATGCTTTAGCAACAGTTATTGCATTATGGTCAAATTATTTTTTAGCAATACTTGGCGGCTCAACAATAGCAGAAAATATTTTTGCATTACCTGGGCTTGGACAATGGATTTTAAAGTCTATAAATTCACATGATTATCCTGCAATACAGGGATATATTTTGATTATGGGTGTTTTATGTATAGCAATATTTATGATTACAGATTTATTACTTTTACTAGTTCAGCCTAAGTTAAGAAAGAGTCTATAATGAAAAAGAAATTAAAGATTAAAATATTTATTATATTATCACTTATACTGTTTATTTTTTTTATTAGTTTATTTGCACCATACATTACAACTAAAGATCCAAATACTACAAATATTGCATTAAGAAATAAAATGCCAACATCAAAAAATTATTTAGGCACTGATAATTTAGGAAGAGATGTTTTTACAAGATTAATTTATGGTGGGAAGGCTTGTCTTATAATAAGTTTTTTTGTTAGTTTTACATCTATGATTATAGGGCTTATATTTGGTGCGCTTTCTGGATGGAGTAATGGAATAATAGATAAAATAATTAGTATATTTATGAATATTTTTCAAGGATTGCCTGGCATAAGTATTTCTATTTCAATAGTTGGAGTGTTTGGTCCAAGTAATTTTTCAATATTTTTAGCACTTGTACTTAGTAGTTGGTCTAGTGTTGCAAGAGTTGTTAGAAACCAAGTAAAAGTTATTAAGACAAAACAGTTTATTGAGTCAATAAATATATATATGCCAACTAATTTGTATTTGTTGAAAAATCATATATTACCTATTATATTTCCTTCTCTTTTTGTTTTAACCTTATATAGAATGGGAAGGATTATTCTTAGTATTTCAGCTTTAAGTTTTATTGGAGTGGGATTACAACCGCCTACACCTGATTGGGGAGTTATGATTCAAGATACAAGACAATACTTTTTAGTTCAGCCATATTCAATGCTTGCACCATCGTTTATGATATTTATAAGTTCATATTTAATAACATATTTGTCTGAACAAATAAGAGATTATTTAGATATATATAATATAGAGTAGGATTATTATGGAATATGTATTAGAAATAAAAAATTTAAATATAGACTTTATAACAAGTCTTGGAATAAATAGAGCTGTAAATAATTTTAATGGTAAATTTAAAAGAAATAAAATAACAGCAATTATAGGAGAAACTGGTAGTGGAAAGAGTGTTTTAGGTTCTGCGATAATGGGACTTTTAGCTAGTAATGGAACTGTTAGTGGAGAAATATTATATGAAAATAGTATTGATTTGCTTAAATTAGATGAAAAAGGTTTTAATAAATTAAGAGGAACTGAAATTGCATGGATTGCACAGGATCCTTTTTCTGCGCTTAATTCTGTTTGGAAGATTGATGAATTAATTAGTGAGTCATCTATTTATCATAGATTATTAGCTAGAAAAGAGAAAAAAAACTTTGCTAAAAGTTTATTAAAAAAGTTAAGGCTTAATACAGATATAAGTAGTAAATATATATTTGAATTGAGTGGAGGAATGGCTCAAAGAGTTCTTATTGCAAGTGGAGTTGGAATAAAACCTAAATTATTAATTATGGATGAGCCAACCAAAGGATTAGATGAAAAAAATGTAATTAGAGTAGAAGAACTTATAAATAAATTAAAGGATGAAGAGGTAAGTATAATCTTAATTACTCATGATTTAGAATTGGCAAGTAATGTAGCAGATGATGTGATTGTAATGTATAATGCTATGGTTTTAGAAAAAGCTGATGCAAAAGAATTTTTTATAAATCCAAAACATAAATATAGTAAGGCTTTGATTAAATCTATGCCTAAAAATGGTATGGAAGCAATAAATAGAAATAATATAGGAGTATAGCTTTATGTCTGAATATATAATAGAATATATTGATGTTAGTAAGAGTTATAAAAAAAAGTTTTTAAATAAAAATAAGAAAATAGTTCTAAATAATGTATCATTTAAAGTGAGAAAGGGACATATTACTGGTCTTTTTGCTCCAAGTGGTTGTGGGAAGTCTACACTTCTTAAATTATTTTTTGAAATAAATCCTATAGATAGCGGAAAAATACTTTATAATGGAGTTGATATAAAAAAAATGAATAAAAAGCAAAAAAAGGAATTAAGAAAAAATGTTCAAATTGTTTTTCAAGATCCAATAAATGCTTTTCATCCAACTAAAATGCTAAATGTATCATTGTTAGAGCCGTTAAAAATATTTAAAATTTATGAAAAAGAAAAAATAGATAAAAAAATAAAATTTTATATGGAATTGTTAGGATTAGAAGAAATTTTATTGTTTAGATATCCATATCAGTTAAGTGGTGGTCAGCTGCAAAGGTTTGCTTTTTTAAGAACTTTATTATTAGAACCAGAATGTATATTTTTAGATGAAGCTACATCAATGCTAGATGTTTCTGTTCAAGCAGAACTTATGCAAATGGTCAAGCAAATAAATAAGATTTATAATACAACATTTGTAATAATATCACATGATAAATATTTGATTGAAAATATGTGTTCAACTATTTTTGAGTTTAAAAATGAAAAATTAATTAAATATAGTGTATAAATAAAAATGTTGATATGATTTATCAACATTATTTTTTAGGAGGGTTATACCTCCTTATTTTTATATTTAATTATATATTTCTTATATGTATGTTTTATAGTTAGCATAGAAACTCTCCATAGAATTATAGAAAGTATTATTTTTACAATAAAGTAAAATATTTTAGAAAGCATGCTTTGTTCTGTTTGACTTTCTTTTATTAATCCTTTTGGAGTGTTAATATCTGCGTAAGAAATTGGAACAATAGCTAAAAGCACTATTAATATAACTAATACTAATGATATTCTTTTCATAATAAACCTCTGATGTATTATAACATAGAAAGGGAAAAATATGAAAAAATATTTAATATATATATTTATAGCAATGCTTTTTGTAAGTGGACTTCTATTTGAAGTGTATAAAATAAAACCAAGTAAAATAAGTAATCGTAAAATAAAAGTATATGTTGTTGGAGAAATTAAAAAAGAAGGTGTATATGAATTAGATGAAAAATCAAGAATAGAAGATGTTATAAGAGTATCAGGTGGTTTAAAATCAAATGCAGATAAGGATAGTATTAATTTAGCACAAAGGTTATTAGATGGAGAAAAAATTGTTATTAAAGCAAAAAATATTAATAATGATAATAATGTCAAAAAAAATAAAATTAATATCCATAATTTGAAGAAGAGTGATTGGAAAAAGATAAAAGGAATAGGAGACAAAACATCTACATTAATAATTAACTTTTTAAAAGAAAATCCTAGCGCTAAAACTGAGGATTTAATTAAAGTTCAGGGCATTTCTAAATCTAAAGTAGAAACTATAATTAATTACTTTAATAGTAAGTAATTATATGTTAAAATATTTTTTGGAGGTAAAAATGGAGAAAATAAAAAACGAAAAAATAAATTATATAAAATTAACATCTAAGGCTAAATCAGCAGGCTGAGCAGCTAAAATAAGTCCTGATAGGCTCTTAGAGGTTCTAAGATTTTTACCAAAATTTGAACATGAAAATTTAATAGCAGGTATTTCAAATAATGAAGATGCTGCTGTATATAAAATAGATGATTATAGATCTATTGTAACAACATTAGATTTTTTTACACCAATAGTAGATGATCCATATACATTTGGACAAATTGCTGCAACAAATGCTTTAAGTGATATTTATGCAATGGGTGCTAAACCAATAATATGTATGAATATAGTTTGTTTTCCAGATGAACTTGATACAATGATATTAAAAGATATTTTACTTGGTGGTGCTGATAAAGTAAAAGAGTCAGGAGCACTTTTAGTTGGTGGTCACTCAATAAAAGATAGCGAGCCAAAGTATGGTCTTAGTGTTGTAGGAATTATAGAAACGAAAAAAGTTCTTAAAAATGTTGGTGTTAGAGAGGGCGATAAAATATTTATGACAAAAAGACTAGGAACAGGATTTATTTCAACCGGAGTTAAAAAAGGATTAGTTGACAAAAAAGATATTGATGAAGCTAATTATAACATGACTAGACTTAATAAATATGTTTCTGAAGCTATCTCTAATTATAATATTGGAGGTTGCACGGACATTACTGGTTTTGGTTTAGCAGGGCACTTAACAGAAATGTTGTCCGAATCAAAATATAGTGCAGAAATAGAATTTAGTAAATTAAATTATTTTAAAAAAGCATTAGAGTTAAGCAAGAACGATATAGTATTTAGTGGACTATTAAACAATAAAAAATATTATAATTGTGGTATAAAAAATCTTGATTTAGATGAAAAGGAACTTAATATAATATATGATCCACAAACAGCAGGAGGCTTATTATTTACTGTAAGACCAGAAGAGGTTGATTTAGTAAAAGAGGCTTTGGATAAATCAGGAGATGAGTATTGTATTATAGGAAATATAGTAGAAAAAAGAGATAAAAAAATATATATAAAAAGATAATTATATATTTTTGGAGGAAACTTATGTTTACACGAAGAGATATACCCAAAATAGATGAATTATTAAAAGAAGAGTCAATACAAGATTTGCTTAAAAAATATGATTTAGAATATATCAAAGATATTCTTAGAAATATAACTGATGATTTAAGAAAAAATTATTCTGCGGATAATGAACATTTTGATCCTAGAGTTCAAACTATTATAAACACATTAAAAAATAGGGTAGTTTTAAAAAGCAAGTTAAAAACTGTTATTAATGCAACAGGTGTTGTATTACATACAAATTTAGGTAGAAGTATATTAAGTGATGACGTATTAGATGAAGTTAAAAGAGTGTCTACCTCTTATTCAAATTTAGAATTTAGTTTAGATGATGGAAAAAGAGGATCTAGATATAATCATTTGACAGAATATTTTATAAAACTTACAGGAGCAGAAGATGTACATATTGTAAATAATAATGCAGCAGCTACTATTTTAGTTTTAAATACTTTAGCAAAAGACAAGGAAGTAATTGTAAGTAGGGGTGAATTAGTTGAAATAGGAGGCTCATTTAGAGTGCCAGACATTATGAAGTTATCAGGATGTATTTTAAAAGAAATAGGTACAACTAATATAACAAAAATAGATGATTATTCTAATGCGATAAATGAAAATACAGGGTTACTTATGAAAGTGCATAAATCAAATTACTATATAAGTGGATTTACAAAAGAAGCTAATAGTGAAGAAATAGTTGCTGTTTCAAATGATAAAAATATACCATTTTATGAAGATTTAGGATCTGGATCATTAGTTGAACTAGAAATTGATGATATTAAACAGACGTTAAAGCAAAAATTTGATAGTGGTGTTGATATTGTATCAATTAGTGGGGATAAACTATTGGGAGGCCCTCAAGCTGGAATTATTTTAGGTAAAAAGAAATATATTGAAAAAATGAAGAAAAATCAATATACAAGAGCTTTTAGAGTTTGTAAGTTAACACTAAGTGCTTTAGAGGCTACATTAAAAAAATATATTGAAAATAAAAGTGATGAAATTCCAACAATATCCATGTTAAAAAGAAGTAAAACAGAGATAAAAAAACTTAGTGAAGAATTAGTTGAAAAGTTTAAAAGTATAGGATTAAATTCTAATATTGTTGAATACAATTCTATTGTTGGTGGAGGCTCTTTACCTAAGGTTAAATTGGATAGTTACAGAATTGAGTTAGAGGTCTCTAATGTGAATAAATTTTATGATAATTTAAGAAAACAAACTGTGCCAGTAATAGGTATCATTAATGACAATAAATTTTGTCTTGATTTAAGATGTGTAAAACAGGAAGAGATTGATATTATTGTTGAATCTGTAAGGAGATCAATTTGAATAATTTTATGATAGGTACGGCTGGTCATATTGATCATGGTAAAACAACTTTGATTAAGGCTTTATCTGGTATAACAACTGATAGATTAAAAGAAGAACAAAAAAGAGGTATTAGTATAGTAAATGGATATGCTTATATAAAATATAATGATGATTATATAAGTATAATAGATGTTCCAGGTCATGAAAAGTTTATAAAAAATATGCTTTCGGGGATATCTGGAATAAGCTATGTAATTATTGTTGTAGCAGCAGATGAATCAATAATGCCACAAACAATAGAACATTTGGATATTATAGAGCTACTTGGTATAGATAAGGGCGTTTTTGTAATTACTAAATGCGATATGGTTGATAAAGATTTTTACGAAGTTGTTGAAGAGGAAATAATTGAATATAAAAAAGATAAGGTTTTTAAAGATTTTGATATTTTAAAAGTATCATCTCATACAGGAGAAGGTATTGATGAGTTAAAGCATAAAATATTTAATGAATATGAAAAATTAGAGCCGAGCGATATAAATGAGTATCCAAGACTTGTTATAGATAGGTCTTTTGTTAATAAGGGAGTAGGAACTATAGTTACTGGAACTTTAGAGGCAAATGATTTAAATATTAATGATGAGTATATGGTTTATCCACAAAAAAAAGATATTAAAATAAAAAATATCCAAACACATGATAAAAAAGTTGAAATTGCTAATCTTAATTCTAGAGTTGCACTTAATATAGATTTACAGGAAGTAAAAAGAGGCGATATTATTTCTAACAAAAATAAATATGATACTTCTAATAGTGTAATTGTAGAACTGAATATTTTAAAAAAATATGAAAAGTTTGTAAGAGATGCAGAATTTAAGTTTTATTTTGGTTCAAAAGAGTTAATTGGAAAATTAATTCATTTAAAAGATAATTATTATGAAATGTTTTTTGATGAAGAATATATATTTTATTATGGACAAAAAGGAATTCTTAGATGTATGTCACCTGTTTTAACAATAGCGGGTATAAAAGTTTTAGACCCTTTTGCAAAGAAGGGAAGAAAAAATAAATTAAAGCAAGTTATAGATTTGGATATGGTTATTGATTATAATTCAAGATTAGAATATATAATGAAAAAACATTCTAATGGTATTACAAAAGATAGACTTGAAGTTGAAATGAATACAATAATCAAGGATTTAAGTAATTTTATAAAAATAGCTGATTTATATTTTAGTGAGAATTCAATAAATATATGGAAGGATTGTTTTAAATCTAATCTAAATAATTATTTTGAAAATAATATATATGCTATAAGTGCTGATAAAGAAGAAATAAAAAGTTTGTATTATTCTGATGTTTCAAAAAAAGTTTATGACAAGTTAATAGCTATAGTTATAGATGAAGGTATAGTTGATATAAAAAATGGTAAAATTACTTTAAGCAGTAGAGAAGTAAATTTATCTAAAGAAGATCAAGATATTATAGAAAAGATAAAAGTTGATTATAAAAATTATAAATACACACCACAGACAAATGTTGAGTATTCAAAGAAGGAAAAATCTTTGATAAAATATTTAATAGATACATCAGAATTAATTGTAGTTGCACCAGAAATGTATTATAAAAAAGAATATTATTTTGAATTAAAAAATGCTATAATAAATATGTTAATAGAAAAAAATAATATATCTATATCAGATTTAAAGGAAAAATTTGATATGTCAAGAAAATATAGTGTTCCATTTTTAGAACATTTAGATTCTATTGGACTGACAGAAAGAATTGATAACACTAGAGTTTTAAAAAAAGGAGTTGTTGATGGAAAAAATTTTAATTGTTGATGATGAACCCGTTTTAAGAAAAGGTTTGAAGTTTTCTTTAGCACAGGAGAATTACGATATTGATATGGCTGAAAATGGAGAAGAGGCATTATCAAAAATAAAAGAAAACAAATATAATTTAATTGTTTTAGATTTAATGTTACCTAAAATAAATGGTATTGATGTTTGTAAGGAAGTAAGAAAAGATTCAGATGTTCCGATAATAATGTTAACTGCCAAAGGTGATGATGAATCAAAAATATTAGGTCTTGAGGTTGGTGCAGATGATTATATTGCAAAGCCATTTAATGTTTTGGAGCTTAAAGCAAGAATAAAAGCGGTTTTAAGAAGAGTAAAATCAAAAGGCATTATAGGAGATGCAATAATGGAGTTGAATTCATTTAAAATTGATACTTTTGGAAGAAAAGTTATTTTTGAAGATAGAGAAATTACTTTAACTGCAAAAGAATTTGATTTGTTATTACTTTTAGTTTTAAATGAAAACAAAGTTTTTTCAAGAGAATATTTACTTGAAGAGATTTGGGGATATCAATATTATGGAGATGTTAGAACAGTAGATGTTCATATCAGAAGATTAAGAGAAAAAATAGAAACAGATTCTTCTAATCCAGTTTATATAAAGACAAAATGGGGGACAGGATATTATTTTAAGCAATAGAAAATTTAGTTTTAAGATTGGGTGGAAGTATATTTCCACCTATTTTATATTAGTAAGTGTGTTAGTATTAACAATTATTAATTTAATTCATTATGAATATGTAAATTATAATATTAAAAATGTTAAAATTGAAATGAATCAAAATGTTGAACATTTAACAAATATTATTATGCAGAAATATAATTATTTAGAGGTTGATGATAAATCATATTACGTTAATTTTAATTTGAATTCTACATTTTATGATAAAGATTATAGAATTATTATTTTAGATCATAATAATTATAGTGTTTTTGATAATAAGGGAATTTTATATAATAAAAAAATACCAAATTTAAAAGTAGAAAGAAAAACGGATTCTAATTATTATAAAGATAAAAATGGTCAGTATTTTATTTATAATGTTGTTCCAGTATATAAAAATGACAGTTATTTTAGTTCTATTTTTATTATGAAAAATATTACAGATATTTTTGTTCAAATTAGAGAAGTAGAAAATAAATTGATGATATATTCTGGTTTATTTATTGTATTCTTTAGTTTTATTTTATTCTTTTACTTTTTAAGATCATTATCACCGCTAGAAAAAATTATAGTTGGTGTATCAGAAGTAACAAGAGGTAAATATGATTATAAAATCAAAGATGTTGGTTCAGAAGAACTCATGCCTATTGTTAATTCTTTTAATATAATGGCGAGCAGATTAAATGAAATAGAAAAACAACAGTCTGAGTTTATTTCAAATTTATCACATGAGGTTAGAACACCTATAACATCAATAAAAATAATAGCAGATTCTTTAGTTGATAGTAAAGAAAATATTGATAAAGAAATTATAAATGAATTTCTTGTTGATATAAGAAATGAGGCCGATAGATTAAAGGAATTAGTTGATGAACTGTTGTATATGGCAACTTTAGAAAAAAAAGATTTGTCTTTAAATTTAGAGTATAAGGAGTTATCAAAGGCAATATCTGCAGCTATTTCATCTATAAAGGGCTATGCAAAACAAAGAAAGGTAACTGTAAAATTTGATAAAGATGTAAAAATCCTTGCTGAATATGATTATAATAAATTTGTACAATTATTTATAAATATAATAGGCAATGCTGTAAAATATAATTATGAAGATGGATATGTTAATGTAGTTCAATCAGAAACTAAAAATGAAGTGATTATTAATGTTATTGATAATGGGCGAGGAATACCAGAGAAAGATATAAGTAGAATTTTTGATAGATTTTATAGAGTCTCTTATTCAAGAGTCAGAGATGATGTTGGTGGTACTGGTCTTGGTATGAGTATATCAAAAGAAATTATAAATTTACATAGAGGAGTTATTATCGTTAAAAGTATAGAGGGTAAGGGCACTAATGTTATGATGAAAATTCCAAAGAAATTTGAGGTTTAAATGAAGAATATATCAGTGTACATACTTATTATTGTTATTTTATTAGTGTTATTAGTTTTAAATATAGTAATATTTTTAGATAATACCAATAATGTTCAAGAATTTAAATTAGATATTTATAATAATGAATATATAGTAAAAGACACATTACATAAAGATTATGTAGTGTGTCTTTTTAGTTTGGCGGAAATGGATGGGAATCGAACCCACCTAAGATGCTCTTAACACCTTACGCTGGTTTTGAAGACCAGAAGAAGCACCAGCTCCTTACCATTTCCATGTATTTATATTAATTTGTTCTCATTTCTATTTATTATTTTTTTAATATTTTGTTTATGTTTAAATGTAACAAATATACCTATTAATATCGCAGTATAAAATTTTAAACCAGTTCCATAAACAAAGTATATAAAAACAGGGAATAATATTGATGTTGTAATAGAGCATATAGACATAATTTTTATTGTGTATAGCATAATAAATTGAATTATTATTAAAACGATAAATATTTTATAATTTATTGCTAATATAATTCCTGATGCTGTTGCAACCCCTTTACCACCTTTAAAATTAATAAAGGGACTATAACAATGTCCAATTACTGCAAAAAATGAAATAACTAAACCCATATTATCATATTCATAATATTTTGCAAGAAAATAGGGTATAAAGCCTTTTAACATATCTAATATGTAAACAAATATTGCGTATTTAATTCCTATTGTTCTAAATACATTAGTGCTTCCAATATTTTTACTTCCATGTTTTGATATATCAACATTTGCTAGGCCTTTTGATAAAATAAGCCCCCATGGGATAGCACCCCAAATATAACCTAATATTATAGCAAAAAAACAATTTATATAATTCATTTTTCCCCTTGAATTATTTTATCAAAAAAAAATAAAAAAATCTATATATATTTTTTTAAATATGATATATAATGTAGTTAAATTTAAGGAGGTGTGATATGAAGTACACAGATAAGGTACTTGATGTATTAAAGCAAAGAAATTGCGGTCAAAATGAATTTATTCAATCAGTTGAGGAAGTTTTTGAATCTATTAAGCCTGTTTTAGAAAAATATCCAGAATATGAAAAAAATTCTATTCTTGAGAGAATAACAGAGCCTGAAAGACAAATTCTTTTTAGAGTTCCTTGGAAAGATGATGAAGGAAATATTCATGTAAATCGTGGATTTAGAGTTCAATTTAATGGAGCAATTGGGCCTTATAAAGGTGGCCTTAGATTTAGAGAAGGCGTAAATTTAAGTATTATTAAATTCTTAGGATTTGAACAAATATTTAAAAATGCACTATCAGGTCTTCCAATAGGAGGCGGAAAAGGTGGTAGTGATTTTGATCCTAAAGGAAAGAGTGATGCTGAAATTATGAGATTTTGCCAAAGTTTTATGACAGAATTAAATAGACACATAGGACCAGATGTAGACGTACCAGCAGGAGATATTGGAGTTGGTGCTAGAGAAATTGGATATTTATACGGTCATTACAGAAGACTAAGAGGAGCTTTTGAAAATGGTGTTCTAACTGGTAAAGGATTACATTATGGTGGATCATTAATTAGAAAAGAAGCAACAGGATATGGTTTAATTTATTTCTTACATGAAATGTTAAAAAATCATAAGATTGATCCTAAAGGAAAAACTGCTGTTATTTCTGGTTCAGGTAATGTTGCATTATACGCTCTTCAAAAAGCAAATGAAATTGGAATCAAAGTTGTTGCAATGAGTGATTCTAATGGATACATTTATGATGAAGGTGGAATTGACTTTGTTGTTCTTCAAGAATTAAAAGAAGTTAAGAGAAAGCGTATTTCAGAATATGTAAATGAAATTAAAACTGCAACTTATCATGAAGGTAGGGGAATTTGGAATATTAAAGCTGATTTCGCATTACCTTGTGCAACTCAAAATGATATAGATTTAGAAGCTGCAAAATCAATAGTATCAAATGGATACCAAGTATTAGCAGAAGGTGCAAATATGCCTACTACTAACGAAGCTATTGCTTATTTACTTGAAAATAATATTATTTTTGGACCAGCAAAAGCTGC
>PDWI01007714.1_pt1 | contig 16824 bp, 14 predicted proteins | sample 1430891 | NCBI WGS metagenome assembly PDWI01 (sample SAMN01162508, study PRJNA174530) | Oral metagenome, whole genome shotgun sequencing project. | biome: Marine environment; feature: Marine mammal; material: Swab sample of the gingival sulcus; isolation source: swab sample of gingival sulcus...
ATGGAAAAAAGTGGCTTGATATTGCATATCATCGAAAGCATTCCTTTTGCCGATTATTCGGGATTGTTAATCATCGGAAGTGCCTCGCTTTTGGCTTTGGTCATGTCGAACTTTATGTCGAATACTGCTACCGCCAACTTATTGATGCCTTTGCTTGCTGCTTTGGGAACATCGCTTCAGAGTGTAGAAAATATGGGAGGCGTATCTGCCATCATCATTACTGCCGCTTTGGCTTGTTCTATCGGAATGGTGCTTCCTATCAGCACGCCTCCTAACGCCTTAGCTCACGGAACAGGCTTTATCAAAACCAACGATATGGCTAAGGTAGGTATCATTGTAGGAGCAGTAGGTTTACTGTTGGCATTCTTTACCGTATATGTTTTAAAAATAAGTAACTTTATTTAGCCTAATCGACCACTAAAAACATAAAATTATGAAAGCGAAGATAATACACGAATTACAAGATAAATATTTCAGCAAATGCGAGCAAACAACGCTTAAAAAGGGTGAAGTATTGATGAAACAAGGTGCAGAAACCAGACGACTTTACTTAGTAATGGAAGGTTTGTTAGCCGGGTCTTTGCATGGCGACGGTAAAACGGTTGAGGTGTTTCGTTTGGAAAAAGATATGTTGGTGGGAGTACATAGTTTCTTTTCAAAAACCTTTCAGGCGTATGCTGAGGTGATTGCCTTAGAAGACACCCGACTGGCGTATATTTCTTACGAAGATGATATTGTTCGTCCCTACGAATTTTTAGAAGATTTCTTACCCATTATTATTGATGATTTGTTTGAACGACAGGTCTTTGTAAAGAAATTGATGTTGGAAAAAGAAAATGCCTTAATTGAAAATCTCCGTAGAGATAAATTGGCAACTTTAGGTCAAATGGCTGCCGGAATTGCCCATGAGTTGAACAACGCTGTGGGAATCATAAAAGGAAATGCCGAATGGTTAGCTAAAAAGAATTTTGATTACATCAAAACCAAGGAGTCCGCTGACGTTTTTACCTATTTTGAAGATGGATTTACCAAAGGACAGGCTCTTTCCAGCATGGAAATACGAAAGAAAAAACAAGCTATAGAGAAAAAGTTAAACATATCTTCATTATCCGCAAAAAAAGCGGCTCGTTTAGGGCTTGAACATAAAGACATTAAGAAGTTTAGCTCTAAAGAGGAAATGGATGCATTTATCGACACCAGCTTTTCGTTTTGGGAAAGGGGCGTTGCCATACACGATATGATTCTTGCTTCTAAACACGCTTCTAATGTTATCACTTCGGTTAAATCCTTAGGAATTTCGGAGCGAGACCAAAACGATGTGGACATCAGTAAAACTTTAAAAGAAGCGGTCACTTTAGTCAAAAAACAGTCTGAGGGCATCAATGTAAAAGTCAGTTTGGAGGAAACGCCTACCATTAAAGCCAACGCTACGGAATTGGTACAGGTGTGGGTTAATTTGATTAAAAATGCTTGCGAATGCCTAAAAAGTGCCAACATTAAAAAGCCGGAAATTACGATTGAATCTCAAAACAAACAGAACGAAATTTGGGTTATGATTACGGACAATGGTACCGGCATTCCAAAGGAAATACAAGAGAAAATCTTTCAGCCCGACTTTACGACTAAAAAAGGCGGTTTGTCTTTTGGACTCGGGCTGGGACTACCCGTAGTTCAGAAACACATCAATCAATATAAAGGGACTATCGAAATTGATAGTGAGCCCGGAAAAACAACATTTTACATAAAATTACCAATCAAATAAAGTCTAAAATTATGAACAAATTAACCATTGTATATGTAGATGACCAAAGGGAAATTTTATCCACTTTGTCGAAAGATTTAGAACCATTTAGCGAACTTGTTAATTTGGAAGAATGCGAATCGGGCGTGGAAGCCCTCGAAATTATAGAGGAAGTCGATAGCGAAGGCGATATGGTTGCCATCATTATCTCCGACCACATTATGCCGGAAATGAGCGGCGTCGAGTTTTTATCTACCATACATCAAGACGGACGTTTTTCGGAGACTAAAAAAGTCCTACTTACGGGTCAGGCAACACACGAAGATACCATAGAAGCTATTAATAAAGCAAAAATACAGCGTTATATCGAAAAGCCTTGGAAATCGGAAGATATACAACAAATTGTACAGCAATTGCTAACTCATTATATCATCGAAAAAGGTATTGACTATATGCCTTATATGTCTATCTTAGATAAAAAAACACTTTTTGAATTGCTAAGCAAATAACGTGAATTCTTACCCCAAGTTCACGCCAAATTATCAAAAAAACAGATTAAGTAAAAGACCTCAAAGATTTTTGAAGCCTTTGAGGTCTAATAAGTTACAAACCATCTGAGTTTGCTTTACATAACGTGAGTTCGAGATAATCTTTACTCACAGAATCAAATAATTAGCGTCAGTATAAGCTAAATTCTTGCAGGACTATCGGAATAATTCAAAAGAGTTTAGTGCCATAATGGCGTTAATTATCGATGTTAGATAAACTTTATCCGCAAACACCTCATCTTTGCACTAAAAATCAAGAGCCATAACCAGTCATTAACTCCTGATTTTCAGCACAAATCTAAAATATTTGCGAATTTCTGTGAGGGAAATCTTATCCCGAATTCACGTTATATAATATACTTGTTTATGATTTTTTAGGAGTTGAAGGCAGAAGTGCAGGTGGGGATAGCCTAAAATTAATAGGAACTTGGTATTTTACATTTACAGCTTTGTTATTCATTTTTCCGGGCTTCCAATCAGGCATCGCTTTTACAACCCTAAGTCCCTCTTCTAAAAGTAGGTATGCAACGTTAGTTACAGTAGCCATATTCTCGAACAAGCCATCCGATGTTTTTAATTTAGACTCAATAGTGCCATTAGCAAAGTTCCACACAATGGTATCTTGTTGGGCTTGAACAATACCTGAAGCTTTTAAGACATTGACATCTTTTACTTTACCCAAACTATCAACAACAAATTGAATATATACTCTACCCTCAACCTTATTCTCTTTAGCTTTTTCGGGATATTTGGTATTACTTGCTAAATAATTCATAAACACTTTGTTACCTCCTGAAAACATAGGAGGCGTATCTATCCGTGAAAAATCAACGACCTCTTTGATAGTTTCTTGCATCTTAAATTTCTCTTCTTTTATAGACATTTGTAAATCGCCTATAAGGTTATTTTCTGCTCCTTCTTTCGTAGATTTTGTGCATTGGCTTAATAAAAATAAAGCGAACATCATTGGTAGGATGCCAATATATTTTAGCATTGCTATTTTGTTGGATTTTCGTTTGTTTAACATCATGATTCTTTGTTTTATAGGTGAATAATTAAAGTGGTTGCTAATACTTACATAAGGTTGATTGACAGCTATTTGCAATATTGCAGTTTGATATGCTTTCTTTTCTTCCTTGTGTTCGACACAATTATTATCTGCCAAATATTCTAAATTGATTCGTATCTCTTTTTTTATCAAGTAAATAAACGGATTATAGAAAAACACCGCCCCTACTATTTCCGCAGCTAAAACATCTAAGCTATGCCATTGCTCGACATGCGATTTTTCGTGTTGCAAAACCATTCGCAAATGCGGACTGCTCAATAAAGCCTTATCAATCATAATTAAATTAAAGAAACTGAAAGGGGTTATTGCTTTATGACTCACCCAAATTTTGTCGCCATTGATATATTCAGGTGTAGCTTTGTGTTTAAGAGACCACAAGGCATACAAACGGATTATCAAGCGAGTTGCAAACATCGAAATAATGAGTAGATAAAAAATTTTCCACCAAGCAATATCCGAACTTTGAGCAAATACATCTACCTGATTCATCATAATGCTTGCCGGCTGTAAGAAGTTTTGCGTTTGAGTAACGATATTCTGCGGTACGCTCGATATAGCAGGGCTGTCGAAATAATCTAAAAAAGGATACGACAAAGAAAACACAAGGCTAAACATTAGATAAAAACGTCTCCACTTAAAAAAGGTATTCCCTTGCAAAAGAGCCTTGTAAACAAGGTAAAACAATATCAAAGACAGATTGCTAAGTATAAGGTAATTAATCATTTTCGCCCCCTTTTTCTATAAGGTTGATGATTTCTTTTAGCTCCTCTTTAGATATTTTGTCGTCCTGTTTAGCAAAAAAGGAAACCAAGCTTTTATAGGAATTCTCAAAATATGTGTTTACAAAACTGGACATAAAACGCGCTTTGTACTTTTCTTCACTAATCAGAGGCGAATAAACATTGGTGTTTCCAAATTTTCGAGCACTAATATACTTTTTCTTTTCTAAGTTTTTAATAACAGAAGCAATGGTAGTATAAGGAGATTTTGGCTCGGGCATTTGTTCCATAATATCCCGAACAGCACCCATTTCTACACGCCAAACTGCTTGCATAACAGCTTCTTCTTGTGGGGTTAATTTTTCCATATCTACAAATGTTTTATCACGATTTTTGCACAAAACTACGAAACTTTCGTAATTAAACAAAATAATTCGTAGTTTTTTTTTAAGTAACGTGAATTCAGGATAAGGTTTTCTTCACAGAAATTTGTAAATGTTTTAGGCTTTGAATGCAAAGGTGAGGTCTTTGCGAAGTGTTATTATTGTCTATTTATCAAATCAAACATTTATTATTATTACAGTTTTTATCTCTGCGATACTATCAGGGTTGAACCCATCATATCTAATGATATATAAAAGCTTATTTTCAACAACTTAAACACATTTTGCTTTCATAATTGAATTAGTTCAAGATTGAAGTTAACCACATAATAAACCAAAAATCATCCTCGTAATCATCTTCGCATTCACAATTGCACTGACTTCTATAATATGCCAATCGTACCAAATTTAACATGTTCACTTTCTTTAAGTCCTCAATGTTTTGATTCGATTTGTAATATTTGAGTTCATAGAACCATATCGCATCGTTCCACAATAAGTTCATTTCACAAACGGTTGTGTTATTTGAATCTAAAAACCTCCATCCGTTGGGAGTGCTTTCCCTAAAAACACAAGTTGAATCTTTAAACTCAATAACCTCTTGAGACTCCCTTAAAGTAAGTATGGTATCATGCTTAGAGCTTATTAGATACAGCTTGTTTCGCTCTCTATCTCCTTTATAATCTTTTGCTCTCCCCTTTCCTCTAACAATTTTGTATGTTACATCCGTTTTTAGAATTCTGTCGTCATTGTCCAAAGTCAAAAAAACAGTGTCATTATTAGTGTTTATAATGCTAAAATTGCTATAATCATCCCTTGGTATTGAGACTGATATGGTTTCTAATTGTGCAAGTAAATAGTTTGCAAAAAGACTTAAGCCAAGTAGTAAAACGATTTTTTTCATGATATTTATTTTTAACTTCTTCAAAAGTAGAAAACAAAAATGCGGATAGAATAAAAACCCCAAAAAGGATTCTATTTCTACCCACATCTAACGTGAACAAAGATTATACCAAATGCCCGGATTTATTCCTAAATAAAAACAGAATGCGGATAGAACAGAACCCTCTTTTCAAGTTTCTACCCTACCCGCACTTTTGTGATTTAAGCCCTCTAAAAGAGCCTTTATGTTAACGTATCACACACTTAGTGGTGTTCATTCTTTTACCATTTACGCGTAATTCTAAGAAATAAGTACCTGCATTAAGGTTTACGTTATCCCACGCTATACGATGGTCGCCTTCCTGCAATCTTTCTTGTGCCACTTGTGCCACTTTTTTTCCGAGTACATTGTAAACATCAATATTTACATCGCTTTCTTTTGGAAGCGTTACCGATATCGTAGTCGCAGCATTAAAAGGATTAGGATAATTAGATAATGTAAAAGGTGATTGCTTATTTGTATTTATCTCGTTTACACTCACTACTTCGTCTAAACTCCTTTCCCATATATTTCCGCTTTGTACTAAAAGCTTATTATTGAATTTAATAATGTTGTTACCTCCATTTAAACCGTAAGGTCTTCCTATATCTTCCCACTCCCATGCTTCTTCGTCAGAGGTAAGAATTGTTCCCCTAAATGGTACATACAGCTTGTTATCTATACCAACAACCTTTCTCATAGGAACACACCCATTTCCCTCAAAACATGAGGTTCTAGCATCCCAAGTTAAGCCATTATCATCTGATAAATACAGCCCTAAAGAGGCTAATATTAATTTCCCATTAAACGATAAGATATCTGCAATAGGATATTGAAACTCTACGTTTTCCCAAGTTAAACCATTATCTAAGGTTTTATACAAATAAGAACTGTGAGATGTACTAGCAACAAACAAAGCTCCATTATGCTCTTCAAAACCTTTAACTTGTTGATCGAACTTAGACAGTACCCAAGTTTCTGCTCCATCGGTAGAGTAATAAATTCCTGAAGATGTAGCTGTAAATAAAATATCGTTGTGTTTTAAAATAAACCTAGCAACAATATTAGCATGTCCACTACCTACAGTAATACCATTGCTTTTTTTAGTCCAATTGTTACCTCCGTCAGTCGATACAAAGATGCCATCCAAGGTAGCAGCATACAAAATATCTCCCTCAGCTAAAACCTCATACACGTTATTTGCCTCATCGAGTGTAGCCAGTCCATTGCTTATCTCTGTCCAATTGGTACCATCTGTAGATGTTCTAACACCACTTAGGTGCGACAAATATAGCGTTCCATCAAATTCTTGAAGATTGTTAAAAAGTGTACCTCCGTGTATAGGTAAAACATTATCTGTAAGCTGAACCCACTGAGCATGGGTATAAAAAGTAGTAAGCCCAATAAGAGCCAAAATAAATGTAATTCGTCTCATATGCATTCGTTTTAATAGGTTCTAATAAAAATTGTAATTAGTATAATTCACCTAGCAAAACCGCAGAACCTATCATCGAAATCACCAAACGAATGATGCGAATATACGAAAAATAAATAAGATTGCAAGAAAATAGCAAAAAGGTTGCATTTACTAATTGAACTTACAAGCTCCTACTCCATCCTGATTACTTGTGTTAACTATAGTGTTGTTCTAATATCGGATTATACATCATTATAGCATGATTTATGGCAACGATTGTTTCAATCGTAGAATTGTCTTCTGTTTTTTCAATTTTAACTATTTTGTTATGCCTTGTATAGCCTCCCCAAAACTGTAACTTAATCTCGTGGTCTCTTTCCTCTATGGTATATATTGAATTAATTTTCTCCTTAGAATATAACTCACCATAGAGGTAGTCGTTCTTAATATATAGTTTTATCTTGAATTCATTTTGGGTTGTATTTTTCACTTGTAGGTCAATATAATTATACGAAAGTGTTGCCCCAGCACCAAAAGGCACGTTTCTGTTTACCGAAGGGAATACATCATAACTATGCCTATAACGTTCTTTAATCTCTAATGGAGAGTGTATAAATATCCAAAATAATAAGTTTCCTAACTGACATAAGCCACCACCGGTTCCCGATGTTATCTTCCCTTGCTTTAAAACCAAGCCTTCTAAATATCCTTTCCTTTTAGTTGGTCTGCCAACATTTTTCCATAATGAAAATGTTTCGTTAGGCTTTATTACGATTCCATTAATGTGTTCAATAGCAATTTTTAGATTCGTTTTTTTATTGATTTGAAATTTCATATCAACACCCATTAAGGGTCTTAATATCATAGATTTGTGTTTAAAAACAAGATTATCGCAGTGAGTGTTTTTAGATTTTGATGACCACTTTGTTCTTGAGAATAACCAATTGAGTTTTCTTTTCAGTATAAAGTATTCCTTACCTAAGATTTGTCGTGTTCTATTTCTTTTTATTGGTTTTTCTACTATTCTCATTTTCTTAAAATGGTCTCTGTGTATAAGTCGCAACTGATTTTATGACTTATATACAACATTGTAAACGTTTATTCTTGGTCAACTTCCCTAATCTCTAAATCATCATTTTTTTACTTCAAGACACACAAGTAAAGTAAGCCATCAGTTTAGTAAAAAGCCAAGTAATCCGGATAAAATTGCCACACAACAAACAGCAAGGCCCACCACTCTAAACGCCTTTCTTCCAAACCACTGATAAAACAATCGTTGATTGGTATTTGCAGGGTCTATCGCCCAATTTTTGTTTTTGATAAATCCTAACAAAAAAACAAGTCCTAAAACAGCTATCAGCAAATAAATATAACGTGGGTTATCATACGAAAATTGAGTTACCTTTTCTATCGTTTCGTCCATTAATTGTACGTTTTTGAATAAATCTCTTTCCCTAATTTATAGGACACTTCCTCCACCAATTTTCCGGTTTCGTCGTAACGCTTCCAAAGCCCATCTTGATGACCTTTAACATAATTCCCCTCAAATTCAATTTTTCCGCTTTTATAATACGCCTTTTTCCAACCGTTTTCTGTATCATTTTCGTAAGTCGTTTCATAATGCAACCACCCCTCTTTTCCGGAATAAGACTTCCAAACTCCGGTTCTGTTGCCATTATCATACTCCCCCTCCAAATCTTTAGCTCCGGAACTTGTGTAAATAACAAATTTACCGTGCAAAGTTCCATTTTTTAAAGTGTACGACCGATAAGGACGACCCGTATCGAAAAAAGTTTCTTTCTTTTGCAACAAACCGTTCTTATACAACTCTTTTCGTAACAAAACATTTGATTTTGAATATAATAGTTGTACCCCATCAAGTTTAAAATCTTTGTACGACTTTTGTTCTCTCAACTGTTTATTATCGTATTCCTTCTCAGTATAAGTCCCCTTTGCTTGATATGTAGTTTCTTTTTTTAAATCTCCATTTTCGTACTTGTCCGTCCAAACCCCGGTAGGAACATCCATTTTGTAAAATGATGTTGAAATATAAAAAGTGTTCCCTTTGGGGACTTTCTTCCACCACTTGCCATCTTTCTTACCATTTTTATAATTTTCGACCGTTTTTAACTCACCTTTATCATCAAAATAATCCCACTTCCCATCTTGATTTCCCTCTAAAAAATAACCCTGAACGCTGACTTTTCCATTTTGATGAAAGCGTTTATAATCCCCATTTGCCTTGCCATTTTTAAACGATTTTTGACGTAACTTTCGACCTTTATAATCATAATCTACTTGCTGACCATGCTTTTTCCCCTGCTTAAAACGCACATCGATGTAATTCCCTCTGGAATCTGCAATATTATAATGCCCTTCAAGCAATTTATCATCCTTATCCTTATAAATAATCTCCTTCCCAAATCTCTGACTAACAACATCTCGCTCCAAAACTTTCTTTTGAGCAAAAACGGATAAACTGATTAATACAACTAGAACGCTTGAAACGGTTCTTAAATTCATTTTATATCTTTTTATATGCGTTCGTTACAAAGTTATTATTTTTTCACACCGAAACCTTCAACAAATTGACCAACACCTCCATTACTTTCTTAAACCTTAAAAAAGGGAGCAAATCTTAGGGAAAAAGATGATTGAACCAACTACAATCGCATTAATAGCTGCTAATAATACAAATCCGGCAGAAATATCTTTAATCACTTTAACTTTTGAGTTATAATCGGGCTCTATAAAATCCAACAACTTTTCAATAGACGTATTCAGCCCTTCCGCAAAGAAAACCAGAAAGCTGGAAAGAATCACAAACAGCCATTCTATTTTAGATATATCAAACCCAAAAGAAACGATTAAAACAAAAATAAAAGCTACAATATGAATTCTGAAATTAACTTCCCTCCAAAGGCACTTTAAACCACTAAATGCGTAAGAAAAACTTTTAATTCTTTTAGACAAAAACATTGTTTACAAAAGAGAAATATTACGCAAGGAGATTTCCTTTAATATATAACATGAACTTGACCGGTTCTTTCATGCTCTGTACCATAAATATCTTTAAATATCAAATGGTAAATATATACCCCCGATGTTACAGCAATACCGTTGTTCTTACCATCCCAACTATCGCCTATACTTTCCGATAAAAACATTTGACTTCCGTTTCTATCCCAAATTGTAAGGCGATACCCTTCTGAGGAAATACTCGTTCCCTTAATGACAAAGGTATCGTTATGCCCATCTTTATCAGGCGTAAATGCAGTCGGTATAAAAAGCTGAATTTCAGGAGTGATCTGCACTACATGGTATAAAGTATCTGAGCACCCATAGTTTGTAGTGGCAATCAAACCTACCGTATAGTAACCTTCCTCCGAATAATAATGTTCAGGGCTTACTAAATCGGAATTTGTTCCATCTCCAAAATCCCATACATAAGAAAGAGAATCCAAATTCGCAGAAGTATTCTCCATAAAGATAATCGGCTTTAAAATACTAGCTCTAGCAGGTATGGTCTTAAAACTAACGCTAGGTTTAGACTCTATATGAATAAATGCTTCCTTTGTTGTGTCTGCAAAACAATTATCAATCGTTCTAACTTGTAGTTTAACATTATAATCTCCTTTGCTCTTATAAGTATGAACAGGCATCTCTAAATTTGAGAAGTTGTTAGCATCATTATCTCCAAAATTCCATGTATAAGAAGCGATTAAATCGGAAGGTGTCGTTATAGGCGTGAAACTAACCTCAGCAGGAGCACAACCACCCCTTACATCACTTGTAAAATCGACATAAGGCACAGGGTAAGTATAAATAGTAAAAGTGTCCGAAACCTCTTGACAACCATCTTTTGCATAAACAGTATAAAGGTGTGTTTCTTTCGGATAAATTGTAGCAACTGTATTACTAAACTGCCCATCTAACATAAATTCGTAAGGGGCACCCGTTCCTCCCGATATATTAGCGTTAAACAAAACCGGCTCATTAGGGCAAACAGCATCTCGGTTAACGTAGCTATTTAAACTCAAATCGGGATAAGTTTCTATTGAAAAACTCTTGATAACGGAACAACCGTTTCCATCAACACCTGTAACTGTATAGGTATTATTTTGATTAATGATATCGGAAAAACTCAAAAGTCCATTCTTAGAAGCATCGTGAACACCGTTTATACTCCAAGAGTAAGAATAAGGAGCAGTTCCTCCCGTTTGTGTTACGAAAATATTTGCCGAATCGCCTTTACATACTTTACTCAGAATGGGCGTGGATAAACTATAATCATCCACAGACACATTTGCCGTAGCAGTTGAACTACAAGTTTTTCCGCCTACCTGATTACCTACCGTAACAGTATAAGAAGTGGTTACGTCGGGAGATGCTTGAACCACAGAGCCAACCGAAGATGCCAAGCCATTGGAAGGAAACCAAGTGTAGGTAAGAGTCCCATTTGTAGCAGAAGAAGTTGCTTCTAAAGTAACCGTTTGCTCTTTACAAATACTAGAATTTTGAGGCGTTACACTTACCGTAGGTACATCTACGCCCACCACAGCAACACTTCCGTAAGCTGTACAAGAATAAGCATCTGTAATCGTAACAGAGTAAGTCTTAGAGCCGGAAGTATTAACTACGAAATCGTGTTCTTGTGCTGTACCTAAACCGTTGTCCCAAGAATATGAGCCTCCGGCACCTCCTCCGGAAACCGTTAAATGGACAGGGCTTCCTAAACAAACGTGAGAAGGAATTGCCTGAACATTAGGGATAATCTCCGGAGCGTGTGAAACAACAATCGAATCTACAGCCTCGCAGCCTAAATTATCAGTCGCTGTAACAAAATATGTTCCGGGCCCTGTAATCTGTATTATTCTGGTGGTTTCTCCTCCCGGAGCCCACAAATATGTAGAAAAAGCTCCTTCAGCAACTAGGTTATGAGGCGAGGTATCATCAGAACACAAAAAAGAAGGTCCCGTAATCTCAACCGAACACTGAGAGTAAGCTGTCTGAGCAACCAAAAATATTATGAGTAAAAAATAGTTTCTCTTATTCATCAGAAACAATTATCGTGTTATTCAAATTTAAATCTTAAGTACAATAGACGCACAAAAAAATGTTCCGTTGCCTCAAGCAACAAATTTACATTAAGTTTTCCGTTTCCAAAGACTATTTTGTCATTTTTCTGATATAACAACTCATTTTTTGTATAAAACCCTGCTTTAAAGCGATGCCCAAATGGCAAAAACGGCAAAAATAATACTCGCAATACCATTAGTTGTAAAAAATGCCAACTTTACTTTAGACAAATCGTCGTGCTTAACCAAAGTATGTTGATAAATCAAAAAAGCAATAAAAACAATTGCTCCACCCCAATACACAATGTAAAAATCGGACAAAAAGCCTATTACAATAAGTATAGAGGCACTCAAAACATGCAATAAACGAGATAAAAACAATGCTTTTTTCGCTCCTAACAACACCGGTATTGAGTTTAAATTTTGCTCTCTATCAAAATCCTCGTCCTGCAAAGCGTAAATAATATCAAAGCCACTTACCCAAAAAAGGACAACCAACGATAACAAGACAGGAATTATATGAAACACGCCCGCCACAGAAAGGTATGCTCCAATAGGTGCTAAAGACAAACCTAAGCCCAATACCAAGTGACAAAGTGGCGTGAACCGTTTTGTGTAACTATAAAACAGAATCACAAATATGGCAATCGGAGCCAAGTACAGCGTTAAACGGTTGATAAAATAAGTCGTCACAAAAAACAACAAAATATTGACCACTATAAACCCCATTGCTTTTTGAGGTGTTATGATTCCTTTCGGGATTTCTCGATTTACGGTTCTTTCATTTTTAGCATCTATATGCCGGTCTAAATAGCGATTAAAAGCCATTGCAGCGTTCCTTGCCCATACCATATCCAACACTATCAAAGCAAGAATCCCCCAACTAAAATGGGCGTTTTCCAACTTAAGCCCCCAAAAAAAACCAACCAAAGCAAAAGGCATTGCAAAAATGGTGTGACTAAATTTAACCAACGAAAAGTAATGTAATAGTCGATTCATAAGACCAATAGAAATTATAAGTATCGTTTATAAGTTTTATAAATTAACGCGAATCTGTTACTTCTGTAAGGAAAACCTTATCTCGACCTCACGTTAAATTGAGCTCGACAAAGTTAATTGTTTGAAATTATTTTTGAAAAAATATATTTTTGTCGCTTGAATGCAAGTTAGAAATTGGCTTACATATAGTTTTATTTTGTGTGCAACCATCTTGTATGGTCAAACAGCCATAGGCTTAAAGTTCCGCACTATTGGGTTTCATTTATGGGAGATGAACCAATCTTCTGTGATGTTCGAGAACACCATAAGCGGAGATGCCACAGCCATTTTCGAACCGGGATATGAACTTAATTTTCAAAAGTTTATACACAAAACAACTTTATCTATCGAGGTACGCCAAGGGTTTCACTCCGACGCCGTTGCCAAACTTGCCGGACACCTAGGAATTGGATTAAGATGGAAGTTTTTTCACCTTAAAAGAAACTCTTTCAGCATCTCCATAGCACCTCTTTTGACGTTCCGGGAAAATTGGAACTCCCTACCCCAATACATCGATAGAGGACACTACAAAGTCAAAGAAAAATATCAATATAAATACCTTATCGGTAGTGAACTTATTTATAACCTCTACATAGGAAAACGAAGCGATTTAAGCTTTGCTATTTCTTATAACAACTCTTACAACACATTTGCTTTTAGTATCGGGTATCGCCATTGGATCAACCCGTTTGTAAAAGTGCGTAAGGATTGTAGTTCTTGCGGAAAAAGCTGGAATCAAGGTCGTTTCCGAAAGTTTTGGAGAAGACTTTGGAGGTAAATTAATCAATATTATTTAATATGGAAGTAACAAGAACGTTCGATTTATTAGAGAGGATGAATAAAACATTCCCTAAAGATGATGCCTTAGTTGGCAAAATCAACGGCGAATGGAAATATTTTTCCACACAAGATTATAAAGAATATGCTCGAATATTAAGCTATGGACTTATGAATTTGGGCTTTAAAAAAGGGGATAAAATAGCATCCGTATCCAACAACAGACCGGAATGGAATTTTATGGATATGGCTATGAGTCAGATAGGAGTCATTCATGTGCCTATATACCCAACCATCAGCACCGAAGAATACGAGCATATTTTGTCGCACTCAGATGCCAAAATGATTTTGATTTCTGACCTAGCATTATACAAAAAAATTGCTCCAATTGTTGAGAAGACCCCTTCTATAGAAAGCATTTATACTTTCGATAAAGTAGCGAGCGCTAAGCATTGGGAAGAAATTTTAAACACCGGAAAAGAAAAAGAAGCCGAGTACAAAGAGACTTTAGAGGAAATTAAAGCATCTATTCAGCCTAGTGATTTATTATCTATCATTTACACATCGGGAACTACAGGACTCTCTAAAGGCGTGATGTTATCGCACCAAAATATGCTATCCAATGCGATAGGAGCTTCTAAGAGTGTTAATATAAGTCACAAAGATAGAATGTTAAGTTTCTTACCATTGTGCCATGTTTACGAAAGGGTCGTCAATTATGCGTACCAATATATTGGAGCATCCATTTACTACGCCGAGAATTTAGGAACTATATCCAATGACTTGAATCGTTTTAAGATACATGGTTTTGTGAGTGTGCCTCGTGTGATAGAGATGATGTACGACAAGATCTTAACCAAAGGAAAAGATTTAACAGGGTTCAAAAAGAAATTATTCTTTTGGGCAGTAAACATAGGACTTCAGTACGATTTTGACAAAGTCAAGAAAAACCCTTGGTATCGTTTTAAGTTAGCCATTGCCGACAAAACTATCTTTACAAAATGGAGAGCTGCTTTGGGAGGAAATCTAAAAATGATTATCTCAGGCGGTGCAGCATTACAACCTAGGCTGGCTCGTATTTTCTTAGCTGCCGGAGTCACCGTTCAAGAAGGGTACGGACTTACAGAAACCTCTCCGATTATTGCTGTTAACGGATACAAACCGGAAGATAGTATGGTAGGAACTGTTGGACCTATATTAAAAGGTGTTGAGGTTAAAATTGCTGAAGACGGAGAAATCTTAACAAAAGGACCTAACCAAATGGTAGGCTATTACAAATCTCCCGAACAAACCGCCGAGGTTATAGACTCCGAAGGTTGGTTACACACCGGAGATGTTGGTCAGATTATAGATGGTAAATTTTTAAAGATAACAGATCGTAAAAAAGAAATCTTTAAAAACTCTGCAGGGAAATATATCGCTCCTCAAGCGATTGAAAACAAGTTTAAAGAGTCTGAAATCATCGACCAAATTATGGTTGTGGGAGAAGGAGAAAAGTTTGCAAGTGCCTTAATATCTCCTAATTTTAACTACCTACATTACTATGCCAGCAAACACAAGTTACACTATCGAGATAACAGAGACCTTGTTAAACTTCCCGAAATTGTTAAGCGAGTTCAAAAAGAAGTTAACAAATTTAACACACAAATAGGTCAGGTAGAGCAAATTAAACGCTTTAGACTGGTCTGTGAACCTTGGTCAAATGCTACAGGAGAACTCTCCCCTACCCTTAAACTAAAAAGGCGAATTTTATATAGTAGATACGAAACGGTTCTCCGCGAAATTTATCAATACGAGGAAGGCGAAGAAAATAGAGCCAAAAAAGATTAAACAAAATGATAAGGGTGGTGCTAGAATAATTCGATAACACTGATTCCGGCACCACCCATTTCCAACTTTTCATCCTTAACCGAACGGACTAAATCTACTGCATTGAGGTATTCTCGAACAGCCACTTTTAAAGCCCCCGTTCCGGTTCCATGCAAAACTTTCAGTTCCTTAGTATCTGTGGCGATAGCATCGTCTATAAATCGAGCGACCAACTGCAAGGCTTCATCCACTCGTTTACCTCTAAGGTCTAAGTAAGCTTCAAAACGAAGTTTCTTTTCAAAAGAACTAGCATAAATCTGTGTACTTGAACTTTTTCGCTGAGGCGTTTTGCGTTTAAATTCCTGATTCGAGATCAAGTCCAAACGCCTTGCCTTGACTTGCATACGCATTTCGCCAACCGCTATTTTAATATTTTCTCCTTGAACTTCAATGACCTGACCATAAGTCTCCGTTCCTTTAAGCTTGACTTTTGCTCCTTGGGTAATTTCCGTAGGAATACTCTGGGCTTTCTGACGAGCATGCACTTTCTGTTTAGGAGATTTGCTTTTGGGCTTGTTTTGCCTTTTCTGTTTTAGCTTTTCTATTTTTTGAAGGATTTTATCCTCTCGCTCCGCTTTCTTCTCCTCTAAAAGTTGTTTTTTAAAATCCTCAAACTCCTTACGAATAGCCTTTGTTTTTTCCTTTTCTGCCTGTACATTACGAATTTCTCGAATGGTACTTTCTACCTTTTTATTGACGGTATCCAAGATTTGCTTCGCCTCCTCTTTCGCCTCTCTAATTGTTTCTTTGCGAAGCGATTTCATTTGCTCGGCATCCACCGAAAGGGTTTCTACCAATTTATCGAGATTCTTTTCCTGCTTCTTGATTTTCTGACGCTTATCGTTCCAATATTTTTTATCGCGAAGCACCTCTCTTAGGTGTTTATCAAAATCAACCTGCTCCTGACCAACCTTCTCTGAGGCACGTTGCAATATATCTTCCGGCAAACCAATCTTTCGAGCAATCTCAAACGCAAAAGAACTTCCTGCTTGTCCCAATTCAATCTGAAAAAGCGGTTGCATCTTCTGATTATCAAACATCATTGCCGCATTCAGTAAGCCTTCTTGAGAGGAAGCAAAGTGCTTTAGGTTAGAATAATGGGTTGTTACAACGCCATACGTTCCTGTTTTGTTAAGACTCTCCAAAACCGACTCTGCAATAGCGCCTCCAATTCCCGGCTCTGTTCCCGTACCAAACTCATCTATTAAAACAAGGGTTTCGGGATGTGCATTTTTAACAAAATGCTTCATATGATTCAAGTGG
>PDWI01005357.1_pt1 | contig 16821 bp, 13 predicted proteins | sample 1430891 | NCBI WGS metagenome assembly PDWI01 (sample SAMN01162508, study PRJNA174530) | Oral metagenome, whole genome shotgun sequencing project. | biome: Marine environment; feature: Marine mammal; material: Swab sample of the gingival sulcus; isolation source: swab sample of gingival sulcus...
AGGCTCACAAGACCTGCCAAAGTATCACTTTATGTCTAAGGAAGAAGCGAATAAGTTTTTCAATCCATTGAGGGTAAATCCTCAAACTACCGCTTATACGGGGAAGTTTAAGGGGCGTAACATTGTCCTTATTATATGGGAAAGTCTTTCTCGTGAGTGGGTCGGTAAGATGAATCGCCACATCAAAGGTTACAAAGGAGCAACGCCTTTTGTAGATAAGCTCCTAGAAAAGTCTTATTACTTTGAGTGTGCTTACGCCAACGGAAGTAAATCTATTGACGCAATGCCCTCGATACTTGCTTCGTTACCCAAGCCAAAAGAACCTTTTATCGTCTCACATTACTCTACGAATAAGCTCTCATCTATCGCCAAAGAGCTATCTCATCTATCGCCAAAGAGCTAAGAAAAGAGGGCTATTACACGGCTTATTTCCACAATGCACACAAGGGGTCTATGGGCTTTGATGCAATGGCTAAGCAACTTGGCTACGAAGACTATTTCGGACGAGAGAGTTACGGCAATGATGATGACTTTGATGGCAAATGGGGCATTTGGGACGAGCCTTTCCTGCAGTTCATCGCAAAGAAAGCAAATACTTTCAGAGAGCCGTTCTTCATCACGGAGTTTACCACCTCTTCGCACGAACCATACAAAGTACCTGAGCAATACGAAGCTCGTTTCCCTAACAAAGAGTGCCCTTATTATAAGGTAATGCCTTATACAGATTATGCCCTTGAGCAGTTCTTCAAGACGGCAAGCAAAGAGCCGTGGTACGAGAATACGCTCTTTGTCATCACGGCAGACCACTCCGTTTTCCCTCATCTAAAAGAATATAAGACGAGCCTCGGAGCGTACAGCATTCCCTTTATCTTCTTTGATCCAAGGGGCGAACTTATCGGAGCAGATACGACAACCGTAGTACAGCAAGCGGATTTCTTACCAACGATAATGGACTTAGTTGGCATAGAGACACCTACCATTACTTTTGGGCATAATATGTTCTCTAAGAACGAAGAGCATTTTGCCATCAACACAATGAACGAAGCTTTTCAAATCGTTCGTGGCGATTATGCACTGCAGTTTGACGGCACTAAAGTTCTTGCCCTTTTTAATTACAAAGAAGACCCATTCCTGAAAAAGAATCTCAAGGGACAAGGACTTGAGACAGAAGCCGAACTTACAAAACTTATACAAGCCTTCCTTCAGGAACTTAGCGAACGTCTGCATCAAGACAAACTAACAGTCTCCGAATAAAGTCCAAGCAAAGAAATTTCCCAAGTGCATTTAATGTAAAAAAGCACTTATCAAGTTATTTTCAAGATATTAGACTTATTTCTAAGAAAATATAATTATCTTTGCTAAGTGAAGAACTACATATAAAATTAAAACACAAATAATCAAAGTATATGAGAACAAACCTAAGTTCACTGATTAAGCTTTATGAAGTACCTGAGAAGTACTATCGTCCAGCTAATGCCCTAGAAGAGGCTGTTCTTACTCGTTTTGAGAAAATCCCTGTACAAATTTCTGAGACAGAAAGCGAAGGAGCTGAAAAGCTTGCGCGCGCTATCGCTGAAGAAATTCGTCAAGCAGAGCAAGCGGGACGTAAGTACGTGCTTGCCCTTGTGGGAGGAGAATCGCCTGTCATCGTTTACAAGAAGTTGATTGCCCTTCACCAAAACGAAGGCTTGAGCTTCCAAAACGTTGTTGTGGTCGTTGCCTATGAGTACTATCCACTAGCGAACGATGCTGTAGGGGGCTGTTTGAATAAAATCAAGCAAGAATTCCTTAACCACATTGACGTGAAAGCCGAGCATATCCTCGCGCCTAACGTAACTTGTCCTGTAGACGAGGTTAGCGCTGAGTGCGATGCTTTTGAACAAAAAATCAAAGACTTCGGAGGTATTGACTTCTTTATCCTTGGTATTAGCGCAACAAGAAGCGTTTGCTTGAACGCTTCAGGCACGAACGGCAACAGTCGCACACGCCTTGTTGTCCTAGACGCTGTATCACGTAAGGAAGCAGCTAAGAGTATGTTCAACCATCTTGATGCTGTTCCTCTCGGAGGTATTAGCCTTGGTCTTGGCAACATTCTTGAAGCACGTCGCGTAGCTCTAGTGGCTTGGGGCGAAGGCAAAGCGAAACAAATCGCAGAGGCTGTAGAGAAACCTGAGACAGATGCACTTCCTGCTTCTATCCTTCAGTCGCACCCCAAAGCGAAAATGTTCGTTGATTTGTCAGCAGCCAACTTGCTAACACGCATCAATCTACCTTGGTTAGTAACATCTTGCACTTGGGATCACAAGCTTATCCGTCGCGCTGTCGTTTGGCTATGTGAGGTAACAGGTTTGCCAATCCTTAAGCTAACAAACAAGCACTATACAGATAATGGTCTTGGAGAGTTAGTAACAAAATTCGGCTCTGCTTACAATGCAAACATTCAAGTATTCAACGATATTCAGCACACCATCACTGGTTGGCCTGGGGGTAAACCAAACGCAGACGATAGCAATCGTCCTGAGCGTGCGAACCCATTCCCTAAGCGTGTGATTGTTTTCAGCCCACACCCTGATGATGATGTTATTTCAATGGGTGGAACGTTCCGTCGCCTTGTAGAGCAAGGACACGACGTGCACGTAGCTTACCAAACGTCAGGTAACATTGCCGTAGGCGATGAAGAGGTTATTCGTTACGTTTCACTGATGAAACACGTCTGCGAACATTACGGACGCGGAGGTGATGATCCTGTGCTTGATAAGGCAATGGAAATCCGCAATTTCTTGATGAATGAGAAGAAAGAAGGCGAACCAGAACGCGTAGATGTACGCTTTATGAAGGGACGTATCCGTCGTGAAGAAGCAAGTACAGCTGCACGTTACGTTGGACTTGACGAAGATCATATCCACTTCTTAGACTTACCATTCTACGAAACAGGTACAGTTAAGAAGGGCGACCTTGGCGAAGCTGACATTAAGATTGTAAAAGAATTCATCGAAAGCATTCAACCTCACGAAATTTTCGTGGCAGGAGACCTTGCTGACCCTCACGGAACGCACAAGGTTTGCCTAGATGCTATCCTTGCTTCTATCGACCTATTCAAGGAAGATAGGTGGTATAAGGAAGACTGTCGCGTTTGGATGTACCGCGGTGCGTGGGCAGAATGGGAAATTGAACATATCGAAATGGCAGTTCCAATGAGTCCAGAAGAATTACGTCGCAAGCGTAACAGTATCTTGAAGCACCAAAGTCAGATGGAGTCTGCGCCATTCTTGGGCGATGACGAACGTCTATTCTGGCAACGTAGTGAAGACCGTAACCAAGGTCTTGCTAAGCTTTACGAAAGCCTTGGACTTGCTAGCTACGAAGCGATTGAAGCATTCGTACAATACCGTACGCTAGACTAAGCTCAGCTTAAGCAAAATAAAATATCAGCGCAGGGCTGTACCTTCAGGGTACAGCCCTGCTTTCTTTTTGCCCCAATCAAAAAGTTTTCCCAAAGACTTTAGCAAAGCGATAAGATTAACAATAAATATAAACATCTAAAACACAAAGCAATAACACACCCTCCCAAAAATACTGAAAAACTTTCCCATAAACTTTTGAAAACTTAACGGAAAACTTTTCTAAGTTTAGCGCTAAACTCATTTGACTTTTCCCTTAAACTTTTTTGAGTGATTAATAGAGCCTTCAAAAGCTTTATTCATAAGGCTCTGAACATTCTCCCTAGCTCGATGGTTTTCATAAAAGAAAGCAGTAAAAAGTTCGCTCTTATAGATAATTTATATCTCATCATAGATAAAGTCTGTTGCTAATGCTTTGGAAATGCTCTACCTTTGTTCACAGATAAAGCAAGAAAGAAATACTTGCAAAGCATATAAACAATATAATATATAAGAAAATGAACGTATTAGACATTACAGGGCTTAAAGCCGAAAATTTGAAAGAAGTAGTTAAAGGTTTGGAATTATTGCTTGCGAACTTGCAGGTACATTACACAAATCTAAGAGGTTATCACTGGCACGTTAAGGGCAAAGACTTTGCAATCCATCACGAACGTTTCGAGAAAATGTACGACGATGTAGCAGACAAAGTTGATGAAGTGGCAGAGCGTTTGCTTCAGCTCAACGTACAACCGGAGAACCGCTACAGCGTAATCCTAGCTAAGAGCGAAATTAAGGAAACAACAGGTCTTACAAGCCCTGAGACAATCCTTCCAGAGATTGTTAAGACTTACAAGACATTGATTGCTCTTGAGCGCTCAATCATTGAGAAAGCTGGAGAAGTGAATGACGAAACAACGGTTGCTATTATGTCTGACTTCCTCGTTGGACAAGAGAAAGACGCTTGGTTCTTAGCGTCAATGCTAAGCTAAGAAACTTATTTAAGTAAGACGAAAAAGATTTTTTAGCGAAACAAATAAGGCTATGGTCATCTGACCATAGCCTTATTTGTTTTTATCTCCCTCTTTTGTTGTGTTTTGTATAATTGCCTTGGTGAGTTAAATCTCTGTCATTGAGCCTGCGGTCACTGAGCTTATCGAAGCGTCGAAATACCGAAATTAATAGCTAGCTTACAACAACTCGGAACGCTTCGACAAGCTCAGCGCCCGAAAGGGAGTCCCGTGTAAGCTCTCCCAAAGGGGGAATTAAGGAGAACTACTAAGCAACTAGCTTAGTAGCCGAGATAATTAGACGGCGTAACTTGCTTCATTTCCTCCTTAATCTCGTCTGAGACATTAAGCGTGTCAATGAAATTCGCAATTGTTTCGCCTGTAATCTTCTCATTCGTACGCGTCAGAGCTTTCAAGGCTTCGTAAGGCTTAGGATAACCCTCGCGACGAAGAATTGTCTGCAAAGCTTCTGCCACTACAGGCCAGTTATTCTCAAGATCTTGAGCAATCTTATCTTTGTTGATAAGCAATTTATTTAAGCCCTTCTTCAAGCTATTGAAAGCAATCAAAGTATGTCCAAGAGGCACACCGATATTACGCAAGACAGTTGAATCAGTTAGGTCTCTTTGCAGGCGAGAAATAGGCAACTTACGCGCAAGGAAGCCAAAGAGTGCATTAGCCAAACCAAGGTTACCCTCTGCGTTTTCAAAGTCAATAGGATTAACCTTATGTGGCATTGCCGAAGAACCAACTTCGCCTTCCTTAATCTTTTGCTTGAAATAATCCATAGATACATAAGTCCAAATATCACGAGCAAGGTCAATGAAGATGACATTGACACGCTCCATTGCATCAAAGAGCGCAGCTGTATAATCGTAATTGGCAATCTGCGTCGTGTATGCTTCTCGCTGTAAGCCTAGGTCTTGTGCTACAAAACTATTGGCAAAGCCCAACCAATCGTGCTGAGGATAAGCAATTCTATGAGCGTTTAGGTTACCCGTCGCACCACCAAACTTAGCCGTATGTGGCACTTTGACTAACTGGTTGACTTGCTCTTGCAAACGATAAACGAAAACCATCATCTCCTTACCAAGGCGCGTAGGCGAAGCAGCCTGTCCGTGCGTGCGAGCAAGCATTGGCACATCTGCCCACTCCTCTGCATACTTTTTCAGAAGCTCAAGCACTTCTTCCAATAGAGGTAAGTAAACCTTAAAGACTGACTCCTTAAGCATTAGAGGGAAAGAAGTATTATTGATATCTTGAGACGTCAAACCAAAATGAACAAACTCTTTCTCAGCCTCTAAGCCGAGCTCATCAAAGCGCTCCTTGATAAAGTATTCTACAGCCTTGACATCGTGGTTCGTGATGCGCTCAATATCCTTAATACGCTGAGCATCCTCGCTGGTTAATTCGCTGTAAATTTTATGCAGGTCGTCCAGATTAACGCGCTCTTCCAAGCCCTTGAGCTGAGGGATTTCACGACTTAAGGCGATGAAGTAAAGGATTTCGATACGGACGCGGTAACGAATAAGAGCTTCCTCAGAGAAGAAATTTGATAAGGCTTCTACTTGACGGCGATAGCGTCCATCTACGGGAGAAATAGCTTGTAATAAGTTCATTGACGAGTGTCTTTAATTGTTTTTATATCTTTAGTAATTGCCCGAAAGTCTTATCGCAAGAAGACTAAGAGGCTATCCAATACAAAAATAAGTTTTTTGCAAATAGTACGCAAACTTAAGAAAAGAGCTGAGACATCATTTCCTTTTTTAAGCGCTAATGTAGTCCTTCTTGAGGTTTGCTCTAATTTTTGTATCTTTGTAGGAGTTAGTTAGAGTAATTCTGCCTTGTCCGTAGTGAGCGCTATAGATGAGCAGGGTTTTTGAATATATAAAAAAGAAATAATGAGTTCAAAGAAAGTATTGTACATTTCGCAAGAGATTTATCCCTATCTGCCGAAAACAGAGATTTCGGAAATAAGTCGTAAATTGCCTCAATTTATACAAGAGAAAAAGAATGATGTTCGTATGTTTATGCCACGTTATGGCTTGGTCAATGAACGCCGTAGCCAGCTACACGAAGTTATTCGTCTTTCAGGCTTAAACCTCTGTGTAAATGATTTAGACTACTCTTTGATAATCAAAGTTTCTTCTATCCCAGCAGCTCGTCTGCAAGCTTATTTCATTCATTGCGATGATTTCTTCAAGCGCAAAAGCCTCTATGGCAAAGCAAACGCCAAGGCTAAGAACGACAATGATGCTCGCTCGGTATTCTTCGTGCGTGGTGTCCTTGAGACCGTTAAGCGCTTACGTTGGATTCCTGATGTAATCCACTGTCACGGAGCATTCACAGCTCTAGCAATGGTTTACCTCAAGAGCTACTACAAAGATGAACCTTGCCTGCAGAATGCAAAGCTTGTGTATAGCATATACAAAGAAGAAGAGCCTGTAGAAATGCCTGAGACTCTCTTCGATACACTGAAATTCGATGGCGTAGAAGGCGCTTTACTTGATGCAATGGAAGGTAAGACAGACTTCGCTTCTCTAACTAAGCTAGCTATTGCACACGCTGACGGCGTAGTACAAGCAAGTGAAGAAATTGAGGAGGAGCTAAAAGCTTATATCTCGGCACAAGAGAAGCCTTTCCTAGCTTATCCTGGGGCAGAAGACTACGCAGATGCGTATAATGATTTTTATAATAACTTATGATTAAATACCGTTTTCTAGGGGCTTTAGCTATTTTGGCTGGGCTCTTTGCTTGTCAAGAAGATGAACTATCTCTTATTGGAGAGTCTGTTCAGAGCAAGCAAGATAAGGTTGAAAGCTCGCTGCGCTATGTGCAGTTCGAGGCAAAGACTGTGCGTGACAATAACCTATATCGTAAGCACAGCACAACAAGTTTACTTGGAGAAGTTTACGACCCTGTATATGGAGATTTCAAAGCTGAATACCTAGCTAAGATACGCTGGGCATCAGGCTTTAAGTTCTACAAGCAACCGATTGATGCTAAGATTGATTCGGCGAAGCTCGTCCTAACCTTCCCTAAATATATTGGGAACTTAGACCTGCCAATGAACTATGCTGTCTATGAGCTAGAGCAAGGGGTTCAGATAGATGCACATTCGAAAGAGGATCTTGCAGAACTATGTAAAGAAGAGAACTTACTTGGTTCTATCTATGCATCACCAAAGAGCCTCAGCAAAGAACTTGGCGAGAAAGATGAAAAAATCTTTCAACTTTACCTACCTCTAAAGAAAGAGCTTGGTCAGCGTTTCTATGACAAGAGCGTTCAAACACCTGAGGTTTTCAACACACAAGAGAGCTTTGAGAAAAATGTTCTAGCAGGTTTAGTTGTTCGCAGCACTACAGGACGTGGTAGTGTCATTCGCGTTATCAATACTTCTTTAGCAATTTATTACACTTACCTTGATGATAAGAACGAAAAGAAATCTACAGCCGAAGTCTTCATCAGCAGTCGTCTGACAGGACATACAAACGGTTTGAAGAGCAGTCACATCGAAGAGCTGACAGCAGAAAACGATAAATACATCTACGTTAAACAACCCGTTGGAGTTATGCCAGAGCTAACGCTTAAGAAGGAGCAAATGCAACGCTTGCTTGATGACATCAAAGAGCCTCTAACACTTGGTAAGAACTGGCGCTTGGCTGATGCTCAGATGAGCTTTGCGATTGATAATCCTAAAGACTTGACTCTGAACCCTCCGACGTATATGATGTTAATGCCGAAAGACTCAGTTGAGACATTTTTCTCAGAAGAACAAACAGAACAAACACGCTCCCTGACAAGTTATCTGTCTACTCGCTATAGCGTAGACAACAAGGCTTATAACTTCAATAATATAGCTGATTTGATTACGCTTTTCCTTGCAGAGCCTCAGACAGAGCCCCTCAAAGATGCACAAGGCAATATCGTCAAAAATCACTTAGGGCAGACAGTGCTCAAAGCTAAACGAGATGCTAATGGCAACGTCCTATATAAGAATGTAACTTATACCGAAGGGCAAGGCTTTACCGTAAATAAGGATTTAGTCTTAAATATCCTGCCTGTAGAGCGTAAGATGGCAGGTCAAGGGGCAACAGCTTCTATATATGAATCGCTCTTTCCTAACTTTGTACGTTTGGATAAGAGTCCTGAAAAGCTGAAGGTTGCTATCGTGGCGGCGAAATTCAAAGAGTAATATCTAAAAAAAGACTTATGCTAGACGGATAAAGCCGTGAGCATAGGTCTTTTTGCTTTTATCACCACAAATCAAATATATAATGAATGGTATTAAATTTAGACTAATCTTGATGAACTTCCTGCAGTTTGCTATATGGGGAAGTTATCTGATTACAATGGGTAGCTATTTGGCTAGCATTGGTATGGGCGCAAATATCGGCAGTTTCTATGCAATGCTTGGTATTGTATCGCTCTTTATGCCTGCGATACTCGGAATTATTGCAGACCGTTATATCCCAGCAGAGAAAATGCTTGGACTAAGTCACCTTATCTCTGGCGTACTGATGATAGGGCTTTTTGCCTACACACAGCTGACGCCTCAGGCAGACTTGACATTCACAATGATGTACCTCATCTATTCTCTGAGTGTTGCTTTCTATATGCCGACCATCGCCCTGAGTAATGCTGTTGCCTATAATGCCTTAGACGCTTATAAGCTAGATACGGTTAAAGAGTTCCCTCCTATTAGGGTATTTGGTACAGTTGGTTTTATTTGTGCAATGTGGATTGTGGACTTGTTGGGCTTAGCTCAATCAAATTTTCAGTTCTTGCTCTCAGGGGTTATCTCTATTCTCTTGGCAATCTTTGCTCCGACCCTACCGAAGTGTCCAATCTCAGAGAAAAAAGAAGACGTTGATTGGATTGAAGCGCTAGGGCTAAAAGCCTTTACGCTCTTTAAGCAAAAGAAGATGGCGCTTTTCTTCATCTTCTCAATGTTGCTGGGCGTAAGTCTCCAGATTACGAATGCCTATGCCGACCCTTTCATTCGCACCTTTGAGAAACTACCCGAATATGCTGATAGCTTCTTTGCTCAGCACGCTACAATCTTGATTTCTCTTTCACAAATTTCAGAGACGCTCTGTATCCTCATCATTCCATTCGTACTGAAGAAGTTTGGTATCCGTCGCGTAATGTTAATTTCAATGTTTGCTTGGGTATTGCGTTTTGCCTTCCTAGGCTTAGGAAACCCTGGCAGTGGTGTTGCCTTCTTCTTCCTCAGTATGATTGTATATGGTGTCGCCTTTGACTTCTTTAACATTTCGGGTTCACTATTCGTGGACAAAGAAGTTAGCAAAGATATGCGTTCTTCTGCCCAAGGGCTTTTCGTGATTATGACGAATGGCTTAGGCGCAACGCTAGGAATGTTCCTTGCACAAGCCCTAGTCATTGACCGATTTGTAAAGCCAAGCGGCTTGATTGTCAATGATAGTTTGGGCATCAACATCAAGTGGGATACGCTACTAGAAGGATGGGCAATTAGTTGGTATACCTTCGCGGCTTACGCTCTAGTGGTAACGGTTCTGTTTGCCATCTTCTTTAGATACAAACCAAAGCCTGAAGCTTCGGCATAGAATGATAAAGAAACCAGATTATACATAGTAAATAGAGCCAAAGTTTTACGCTGATTGTGTAGTACTTTGGCTCTACAATCAAATAAGAGATTTGAAAGATTTAGTAAAATTATTAAGACGTTTTGTCCCTCCTTATAAGGGCTATCTAATTGTTAGTGTCATCGCGAATATCTTAGCAGCCTTGCTAAGCCTTGTCGCGTTCTCACTAATCATTCCGATACTGGATATTCTATTTAAGACTAAGGAAGTCGTTATCAAATACGTTAGTATGGATACGCTTTCTATCACACGTGTGAGCGATTGGCCTTCTATCGTAGACGCACTACAACAGAACTTCGCTTATTATGTCAATGAATTCTCTGCCCAGTATGGCGTCTCAGACACCTTAGTCCTTTTGAGTGCCTATTTGATTTTAATGACGGGGCTGAAAGTTGGCGCAACCTACCTTGGCTTCTATTCAATGATTCCAATCCGTACAGGTATCGTTCGCGACATTCGCACGATGATTTACGACAAAATCCTCAGCTTACCTTTGGGCTTCTTCAGCGAAGAGCGCAAAGGAGACGTCCTAGCACGTATATCAGGAGATGTTACCGAAGTGGAAAACTCGGTTATGAGCTCTCTTGATATGCTTCTCAAGAACCCAATCTTGATTACTTTTTACCTAGGGACAATGCTCGTCATCAGCTGGGAATTAACGCTCTTTGTCTTTCTTGTTTTGCCGATTGCAGGCTTTGTGATGGGACGCATAGGGAAGACACTCAAGCGCGACAGCCTTGACGTACAAAACCAATGGGGTGGACTGATGAGTATGACAGAGGAAACCCTTGGCGGTTTACGCGTTATCAAAGCCTTTGCTATTGAACGCTTTATGAGTCAGCGCTTCCTTGATGCGAACAATCGCTTCCGTCATAGTATGATGAGCCTTTTCCGTCGTCAGCAACTCGCTCACCCAATGAGTGAGTTCCTCGGCACGACAACGATTGCCATTGTTCTTTGGTATGGCGGGGTGCTAATCCTTGACCAACGCGCAAGCATTGATGCCTCTACTTTCATCTATTACCTAGTTGTCTTCTACAGCCTCATCAACCCGCTTAAGGAACTGAGCAAGAGCCTCTATGCTATTCGCAAAGGTATGGGTTCAATGAGCCGAATAGACAAGATATTACTAACGGACAATGGCATTCACAATCCCAAAGAGCCAAAGACATTAAGCTTCAATAAGAGCATTGAATTGCGCAATGTCTCTTTCCGCTATGCTGAGGATTGGGTATTGAAGAACGTTAATCTGACGATTAAGAAAGGACAAACAGTCGCTCTTGTCGGACAGAGCGGAGGAGGTAAAAGCACGCTTGTAGATTTGATACCTCGCTTCTACGATGTGCAAGAGGGGGCAGTCTGCATTGATGGCACAGACATTCGCGACTTCAAACTTGAAGACCTAAGAGGACTGATGGGAAATGTCAATCAAGATCCTATCCTCTTTAATGATAGCATTCTAAATAATATCGCCTTTGGAGAGGATAATGCCAATGAAGAAGCCGTAAAACGTGCAAGTAAAATTGCCCACGTAGAAGAATTTGTCAGCACAATGCCTGATGGTTACCACAGTAACATTGGCGACCGAGGCACTAAATTATCAGGAGGTCAGCGCCAACGCTTAAGCATCGCGCGCGCCATCTATAAAAATCCGCCAATTCTCATTCTTGACGAAGCAACCTCAGCGCTTGACACAACAAGCGAAAGGCTTGTGCAGTCTGCTTTGGATAGTTTGATGGACGACAGAACTACTATTGTCGTAGCACACCGTCTATCAACGATTATCGATGCAGACCTCATCTGTGTTCTACACGAAGGGCGTATTGTAGAGCAGGGTAAGCACGAAGAGCTACTAGCGCTCAACGGCTACTATACGAACCTATATAATATGCAACTTTCAAACAAATAATACAGAGATAATGCTAGAACACGAAAAAGCTCCTGACTTCATTGAGGTTGAATCACTCGGCATTATATGGGAGGCACTGCAAAATGATGCAGAGCGCAATATATGTATCAGTTCTTCGCAATATCTTAAGGTCGATCGTGGAGATACAATCTATAGAGAAGGCGATCCGACAGAGTTTGTTTACTTCCTCAAGTCGGGACAAGTACGAGTTTCCCGAGAAGGCACAAATGGACGTATGCACATCACACGTTTGATTCGCCCTGGGCAGTTTTTTGGCTTGCGCTCTTTTCTAACGAAAGACTCTCAGCGCGCAACAATCACAGCCCATAGTGTCGTTGAGCTATATCGCCTTGAGTCCTCTGCCCTAGCCTATATCATCAGTCATAATAACGCCGTATGTCAGTATTTCCTGCGCAGCGTTGTAGAGGAGATGAACGTTGCAGAAGAACGTACAATCTTCCTCACACAGAAATATACACGCGGACGCCTTGCTGAAGCACTGCTCTTACTTATTCGCTATTATGGCTTCAAAGAAGACGAGGAAACCATCAATATACAGCTCACGAGACAGGAAATCGGCGAAATGAGCAATATGACCTGTAGCAATGCTATCCGCACCTTATCTGATTTTGCAAAGGAAGGCGTCTTGGAACTTTCAGGACGAGCCATAAAAGTTTTAAGCATTGAAGGCTTGGAACATATCAGTAAAATAGGCTAACTTTGTATAAGATTAGAAATCATAAATGTAAAAACACTAATGGATCACAATAAAGAAAGAGAGTTATTCTCCCCTCAAAGACGAGTAATCTTACCCCGTCTTAACGCTTCCGTATTACTAATGCTATCTGCAGTAGCAGCTGTTATCTTAGCAAATTCGCCTTGGGCAGCTCATTACTTTAGCTTCCTGAAGCACCCTATTGAATTAAAAATCCTCGGCTACGAAGTCTTTGTCCATCACGGAGAGACAATGACACTTTCTCAGTTTGTCAATGATGCACTGATGGCTATTTTCTTCTTCGTCGTGGGATTAGAGATTAAACAGGAAATGATTGTCGGCGAGCTATCAACGGTTAAGAAATCTATTCTACCCGTTATTGCGGCATTGGGCGGAATGGTTGTCCCAGTACTACTCTTTTTCTCTGTCTGTCACGAAGGAGCTGCTGCGCGCGGAGCTGCTATACCTATGGCTACGGATATTGCCTTTGCCCTAGCACTGATTGCAGCCTTAGGGAATAGAGTGCCCAGCTCATTGAGAATCTTCTTGATGGCATTAGCCGTAGTTGATGACATCGGCGGTATCATCATTATTGCAGTCTTCTATAGCTCTCATATTGCTTGGGTACCGCTTCTTATTGCGCTTGCAGTACTTGGGCTCATCTATATCTTTGGTAAGCTCGGCGTTGAGAATACAATGTTCTATATATTTATGTTCTTCATCGTTTGGACACTTTTCTTGCACTCAGGCTTACACGCAACTATCTCAGGAGTTTTAGCTGCCTTGGCTATCCCTCTTGCCACGAAAGTACGTATTGAGGAGCTGGGAGAAATGCTTTATCGTCAGTTTGATGCCCTTTCACAGGACAATCATAAAGTTGGACGCAAAGGGGCTGTCGTTCTCTCTCGTGACCAACTACACGTTACCGAGCGCCTAAAGCAAACGCTTGGCTACTCTGTCAGTCCTGTGCAAACACTGGAGCACTCCTTGACACCAATCGTCAGCTTTATCATTCTGCCACTATTTGCCTTTGTAAATGCAGGTGTAACTTTTGGTGCTATTGACCAAATCATAGGTGTACCTATCGCAATTTTCCTTGGTCTATTCCCAGGTAAGGCAATTGGTATTACGCTCTTTACGTGGGCAGCTGTCAAGTTCAAAATCAGTCCTTGGCCTACAGGGATGAACCTACGCAACCTGATTCCGCTATCAATCTTTGGCGGTATTGGCTTCACGGTTTCGCTATTTATCGCAACGCTATCGTACGCTGATCCTCAGCTACTCAACCAAGCTAAGCTTGGTATCTTCGCTGGCACGCTGATTTCTGCTATCTTAGGTTATGTAACGCTTAATTACGTTTTGCCCAAAACTCCAGCAGAACAAGATAAGCCAGCTGAAACAGCGAAGGCAGACTAACGATTTATTATTTATCCACATAGAAACAATTAAAAATATGGCAACAGTAACATTAAAAAACGCAGTAACCATCAATCTAAATGGTGAACTGCCAAAGCTTGGTAGCCAAGCTCCAAATTTCGTCTCTGTTAAGACAGACTTAACAGAACTTTCTCTTGAAGATTTCAAAGGAAAGAAAGTCGTTCTGAATGTCTTCCCTAGCATTGACACAGGTGTCTGTGCTGCGAGTGTAAGACGTTTCAATGCAGAGCTTTCCTCTCTTGAGAATACGGTAGTTATCTGTCTTTCTAAAGACTTGCCTTTTGCTCAAGCTCGCTTCTGCGGTGCGGAAGGGCTAAACGATGTAATTACAGCTTCTGCTTACCGCTGTGATTGCTTTGAGAAGGCTTACGGTCTCCTTCAGGCAGATGGACCTCTTAAGGGCTTACTTGCACGCGCTGTGATAGTCGTTGATGAGGAAGGTAAGATTGCTTACACAGAGTTAGTTCCTGAGATTACTCAAGACCCTAATTTTGATGCTGCGCTTGCAGTCCTAAAGGGCTAAGCTAAAATGCTGAGGCTTCTTCGGAAGCTTTCTAAAAATAATCGGTAATTAATGGCTGAACAAAATGTTCAGCCATTATTTTTTTGCCCTCCCTTAATCTTTAGCGAAAAACTTCAGAGCAACAGCCAACAAGACACAACACTTAAATTACTACATACCAACAAGAAAGAAAACACACTCAAAAACTCCTAAAAGTTTTCCCATAAACTCAAATGACTTTTCCCAAAAACTTTTTCAAATTTAGCGGTAAACTTTTCAGAGTTTTCCGCTAAACTTTTCCGACTTTATGCGAAGCTTTTTTAGAACTTGAGTAGCCATCAAGAATATATCTCAAAAAACATCTAGCAAAATTTAGGTATCTTTGTTTCAGATAGTTATAAAAAAAATGGAAACGATAAAAAAAACACCCACAATAAAAGAATTCAAACATAGATCAGAAAGGAAGCTCCGTTTACTAGGTTATAGCCTAACAATTCTAACCGTTATAGCTTGTTTACTAGTTATTTTCAGTGGTTACGAACTAGATGATTGGACGTATCTAGTCTTTTTAGGCTTACTTGCACCTTTATTTGGTGCTATATTCATTAGATTTACTTACTACAAGAAGGTGCGTAATGGAGTGGAAGTAAGCAAAAAACAACTTCCTGAGCTTTACAAACTCTATGAAGAAGTTGCACTGCAGATGGGTTTTACTCAAGAGGACGGAGCTATGAAAATTCCACCTCTGTATGTGGTAACGGGTTTTGGTATTAAGATTTTTCTCTCCAGCAAATGTGCTTCGTATGAGCAGTATATCGTACTAAAAAGTGATTTTACCAATCTCTTATACGGAGATGAACCGCAGATAGATGCACTAAAATTTATTATTGCACACGAATTAGCACATATTAAGTGTCAGCATATAAGTATGAAGAAACTCCTAATCTACCCTATTATGAAGATGCTTTTCCTTGACAAATCTCTAGCACGAGCAGAAGAATATACAGCAGATAGAGTGGCGTGCTATTATATGCCCGAATGTATTGAAGCAATGATTAAGCTACATATCCAAAGTTGTTTGGGCGAACAAATTAATGTTGATGAGTACTTTAATGATGTAGATAAATATCATAATAATCTCTTCCTTAGAGGTTTGAATTTTATGAGCAATGCCGTTGAATTTAGACGCATTAGAGCTTTAAGAGAAGTACAAATCAATGGTTGGAATGTACACGGAAAAATGTATTAAAAAAACGGCATTTTTAACCTTAAAATTTGGAAAAGTAAAATGTTTTTTTCTTTGTATTGTTAGGGCTGAATCTTCTCTATGAGAGGCTTAGCAATTGTTAATTATAAAAATTTTAAGAATTATGGGAAATAGACCAACACCCCCAAATGCTCCATCTAAGACTGGTAATCCTTCTGGGAGAGGACGTGGAAATAATCCTCCACGTAAGTAGTTTTAGTTAAGTATTTACAAACAAAAAAAGAGCGTGAATCGAAAGCTTCACGCTCTTTTTTATATTGAGGATATACTTACTGCTCGTCGGAGAAAGAGTAGGGACGAGTAGAAGTTATGTTAGGGTTCATTCCTTTCTTTTGCATATACGTATAGACGAAGTCTAAAGAAATACCTTTCTTAAGTTCTTCATAAGTAAGGAAAAGACGATCAAGAGGCTTGCCATTGATGAGGGCTGAGCCTATGTTTGTACGTTGAATGTTCTTAACCTTAATCGTCGTCTTGCCTGTTGGTAGATTAAGCGTAATGTCTGAGAAGTAAGGACGCCCCAAGACATATTGTCCAGAGGCTGGCGTAACTGGATAGAAGCCGAGAGCAGAGAAGACATACCAAGCCGAAGTCTGCCCGTTGTCTTCGTCGCCACAATAGCCGTCAGGCTCGTTGGTGTAGAGCTTATCCATAACTTCTTTAATGCGACTTTGAGCCAAATCAGGGCGACCTGCATAATTATAGAGGTAAAGCATATGCTGAATTGGTTGGTTGCCGTGAGCATAGTTCCCCATATTCATTATCTGCATTTCACGTATCTCGTGGATAACAAAGCCATAATAACTATCATCAAATAGGGGAGGCATCTCAAAAACTTCGTTAAGTTTCTTGACAAAAGCCTCGTCGCCTCCCATTAAGTTAATCAAGCCCTTGATGTCGTGGAAGACAGACCAAGTGTAGTGCATTGAGTTCCCTTCGGTAAAGGCATCGCCCCATTTAACAGGATTAAATGG
>PDWI01005248.1_pt1 | contig 16816 bp, 14 predicted proteins | sample 1430891 | NCBI WGS metagenome assembly PDWI01 (sample SAMN01162508, study PRJNA174530) | Oral metagenome, whole genome shotgun sequencing project. | biome: Marine environment; feature: Marine mammal; material: Swab sample of the gingival sulcus; isolation source: swab sample of gingival sulcus...
CCTAAGGCTCGTAAGCGTTTCCAATTCAGCAAGCGTTAATATATTTTTGGCAGAGTTTAGCATCTAAATTATCAAGACTTCTTTCAGAAGAACTACTTGGTAATTGCCGAAAAAGAGAGTTGTCAGACTGAGCTTGTCGAAGTCTTTGAATCTTTTAGAGATTCTTCGCAGAGTTTATCCTGAGTATAGTCGAAGGGCTCAGAATGACAAAAGGACTGAGGGGAAATCCTCAATCCTAAAAAAGTAAAATGGTAAAAAAGAAAGTAAACAATTAAAAAAATTATGGCACAAACAAAATTTGAAGATTTATTAGAAGCAGGTTGTCACTTCGGACATATGAAGAGAAAGTGGAATCCTAAAATGGCTCCTTATGTGTTTATGGAGCGTAACGGCATTCACATCATTGACTTGCACAAAACCGCAGTGAAACTTGATGAAGCTGCAGCAGCAGTAAAACAAATTGCAAAATCAGGACGTAAAATTCTTTTTGTTGCAACAAAAAAACAAGCTAAAGATATTATTGCAGATAAGGTAGGTTCAGCAAATATGCCTTATGTTGTTGAGCGTTGGCCGGGAGGTATGTTGACAAACTTTCCCACTATTAGAAAAGCTGTGAAGAAGATGACCTCTATTGACAAAATGTCAACGGACGGAACTTTTGATCACCTTTCCAAAAGAGAAAAGTTGCAAGTGTCACGTCAGCGTGCAAAGTTGGAAAAGAACTTGGGTAGTATTGCAGATATGACCCGCCTTCCCGCAGCGATTTTTGTAGTGGACGTATTGAAAGAGTACATCGCAGTACGAGAAGCAAATCGTTTGGGAATACCTGTTTTTGCTATCGTTGATACAAACTCAGATCCATCAAATATTGATTTTGTAATTCCTGCGAATGATGACGCAAGTACTTCTATCGATTTTATCGTAGGAACGATTACAGACGCAATAAAAGAAGGATTGGCAGAGCGCAAAGCAAGTAGAGAGAAAGAGGCTGAAGTGGAGAAAGAAGAAGATACTGTAGAAGAATAGTATATACATTTTAATAAATCCGAAAAAAATAAAAAATTATGGCAATAACGGCAACTGATGTAAAAAAACTACGTACTGCAACCGGTGCAGGTATGATGGATTGTAAAAAAGCACTTCAGGAAGCAGAAGGTAATTTCGATAAAGCAGTTGAAATTATTCGTAAAAAAGGTATGGCTATCGCCAATAAACGTTCTGACAGAGAGGCTTCTGAAGGAGTAGTTCTTTCCAAAGTTACTGCAGATAAGAAAAAGGGAGCTATCATTTCTTTAAACTGTGAGACAGACTTTGTTGCGAAAAATGAAGGTTTCGTTGCGTTTGCAAGGAAAATTTTGGATAAAGCACTTGCCGAGGAACCTGCCAATTTGGAAGGCTTATTGGCTCTTGAATTGGAAGGCGGACGCAGTGTTGAAACTCACGTAACTGAGCAAACAGGTATTATTGGTGAAAAGCTTGAGTTGAGTTATTATGAAAAAATAGAAGCGGATTCTTGTGTGGCTTATATCCATGCAGGTAATAAATTGGCTACTCTGGCGGGATTTAACAAAGCAAATGTGGAAGAGCAAATGGCGAAGGATGTTGCAATGCAGATTGCTGCAATGTCTCCGGTTGCTATTGATAAATCCGATGTTCCGCAGGAAGTGGTTGACAAGGAACTTGAAATTGCGAAAGAAAAATACAGATTGGAAGGTAAGCCTGAAAACATGTTGGACAAAATCGCACAAGGAAATTTGAATAAATTTTACAAAGAATATACTTTGTTGAATCAAGCTTTTGTGAAAGATGCTAAAATGGATATTAGACAGTATTTACAAAGTGCTGACAAAGAATTGACCGTGACAATAATGAAGCGTTATTCTTTGAATAACTAATATTTTTCAATAGCTAAATATAGAAAGAGTTCCTATCAGGAGCTCTTTTTTTGTATCTTTGGGAAGTCGAAAAATTATTGTGAATTATAACGGAAAACTTTGTTTTTATAAAAAATAGAATGAAATATAAAAAAGTTCTTTTAAAATTGAGTGGAGAATCTCTTGCGGGAGCAGAGAAGACAGGGATAAATTCCGAACGATTGAGCTCTTATGCGAATCAAATAAAAAACATAGTCAATAAGGGAATAAATGTCGCTATCGTAATTGGAGGGGGAAATATATTCCGAGGATTACAGGCTAGTGCCAGAGGCTTTGACAGAGTTTCGGGAGATAGTATGGGGATGTTGGCTACGGTAATTAATAGTATTGCTTTGAAAGCCTCTTTGGAAGGAATTAATTGTCCGGTAAAGCTCCTTACAGCTACGAAAATGGCTCCCATAGGAGAACTTTATGCGGCAAAGAAGGCTCAAGATTATTTAGCTGAGGGCAATGTGGTAATTATTGCGGGAGGAACGGGAAATCCTTATTTTACAACAGATACTGCTTCCGCTTTACGCGCTTTGGAGTTGCGGGTAGATATAATGCTAAAAGGAACTCGCGTAGATGGTATTTATGACAGTGATCCTGAGAAAAATCCAAATGCTTCAAAATTCGATGCGATTACTTATGATGAAATATATAGCAGAGGACTAAAAATAATGGATATGACTGCTACCACTATGTGTAAAGAAAATGGCATGAAAATAGCCGTATTTGACATGGACACAGAAGGGAATTTGGAAAAAATAATTGCGGGAGAGTCTATAGGAACAATTGTTTCTTAGAATAAATCGGTAAAAATTCAATTTTATTTTTTACATTTGAACAAATAAAAAAAATACACTATGGACAGGCAAGATACAAAACGACTTTTGAATGAGGTAGAACAGCATATGAAAGATGCTTTGATGCATTTGGAAGATGCATTGGTAAAAATCCGTGCAGGTAAAGCTAATCCTGCAATGCTAAAAGGTGTCAAAGTTGATTATTACGGAAACCTTACTCCGCTAAATCAAGTGGCAAACGTTACAGTTTCCGATGCACATACTATCGCAATACAGCCTTGGGATAAGAGTACGATTCCTTTGATTGAAAAAGCTATTTTGAATGCTAATTTAGGCTTTAATCCTGATAATAACGGAGAGGTTGTACGTGTAAATGTGCCACCATTGACAGCCGAGCGTCGCAAAGATTTGGTAAAGCAGGCAAGAGGAGAAGGAGAAGATTGTAGGATAAGTTTGCGTAATTCTCGAAAAAGTGCAAATGACGAACTAAAGAAAATGGAAAAAGAAGGACTTTCTGAGGATTTGCGTCATGATGCGGAAGACGAAGTGCAAAAGCTGGTGGATAAATACAATAAATTGATTGATGAACAGTTGGAGAAAAAGGAAAATGATATAACGAAAATATAAATACTCATAACCTTAAATTTAACTATTCCGAGAGATTGTTTGTATTTATGTAACAGTCTCTCTTTTTTTGATATTTGGCAATAAATAATAAAAAGCGTATATTTGCAGCGGATTTAATATAGAGAGGGGAGTAATTGGGGACGGAAGTCCCCAATTTTTATTATAATAAAGTATATGATTGCAAGAGAATTTATTGCAGAACTATTGTCAGAGTATTTGAAGGAAAAAAAAGATATTTTCCTGGTTGAGGTGAAAAATACACCTGACAATAAGATTAAAGTCTTTCTGGATAGTAAGACCAGTCTTTCTATAGAAGATTGCATTGATGCAAGTCGTTGGCTGGAGGCGAAAATGGACAGAGGTGCGGAGGATTACGAATTGCAAGTTTCTTCAGCTGGTATCGGCAGTCCTTTTAAAGTGAAGGAGCAGTACGAGAAAGCGGTAGGAAAGCAAGTGCAAATTGCTTTGAAAGACGGGCGTAAAGTAAACGGACTTCTTGTAAGTTTTCAAGAGGGTAAATTGCAGATAGAAGAGGAGAAAAAGGTCGTAGTGGAAGGGAAAAAGAAAAAGCAAATCATACAAGAGATAGCAGAATTTCTTCTTGACGAGATAAATACAGCGAAAGAAATAATTACATTTTAACCACATAGTAATACAATGGATAACATCAATTTGATAGAATCATTTTCAGAGTTTAAAGAGCTGAAGAATATCGATAGGGTGACGATGATGAGAGTTCTCGAGGATGTATTTCGCAACACTTTGGAAAAGCGTTTCGGAACCGATGAGAATTTTGATATCATTATCAACATTGATAAAGGAGACCTAGAAATATGGCGTAACAGAGAAATTGTGCCTGATGGCGAAGTTGAGGATGAAAATTTGCAAATTTCACTTTCTGATGCGCAAAAGATTGAAGCAGACTATGAGGTGGGAGAAGAAGTTACCGATGAGGTTAAGATGGCAGATTTCGGACGTCGATCTATATTGTCTTTGCGTCAGAATTTAGCTTCTCGTATTTTGGATTTGGAAAAAGGAAGCATCTACAATCGCTACAAAGATCGCATAGGGGAAATTATTTCCGGAGAGGTTTATCAAATATGGAAACGTGAAATTTTAGTGCTTGATGATCATGATACAGAGTTGATTTTGCCTCGCAGTGAACAGATTCCTTCAGATTTCTTTCGCAAAGGAGATAGTATTAGAGCCGTTGTTTCCAAAGTAGAGATGAAAAATAATAATCCGTTGGTTTATATTTCTCGTACTTCTCCATTGTTTTTGGAAAGATTGTTTGAGTTGGAGGTGCCTGAAATTTTTGACGGTCTGATTACGATAAAGAAAATCGTACGTACTCCGGGGCAAAGAGCCAAGGTAGCAGTACAATCTTATGACGAGCGTGTAGATCCTGTAGGGGCTTGTGTGGGAATGAAAGGTTCGCGAATCCATGGTATTGTGAGAGAGTTGCGTAATGAAAATATAGACGTTGTCAATTATACGGAGAATGTACAATTGTATATTACTCGTGCCTTAAATCCGGCTCGCATAAATTCAATGGACATTAATGAGGAAGAAAAGAAAGTTGCAGTTCATTTAGATCCTGAGGAAGTTTCTTTGGCAATTGGAAAGGGAGGTTTGAATATTAAATTGGCAAGCCGATTGACAGGATACGAAATAGAGGTGTTCCGAGAATTGTCCAGTGAGGAAATAGAAGAAGATGTGAACTTAGATGAGTTCTCAGACGAAATAGATGGTTGGGTAATAGACGAGTTGAAACGTATCGGCTGTGATACAGCGCGTAATGTTCTGGACTTAAGCGTAGAAGAATTGGAGCAACGTACAGATTTGGAAGTAGAAACCATTGAAGATGTGTTGAGCATTCTAAAATCAGAATTTGAGGAAGATAAGGAATAAATAAAAGACAGAGTATAAAGGTTCAGTTATATGTCAATAAGCAAAACAACGAGACTTAGTAAAGCAGCCCGTGAATTTAATGTGGGAATTTCAACTATTGTAGAATTTTTGCATTCTAAAGGTGTTGAGATTGATGCTAATCCAAATACCAAATTGGATAGTGCTACGTATAATTTATTAGTGAACGAGTATAGTTCAGACGTGCAGCTTAAGCAGAAATCTCAAGAAATGGCGATAAAGCCCAATAAATCAGCGTCAGTATCCATCGAGGATGTTAAAACAACTTCAGAAACAGTCGCCGCCGAGGAGAATGTAATAAAAGCAGAAGTTAAGCTTCCGGGCTCCAAGGTGATTGGAAAGATCGATCTTAATCCTAAAAAGAAAGAAGAGCCGGAGGTGGTTAAGGAGGAATTGAAAAAAGAGGAAGACAAGCGACCCGAAGAAGAGGGGAAAAAACCTGCGTTGAAAGGAGAAGAGCCTAAAGTTGTCGGCAGAATAAATCTTGATGAACTGAACCAAAAAACACGTCCTTCCAAGAAGACGAAAGCTGAAAAAGAAGCAATAAAAAAAGCGGAAAAGGCAGCAAACAAATCCTTTACAGAAGAGAAAAAAAATATCGAACAACGAGCCAAGGAAGAACTCAAAGAAATTGATAAGCCTGAAAAGGAAAAAGAAGATGAAAATTTCTTAGAAACTAAGGTGAAACAACTTTCCGGTCCTACAGTACTTGGAAAAATAGAATTGAAAGAACAGCCCACTCGTCCGGAGAAGAAGAAGCGTAAGCGTATCCAAAAGTCTAAAGTGGATGTGAAAACTGTTGCTGCTTCACAACAAGATAAAGATGAAAATACAGAGCGTAAAAACCGAAGTAATAAAAAACGAAAAGGGAGAAAACCTATTGTAAAACAAGAGGTAAATGAAGAAGATGTACAAAAGCAAATACGAGAAACTTTAGCAAAATTAACGAAAAGTAAGTCAAAAGGAGCTAAGTATCGTAGAGAAAAAAGAGATCTAGCAAGTCAAAAACAGGAGCAACTTGAAAAACAGATGGAGGAAGAATTGCAAATAATTAAGCTTACGGAGTTTGTGACCGTAAGTGAAGTTGCAACGATGATGAATGTTCCCGTGAATGAGGTTATTTCTTCCTGTATGTCTTTGGGGCTTATGGTGAATCTTAACCAACGTTTGGATGCAGAGACTATCTCTTTAGTTGCCAGTGAATTTAATTATGAGGTTGAGTTTGTAAGTGCAGAAATCCAAGAAGCAATTAGCGAAGAAGTTGAGGATACTCCGGAAGATTTACTTCCACGTTCACCTATTGTTACTGTGATGGGGCATGTGGATCACGGTAAAACTTCTTTGCTTGACTATATACGAAATACCAATGTCATTGCCGGTGAAGCCGGAGGAATTACACAGCATATAGGAGCCTATCACGTAACTTTGGAAAGCGGTAAAAAGATTACTTTTTTGGATACTCCTGGACACGAAGCTTTTACGGCAATGCGTGCTCGTGGAGCTCAGGTTACGGATATTGCAGTGATTATTATTGCTTGTGATGACAGTGTGATGCCGCAGACAAAGGAGGCAATCAGTCATGCAAGTGCTGCCGGAGTGCCTATTGTTTTTGCTTTGAATAAGATAGACAAACCCGGAGCTGATCCTGAACGTATCAAAAGCGAATTGGCAAATATGAACTATATCGTTGAAGATTGGGGAGGGAAATACCAAAGTCAGGAAATTTCAGCGAAAAAGGGACAAGGAGTAGGAGAACTATTGGAAAAAGTGCTTTTAGAAGCTGAAATGTTAGAATTGAAAGCTAATCCTAATAAGCGTGCGGTAGGTACAGTGATAGAGTCTGCTTTAGATAAAGGACGTGGTTATGTTACCACCCTTTTGGTAGAAGGAGGAACATTGAAGATTGGAGACATTGTGTTGGCGGGAAGTTATACCGGTAACGTAAAAGCAATGTTTAACGAAAGGGGAACAAACATAGAAAGTGTAGGACCTGCAGAACCCGTAACAATTTTGGGACTGAATGGAGCACCAACTGCCGGAGATAAGTTCAATATTATGTCTTCGGACAAAGAAGCTCGCAGCATTGCCAATAAACGAGAACAATTACAACGGGAACAATCTTTGCGCACTCAAAAACATATTACGCTTGACGAAATTGGTCGCCGTATTGCAGTCGGTAATTTTCAAGAACTGAATATCATCGTAAAAGGTGATGTGGACGGTTCTATTGAGGCACTTTCCGATTCCTTAATTAAACTTTCTACGGAGGAAATACAACTCAATGTAATTCACAAAGCTGTGGGACAAATTTCAGAGTCTGACGTGATGTTAGCAGCAGCATCCGAAGCCATTATTATTGGTTTCCAAGTTCGTCCTTCAATGGGAGCAAGAGCTTTGGCGGAAAAAGAAGAGATAGATATACGCTTATATTCTATTATTTACGATGCGATAGAGGAAGTAAAACAAGCGATGGAAGGTATGCTTTCTCCGGAAATAAAGGAAGAAATTGTTGCAAACTTGGAAATTATGGAAACTTTCAAAGTGAGCAAAGTGGGAACTATTGCAGGGTGTATTGTGAGAACAGGAAAGATACAGCGAAATTCTAAGGTGAGAATTATTAGAGACGGTATTGTTGTGTACACCGGAGATTTAGGGTCTTTGAAGCGTTTTAAGGATGACGTTAAAGAGGTGGCAAAAGGATTTGAATGTGGATTGAATATCACAAATTACAATGATATTAAAGTGGGTGATATAATTGAAGCTTTTGAAAATAAAGAAGTTTCTCGAACATTATAAATATGGAATTTACAGCAAAGGAAATAGCAGAGGCTTTAGAAGGAATTGTTCAGGGGGATGAAAATTGCGTCGTTTCCGGAGTTTCGGAAATTGATGCGGGAAAGCCCAAAACTCTGACCTTTTTGGCGAATCCCAAGTATGAAAAATATATTTACCTAACCGAAGCTTCTATCGTTTTGGTTAACAATAGTTTTCAGCCTTCCGATTACATAAAAGCAACTTTGATTAGGGTACCTGATGCCTATGCTGCAATGGCAAGCCTGTTGCAGATGTATGAGCAGAGTCTGCCGAAAAAAGTAGGAATAGAACAACCTTCATTCATCAGTGATACTGCGGAACTTGGAGAAAACATATATATCGGGGCATTTGCCTACATTGGCAATAATGTAAAAATTGGCAATAATGTAAAAATTTATCCTAATACCTACATTGGGGATAACGTGAGTATAGGAAATAATTGTCGAATTTTTGCCGGAGTAAAAGTATATTCTCATACGGAAATTGGAGAGAATTGTACAATCCAAGCCGGTGCCGTAGTTGGTTCTGATGGTTTTGGTTTTGCTCCACAAGAGGATGGAAGCTATAAAAAGATTCCGCAATTAGGTAAAGTGATATTGGAAGATAATGTTGATATTGGAGCCAATGCATGTATCGATCGTGCAATGATGGGAGTAACACGCATAAAATCCGGAGTGAAGATTGATAATCTTGTACAGATTGCACATAATTGTGAAATAGGTCAAAATACTGCCATTGCTGCACTTTCGGGTGTGGCAGGAAGCACTAAAATTGGAAAGAATTGCGTTTTCGGAGGACAAGTAGGCGTAGTTGGGCATATCTCCGTTGCGGATGGAGTAAAAGCACAAGCACAGTCGGGAATCTCTTCGGGGACGAAACCAAATGCCAATTTGATGGGGACACCTGCAATTGATATGAATACTTACTATAAATCTTATGTGTATTTTAAACAATTGGCAGAATTAAATAAAGAAGTGGGTAGATTGAAAAAACAACTTGATAGCTTAATCTCTGAAAAATAAACATTATTTTCGCGTTTTAAAAAGGAGTTGACAATGTCAAAAATAAATCAAAGAACGATAGCAAAATCTTTTTCTCTAAAAGGGAAAGGCTTGCATACAGGAGCTGAAGTTACGATTAGTTTTCATCCTGCAAAAGAAAACTATGGTTATCAATTTATACGGAAAGATGTCAATGAGTCTGTTGAAATTCCCGCTTTATCCGATTATGTCGTTGATACGGCGAGAAGTACAATTTTAGAAAAAAATGGAATAAAGTTGCAGACGATTGAGCACGTACTTTCCGCATTGTACGGATGTGAAGTAGATAATTGTAGAATTGAACTAGATGCACAGGAACCTCCTATTTTAGATGGAAGTGCAAAGCCGTTTGTGGAAAATATTTTAAAAGTCGGTTTTAAGGAGCAAGAAGCAGAGCGGAAATTTTTTGTTGTTAAGGAGCCAATGGCAGTAAAAAACAAGGAAACAGGTTCGGAAATTACGCTATTGCCCGATACCGATTTCAAGGTGGATACACATCTTGCTTTCGACAATTCTCTATTCTTGGCAAATCAGTATGCACAGTTGCATGACTTGAAGAAATACCCTGAGGAAATAGCACATTGCCGTACTTTCGTCTTTTTTAGAGAATTGGAGTTCTTATTACAGAATAATTTAGTCAAAGGAGGCGATTTAGATAATGCTATCGTCATTATGGACAAAGAAGTTCCACAAGAAGAAATTGACCGTTTGGCAACCCTTTTTGGGCAAGATACTAAGGTAGTGGTAGGTACGGGAGTTATTAGTAATGAGGGATTGCGTTACAGTAATGAACCTGCTCGTCATAAGTTACTGGACGTTATTGGAGATTTAGCTTTGTGTGGTTGCTTTATCAAAGGAAGGGTTATTGCAACGCGTCCGGGACATAAGATTAACACCCAGATGGCACAGAAAATTCGAAAATATTTAAGTAAAGTAATGGCTCCTATTTATGATCCTAATAAAAAGCCGGTACTTGACACGAGGGATATTAAAAAACTATTACCGCACAGATATCCTTTTCTCTTAGTTGATAAGGTTTTAGAAATATCGAAAACAGGAATTATAGGACTGAAGAATATTACCTACAATGAGTTTCAGTTTCTCGGGCATTTCCCTGATGAACCTATAATGCCGGGAGTTTTGCTTATTGAAGCAATGGCACAATGTGGAGGTTTGATGGTCTTGCACAATGTGGAAGAACCACAAAAATATTCTACTTATTTTATGAAAATTGATGATTTTAAGTTTCGTAGAAAAGTAGTGCCCGGAGATACAATTATTTTTGATTTAAATACTAAAAGACCAATGAAGCACAATATTGTCTATATGCATGGAAATGCTTTTGTAGGCGATGAATTGGTGGCAGAGGGCGATTTGATGGCTCAAGTCATAAAAAACAAATAGAAAGAAAAAATATTTATAATGAGACAACCTTTAGCATACGTTCATCCGGAGGCTCAAATCGCAGAAAATGTGGTGATTGACCCTTTCGTGACCATTGATAAAAATGTGATTATTGAAGAAGGAACACGAATTGCTTCTAACGTTACTATTTTAGAAGGTGCTCGTATAGGAAAGAATTGTAAAATTTTTCCGGGAGCAGTAATTTCTGCAATTCCTCAAGATTTAAAATTCAGAGGTGAGAAAACAACGGTAGAGATAGGGGACAATACGACTATCCGAGAGTGTGTTACCATTAATAGAGGTACTGTTGCCAAAGGGAAAACGGTAGTGGGTAGCAATTGTTTGTTGATGGCTTATGTACACATTGCTCACGACTGTATAATCGGGGATAATGTCATTTTGGGGAATGCTACGCAAATAGCTGGAGAGGTTATTATTGATGATTGGGCAATTTTAAGTGGATTGGTCGCTGTACACCAATTTGTAAATATCGGAAAACATGTGATGATATCCGGAGGATCTTTAGTAGGTAAAGATGTTCCACCTTACGTAAAAGCCGCCCGCAATCCTTTGTCTTATGTAGGGGTAAATTCTATCGGGCTAAGGCGTAGAAATTTTACAAATGAGAAGATTCGAGAGATACAAGACACTTATCGCTATCTCTATCAAAAGGGCATGAATAACAGTGATGCTATTGATGCTATCGAAGCGGAGATGAGTGCTTCAAGCGAACGCGACGAAATTATTTTATTTGTGCGTAATTCCAAGCGCGGTATTATGAAAGGCTATATAGTGCCTAAAGATTCCAAAGAATAGATCATCATTTACAAGATGAGCAATGCTTTATGGATGGTGTCTTTGGGAGAATAAACTTTACGGGCGCTATCACGGAATAAAAAGGAGAATATTTCCTGCTATATAAGGTGTGATTTGGTTAAACATCTTGTTTTATAGTGAGTTTCTTTAGTGGAGTACTCGTACATGGCTTTTAGAATGTGTGATTTAAAAGAGGAAGAACTCTACAATGACAAAAGAATTATCTGTGTTAGATTTAGATTAAAAAATAAATAATATCTTTTTTTGGGGATATCGAAATCTAATTTGAGTCGCGGAGAGAAATCTTGTGAAAAAATATGTATAGTTCTGTTTTTCAGGTAATTTCTCCTCCTGTTGTAAAACTATTTTCCACTGGAAAATAAATTTATATATTTGTAGTCAAACAAAAACTACAAAAAAATGAAACATATTATTGTCGGAGGTGTAGCCGGAGGAGCTACTGCAGCAGCGCGTATAAGAAGAATTGACGAATTTGCAGAAATCATATTGGTAGAACGCGGAGAATATATTTCCTATGCGAATTGTGGACTGCCTTATTACATTGGGGGTGTTATTCCTGAGAGAGAAAACCTCTTTGTACAAACTCCGGAGTCTTTTGGTAAACGCTTTAATGTGGATGTGAGGGTGCAACAAGAAGTGATAAAAATTAATCCGGATACCAAAAGTGTAGAAATTCGAACATTTGACGGAAAATCATACACAGAAACCTACGACAAATTGCTCTTGTCCCCCGGAGCATCGCCTTTCAAGCCTCCTTTGGAAGGAATTGACGGAGAAGGTATTTTTACCCTACGCAATGTTTCAGATACAGATCGTATCAAAAATTATGTGAAGAACAAAGGAGCCCAAAAAGCCGTAGTTGTCGGAGCGGGATTTATTGGTCTGGAAATGGTTGAAAATCTACACCATGCGGGAGTAGAGGTTACTATTGTAGAGATGAGTAATCAGGTAATGGCTCCGGTTGATTTTTCCATTGCTTCTCAAGTTCATGAGCACCTGGGACAAAAAGGAGTTCGGCTTTATTTAAACACCACGGTAAACCGTTTTGAACGAAAAGGAGATTCAACACATATTTTCTTTAGCAACGGAGAAACTATAGAAGCTGATATCGTGATTTTATCCATCGGAGTACGCCCTGAAACTAAACTTGCTAAAGAAGCCGGTTTGAAAATAGGAGAGGCAAGAGGTATTTGGGTGGATGAGTATCTGCAAACTTCTGCAAAAGATGTTTACGCCGTGGGAGATGCTATCGAATATCCGCATCCTCTTACCGGAAAACCTTGGTTGAATTATTTGGCAAATCCAGCTAACAGGCAAGGACGTATCGTTGCCGATAATATGGTATCAGGTAACAACACTAAGTATGAAGGAGCGATTGGAACTTCTATTGCGAAGGTTTTTGATATTGTCGTAGGTTCTACGGGCTTGGCGGCAAAACGTCTAAAACAGATGGAAATTCCATACGAATCCTCTACTACGCATTCTAACTCTCATGCCGGTTATTATCCCAACGCATTGTCGATAACTCTCAAACTTACTTTTGATCCCCAAACGGGAAAACTCTATGGAGCACAGGGAGTTGGTTATGACGGTATTGATAAGCGCATCGATCAAGCCTCTCTCGTCATTAAAAAAGGAGGAACGATTTATGACTTAATTCAATTGGAACATACCTATGCTCCGCCCTTTTCTTCGGCAAAAGACCCGATTGCAATTGCAGGATACGTTGCCGGAAACATAATTAGCGGAGTAATGCCTGTGATAAAATGGAGAGATATAAAAGATATTGATTTTAAGAAAATATTTTTATTGGACGTGCGTACTCCCGATGAATTTGAAATGGGAGCTATTCAAGGGGCTGTAAATATTCCCGTAGATGAACTCAGAGATCGTTTGAGCGAGATTCCTCGTGATAAGACACTTTATATTTATTGTGCAGTGGGACTTCGCGGCTATTTAGCTCTGAAAATATTAAAGGCAAGAGGATTTGATAATGTTTATAATCTTTCCGGAGGATACAAAACTTACTCTGCTGCTGTTGCGCAGATAAATAAAGTTGCTCACGAGGATAGTAATGATTCACTGGGAAATGCCGAAAATGCAAACAAGGAGGCGGAAACCATTTATATAGATGCTTGTGGTTTGCAATGTCCCGGGCCTATTCTTCGTTTGAAAAAAGCTATGGACAATCTCCCCGAAGGAAATAGGGTTTCCGTAATTTCTACGGATATAGGATTTTTACGAGATGCCGATGCTTGGTGCAATACGAGAGGAAATGTTCTTATTTCCAAGACACAAGATAAAGGAAAATATAGAGTGGTAGTGGAAAAGGGAGCTAAAAAAAAATGCCTGACCGAAAGAACAGTCGGTGAAAAAGGGAAAACATTTATATTGTTCAGCGACGATTTGGATAAAGCCTTGGCGACTTTTGTTTTGGCGAATGGTGCTGCCGCAACAGGAGAAAAAGTTTCTATATTTTTCACTTTTTGGGGGCTTAATGCAATCAAGAAAGAACAGAAACCTAAAACGGAAAAAGATTTTATGGGCAAAATGTTTTCAATGATGCTCCCAAGCAGCTCTAAAAAATTGAAACTTTCCAAAATGAATATGATGGGAATGGGAAGCAAAATGATGCGCTCCATTATGAATAAGAAGAATATAGAATCTTTGGAAAGTTTGCGTAGTCAAGCTTTGGCTCAGGGAGTAGAATTTATTGCCTGCCAAATGTCTATGGACGTGATGGGAGTTAATAGAGAAGAGCTGCTGGACGAATTGACAATAGGAGGTGTTGCAACCTATATGGAACGAGCAGATAAATCAATTCTAAACCTATTTATCTAAATAATGGATTTATTATGTGAAATAAGGAACTTGTCTCGGGCGATTGCAGATTTTGAAAATGCTTTTCAGAAAGAATTTACAATTAGCCTCAACGAAGGAATGACACTTTGCACACTTAATAGTGCAAAGTGCCTAAATTCCGGGCAATTAGCTGAAAGATTAGGACTTAGCTATTCCAATATGTCCAAAGTCATCAAACATCTTGAAGACAAACATTTTATTGCAAGATGTGTCGGGAAAGAAGACAAGCGACAAATGCTTTTTTCGATTACGGAAAATGGGAAAAACCTTTTGAACAACATTAAAAATACGGCAGTGGAGATTCCACCCATATTACAAGAAATCTTAGAGAAAGAATCCTCAATTTGAGTGGCTTGAAATTTTATCTAACTTAGAATTTGGAACCGAATTTGTTTTAAAAGTTCGGTTTTTGTATTTTTAACGAAGAATAAGACTTATGCATAAATCTATAAATCAATGGGCAGAGGATGATCGCCCTAGAGAGAAGTTGCTTACTCACGGACAGCAGACCTTGAGTGTTGCCGAGTTATTGGCGATTCTTCTTGGTTCCGGTTCTCGTGAATGTAGTGCCGTAGATTTAGCGAAGCAGATTTTGGATCATTACGATAATGATTTGAATTGTTTGTGTAAAGCTTCTGCTCAGGAGTTATGCAAAAATTTCAAAGGTATTGGAAAGGCAAAGGCTGTCAGCATACTTGCCGCTATGGAGTTGGCAACACGGAAGTCAAATATTGTCGTTGAAAAGGCTCAAATAAAAACTAGTCAAGCCGCTTTTCAAATATTTTCCCCTTATCTCAGAGATTTGTCTCACGAGGAATTTTGGGTGGCATTACTTACAAATGCAAATAGAGTGATTAGCCTGAAAAGAGTGAGTATGGGAGGAGTCAAAGAGACTGTAGTGGACAAGAAGATACTACTGAAACTTGTAATCGAGCATTTGGCTTCTGCGATTATCATTGCGCACAATCACCCTTCCGGAAGTACTCAAATTAGTGCCGTAGATAAAAATATTACGCAAGAAATAAAAAGTCTTTGCCATACTTTGGATGTACGACTACTTGATCATATTATTCTATGCGGTAATCATTACGTCAGTTTTGCAGATGAGGGAATTCTTTAGCACCTTTTTCCCTTTCTGAGAATATCATAACGTTTATACTTTCTTCTCATTTTGTAAAGGAATGGATATAAAAGAATCCCCGTAATTCCTCCTACGACATCGGCAACCCAATCCCAAAAGTCAGCAGTTCGCGAGAAATAAGTTTCTTGCAACCATTCTATGATTCCACCGTAGAAAGCAATAAATAAAAGCGTTATTACAAAAGGGCAGCAATCAAATTTTTTAATATAGGAGTATAAAAAAGCACCTAAGAAAAAAAATAACCCCCAGTGTGCCAATTTATCCAGATGCGGAATAAGTTTAGGCGTATTTGTTGCCGGGACAGGTATACTACACAAAATAAAGATAAATAATATCCACAGCAGTAAACGTATCCTAATAGCTTGTTGTCGTTTCATTAGCGTTTCCAAAAAGCAGGGGTAAATAGAACAAGAATCGTAAAGAATTCCAAGCGACCAAGCAGCATAAGGAAAGACAAAAACCATTTTGCACCATCTGCTATGTTGCTAAAATTTTCCATAGGCCCTATTTGTCCAAATCCGGGACCAATATTTCCCAAACTTGTTGCAACTGCACTTAAAGTGGAATCCAGATCATCTATCCAAAAAGAAAGAATTACTGATGACAGCATAAAAACAATGGCATATAAAATAACAAATGCCATAATATTATAAACAGTAGTACTTTTGACACTTTCCTTATTGTAACGTACAGGAATCACTGCATTGGGATGTAATAGTCTCACGATTTCATAATAGCTGTTTTTTACTAATAACATTATTCTTACAATCTTAACACCTCCACTGGTAGAACCTGCCGAACCTCCCAAAAACATAAGAACAAAAACTAACAAACTAACATGTGGTGCCCATAGTAAATAGTCCGCCGTTGCGTATCCTGTGGTGGAAAGAATAGAGATAACCGTAAAAAGAGCGTCTCTGAAATTATTCTCAAAAGTTCCGGTATCTGAGGTTACAACCAGCCCAAAGGTAATTAGTAGAACAAATAATATCACGACTCCCAAATACCATTGGAATTCTTCATCTTTAAATAGTTTTTTTGCACGTCCCGTTATTGCAGCATAGGAAAGGGAAAAATTTATCCCCGCAATGAACATAAATGTGATAATAACGTATTGGATGTAAGGAGAAGGATAGGCTCCTATACTGGCTTGTTTGGTAGAATATCCTCCCGTTGCAAGAGTTGTAAGGGAATGACAGACAGCGTCAAACCACTCCATACCACCAAAAGTCAACAGAAACATTTCCAATATTGTAAAACCCAAGTACAACCCCCATAATCTGCGAGCGGTATCTTTTATTGAAGGTGTCAGTTTGTCCGGATTTGGACCCGGAACTTCTGCGGCAAAAAGCTCTCGACCTCCTACTCCAAGTTTTGGGAGAACTGCTAAAAATAAGACAATAATTCCCATTCCTCCCAGCCACTGCGTTAAGGAACGCCAAA